>Ga0075115_10001595_pt1 | contig 10978 bp, 8 predicted proteins | sample AntAceMetag02UKH_FD_69785 | JGI IMG/M metagenome (GOLD analysis project Ga0075115, IMG submission 69785) | Saline lake microbial communities from Ace Lake, Antarctica - Antarctic Ace Lake Metagenome 02UKH | ecosystem: Environmental > Aquatic > Non-marine Saline and Alkaline > Saline | place... | reverse complement strand
CCTTTGGCGTCGTGCAGAAACCGAACGAAGATCTCTTCTCTGCCGGGTCACTCAGTATGACGCCGTCCTGAATAAAGAGACCGTCGAGGTCGCCTTGGTAGTCACCGTTAATGATGAAGAAGCCGCCGTTGATAGCGGCGACGGCATCCGAGCGTGCAGCCATGGCAGTCGTCTTTTCTTTTCCAAGAACGTGGTCCTTTGCCAGCATGAGTTTTAACGATGCCTTCGAAGGATCTACGGCGAGGACGTGGATGCTGAGTGGTTCCAGTTCCACTGTCTTGATGCGCCGAAGGTGCTCGTACTTGACTCCGGGTGCAACGCTTGTGCGCTTGTGCGCGAAGCCATCATTGGATGTCTGGCATCCAAAAGGCGAGCACGCAGCAAAGGTGAGACAGAATAACGCAACTATGACGAACCTTTTCTTGATCATGACTTTTTCTTTACGGCTGTGAATTTGGTAAGAAACGTGATTGTGGGGATAATAATATTTTGACCATCTTCTGTCTTGAGCTTGCAGTAGAGCAGACCGATGTCGTGAGCCACGCCAGTAATGTTCTCCGGCAATATGGTGATGGTATCGCCGATCCTGAAAGGGCGGGAAATCAGGATGACAAATGTTGCGAAGACATTTGAGAGAACGCTCCACATGGCAAAGAAGCCGATTAATACCATGGCGGCGATGCCAGCAAGTGTTGTCCAAAGCTTGCCTATGCCCATGCCGAATATGCTTGCCACCACTACGATCATCACCATGATGATGCCCCAGCGCACCATCAGTCGCGCCATTTGAGTTTGCGCAATCGGGACGTGCTTTTTCTTTGCTGCCTTTTTGATCAAAGTTGAAATAATGAGGTTGATCAACAGCGCCGCCGCTATGGCGATGCCCGCCGGCAGCAAAACCTTTATGAGGTGCTCGGTGTTTATTATGTTTTCCATGTCTTAATCGTTCCCCCTGTTAAAAACGCTCACCGCCATGATGATGCCAACGGCAAAACCGATAAGAGTGGTGGCAAGCAGTAGGAGCGCGCGCGGCATTGAAACCGACCAGATCAGCAGGTTTGTTTCGACGGTTTCTGTGTTCTGAACTACGATGATGACACCGAGCACGATCAGGATTATCGAAACGATTGCCTTGAATCTTTTCATAATAACCTCCCAGTGGTTTTTCTTAGCATCATGCGCATTATTTGTCAGTATCAGAACCGCTTGCTCCATTCAATCATCGCGCTGGCGGCGGTGTCGTCATCGTCGTCGCTTTTGTCCACGCTGGTGGAGATGCTAAAGCCCTTGCCCAGTCGCGTGCGTATTCCAGCATGTTTTTCGGTCCCACTCGCTCCAACTCCGAACGACGTGCGTTTGCCGAGTCGGACTCGGGCAGAAAACATCTTGGTCTCTGGATTATAAGCGATGCTCTGAATGGGCGTCGATCCCAGCATAAAAAACGATGTGAGTGCCATGGCGCGGTCGGTCATTGCGGCGTTCATGCTGCTTACCGACGATGCCTTGTCGCTGTCGATGGCATTCAGGGGTTCTCCGTAGAGTAGTGTGGATAACATGTCGCCCTCGGACATTTCAGGATCTGAGCGGAGTGTGATGACTGGGTGTTCGATCGTGCCCTGCATATTGACTGTGAGTTTGAGTTCAGGGAACTGCATGCTGAGTGCGCCGTTCACTCCGCTCTCTGTGATCGGATCCTCAAGCGTCAGCGCGAGCTTCTCAAGAATTGCAGAGCGGCTGAAGAGCTGGATTGGAAAATCGGTGATGCGCACGGTGCCGGCCATTTTGTCATTGGTGAGGTTCACATCCACGTGAATCGGAATATACTTTGGCGTGATGTTCGAAAGAATTCTCATCGGATTGTTCGGCGGAGTGGTGACTGTGACATCGTAGTCGAATGGTATCTCCGGTTTGTCCGTCTTAGCTTTTTCCTTTTCTGGATTCAGTATAATGCGCCCGTCGGGTGTGACGCGCGGCAGCCCTGCCATAGCAACATTGGGGAGCTGCAGCTGAACATCGTTTAACTTTACGTCGAGCTTGAGGGCTGTTTCCTTGATTTCCTTTTTCCCGATAAACCCAACGCTGAGTTCGCCATCGCTGTCTACGTCAATGACCTGATCAGGCGATGTGAGTTTGGTGGTAAGCTTTATCGGAAAACGTCCAAACGCGGTTGCTGAACTCACCTTGCCTTCCAGCGAGAATTCGATCGGTCCTGTGAACTTGTTGAAAGGCGCGGGCGCCGGGTATTTTGTGGTGGCGAGCACGGCGATCAGATTGGCCACATCGTCGATGATGAAGTCCACATCCATGTCGGAGGTGATGGTCCAGCTGTCGATCGGCTTCGACGGTATGCCTGAGAAGTTGATCTTCATGCCACCGCTCGTGCGTACCAGCTTGCCGGTGAGTGGTTGGATGCGCAATTCTATCGTACCGTCGGTCTTCTGATCGGGATCCGGTACGAAGAAGGTGTTTGCCTTTGCAACGATGTTGACGCGCACGCGCTGGGGAGGCTGATACATCTTTTCGAATTCAGGTGAGGGCAGCGTGAACTTTTTTAGCAAGACGTCGACGGGGCAGGTCATGTTTAGCTTGCCGCGGTTCTCGCTCAATTCTTCCGCTTTGAGATCGATCGTGCATGCGGGTAGCTGAACGGATCGCACCACATCCGACAGGTTGTTAGCATCGGCTTTAAGCTCTGTGGAAAACGAGGTCTCGGTTAGGGTGCCCGCGAGTCTGGCCGTGCCCGTGATCTTCGCCTCGCTAAATCTTGCTTCTATGATGTGATCGATGCTGCCCTTGCCCGTGGCGTTGAGTTTTGCATCGACAGTGGCCTTGGTGGTGGGCGCCAACTTTGCATCTACGGTTGCCTGCAGTTCCCAGTCATCACGTTCAAATGCCGATGGGCTGATAAGTGCAGCATCAAGATTGACAGTGCGGTTTGCCGGTTGCTCCACGAGCGATGCTTTTGCCTTGATCGTCTGTGGGCGACCCTTTTCGTCCTGCGTACCAGCAACAGTTGCCTTGATTTGATAGGTCGTTTCACCGACATGTGCCTCAACGTTGTCCAGCTCGATGTTTATCGCGTGCAGGTGGATACGCTTCAGCCAATCGGGGACTGTGAGTTTTGGTATAGAAAACGCTGCATCCTTCTTTGCGTCATCCTTTTTCTGCTCCTGTGGAGTATGTACGACGATATTCCCGCCATGTACGTCAAGCGGGCCCACCTCGATGAGTTCGGGCATGAATCCCTTGAAGCGATAGCGCGCGGCGACGTCCAACTTGTCAAAGCACGCCTTCTCAATCGCAGGCTTCATCTCCACACATATTTTTTCGAATGCCACGCCGACCGTTTCATCCAGAAAGCCGTGGGATGAGCAGCGTGGCTCGACATGCTGCCACTCAACCTTGATCCCCAGGGGATGCAGATGGCGAACCGCCATGTCCAGCGTGGTCTCATTTATAACAAGCGTTGGGCGGTTGAGTATAACTAGTGCCGCTGTGATAACGAGCGTTGCTATTATGAGCGGCGTGACGATCAGGACGATGAGTATCTTTTTTATCATACTAAAACTCCTCGCCGTAGCTGAAGTAGAACTGCCAGTGTTCTAAGTTATTGTTTGCCGGATTGTTGTTGTTGATCATGAATCCGTGGCCCAAAGTCATACGAAACACGCCGACGAACGACGGCCAGCGTACTCCAAAACCGGGTGAAACGTAGACCGGAAAATCCAGATCCATCGAGCGCTGACCCATCACGCCTATGTCGAAAAATACGAGAGGCTGAATATTGAACGGCAGCACATTTGCCACGCGCGCCTCGGCGCCCGCATATAGTGCGGTGAGTGCTCCGCGATTTGCGTTGGGCAGCTGACGCCGGCTGAAGCCGCGCAAGCTGGCTGAGCCGCCAAGATAGGTGAAGAAGTTAGGCGGCAGGCGTGGGAAGGAGGAGCTTCCCGTGTTGGTGAGAGTTACGTTGGCGAGCCAACGCGTCGCCAGTATCAACAGCGGTGGCTCAAAGCCAGCGATGTTCCACAATGCCTGGCCGCTGAAGCCAAGGCGCTGAGCGGTAACGCTGGAGCCGATCTTGTCGTTGGCGAAGTCCGCGCGCACTAACAGTGTGTAACCCTGTTGTGGGTCCTCGATCCGGTAGAAGAAGTCGTGGCTGGTGATGTTTAACCTCAAGCTGCCCATGATGAAGTGCGTGTAGCCCCGCGCCGCACCGCGATGAGTGCTCACGAACATGTAGCGCGGGCCGAAGCGCAGACGAAATCCGATGTCCTGCGTCTCCCACGTCACCGCCGCAGGCAAGCCGGTGTCCACCATGGTGTATTCGTACTGTTTCTCATCGTAGCGCTTGGTGCCTGCGAATGGATTGATGTACCAGCGCGATGGTCCGGCTATTGGATAGATGAAACCTTCCGCGTTGATCCATTGCTTGCGGTAGGAGCCGCGCGCGGAGAGCTCTACCGATGAGCCGTTCAAACCCATGCGCACCCACTTGAACCTGATTTTGGCGATGAGGAGATCTTCCGTGCTCGCGCCCAAGCCGATGCTTATCAGGCGCCTGGGTCCAGTGAGCGACTTTTGTGTGAGAACGGCACCGTCGGGCGTGCACTGGGTGCTGAAGTAGCTCGACTGCAGTATTCCGTCGACGTTCGTGATGCGTGCGGACGTGAGGTTCAAGTTTTGCATGTTGTAGGGATCGCCGATTCTAAACGCCCGGTAGCGTGCGAGCGTGTCGGGTCGCAGTCCCTTCACCGGTTCTTCGATCACCTCGGCGATTGTTTGATAATTGCCGGGGTCGATCGTCACGATGACTTCGCCCGTTTCTGGATATGCCTTGATGTGGACCATCGGGCACGCGTAGGCGTTGCTCTTGAGCACGGTGACGACCCAGTCCTGTAGCGTGTTGAGTATCGCCGGCGTCAGCACTTGCCCTTTGATTTTGCGGCGGCGTGTCATGTCGAAGAACTCCGGCGGTGACCCTGCCACCTCGATCGACGCTATCTTTGCCTGTTCACCGGGATGAATGACGATCGTGTCGCCATCCTTGGTATAGGTTGGAAAAAAGTAGCCGCGGTCCTGCATAAACGTGCTGATGAAATATTCAGCCTGAAACTGAGGGATGTCTTTCCACGAGCCGGCATCGGGATCGCCGCAAATCAACTTTTTTTCGTTGGCATTGAACCTGATCGTTTTTTTGGAATCGACGCGGTAGCCTTTGCAGACGTCGTTCGGATTTACCTTGTCCCTATTTTTGTCGCGAGCGGGAGGTTGCATCGCATACGCGCTCGCGGATATGAGCACTGTCATTATTGCTATCGCGACAGCAAGGGATAGTGAACGTGTCGGCACGGCCTGAGCCTTAGCTTTTTTCCACAAACACCGTTTGTGTTGGGTATGCGAACTCGATGCCTTCCTTGGCGAACGCTTCAAAAATTTCCAGGTTCATGCATTGCTGGGCATCCATGTACTCGTTGTAGTCGGCGGTGTTGATGTAGTAGACGATTTCAAAGTTCAAACTGAAATCGCCGTATGCCTTGAAGTGCGCGCGGTCAAATTCGACCTTGTCGAGGCGCGCGACGATCTCTTTGATTATGTCGGGAATCTTTTTGAGCTTCTCTGGCGGCGTCTGATAGGTCACGCCCAGCGTGAACGGCACGCGGCGTCGTTCCATCTTCTTAAAATTCTGGATGCGACTCTTGGTGAGGTCGGTGTTTGAAAAGATGAGCTGTTCGCCCTGCAAACTCTTGACGCGCGTCGTCTTGATGCCGATGTGTTCCACCACGCCTAAGTATTTATCCACGATGATGAAGTCTCCGACGACAAACGGTTTGTCCATGAATATGGCAAATGAGCTGAACGCGTCACCAAGGACTGATTGTGCTGCTAGGGCGATGGCTATACCGCCGATGCCGAGACCGGCAACAGCTGCGGTGATATTGACGCCCAAGTTGTTTAGGATGAACAGTATGCCGATAGCCCACAAAACGACCTTGATGAGGATGTTAATATTGCGAGCCGCGGAGCTGCGTTCTTGAATCACCTCTCCTTTGTCGTCGACGGCTTGCTCGCTGATCACTTCTGTGATCACGCGGGATACGATCGTGATGAGTCGGACGACGATGATGACGATTGCTAACGTCGTGATTATTGTGTTGGCGGTCTTATGAAATGTAAGATCGCGTGAAGCTACATAGAGCGAGATGATGAACATCTCGATCTTTGTGATTCTCAAGAGCGAGCTGATCGCGATGTCGTCGTATTTGAGTTTGGTGAGCTTTGCGAGCTTCCTGAGACGGTGCAGAACGACGCTCTTCACTATCATCAGGACGATGAAAGTCGCGACAAAGATTCCTACTGCTACGAGGTAGTTCTCAACCGTGTTCTCGTAGTATGTCTGCTGTAGTAATACTGTAATCTCCTTGGGGACCATAGCTATCTCCTTGTATGAACTGGGTTTTTCACACGCCTGCCCTTGGAGGTCAAGCTTCCAGGCATATTCCTTGACATGGTGCGTCGCCTACGCAATATCCGAAAACCCATAATAAAAGCAGGGGTCAGGCCGCTAAAGACAACGCGGCCGCCTGACCCCAAGGAGCAGACCCATGGAAAAGGTATTAAGCTACATCAAGGATAACGAGAAGCGCTACCTCGACGAGCTTATCGAATGGCTCAAGATCGAGAGTATTTCCTGCGATTCCACCAAAAACGACGAGACGCGCAAGGCGGGCAAGTGGATTGCCGATCGCATCGAGAAGGCGGGCTTTGAGAACACGCGTCTTATAGAGACTGGCGGCCATCCGGTCGTCTATGCGGACTGGCTACACGCAGAGGGCAAGCCAACGATTATGGTTTATGGCCACTACGATGTCCAGCCGACCGATCCGATCGAGAAGTGGACGACCGAGCCGTTTAACCCCACGATCAAAGATGGCAAGATCTACGGCCGCGGCACCTCCGACGACAAGGGCCAACTTTATACGCACATCTGCGCACTCGAGGCGATGCTCAAACAAGATGGCAAGCTTCCGGTAAACATCAAGTTCTTCATCGAGGGTGAAGAGGAGGCGGGCAGCGAGCACAGCACGCCGTTTGTTGAGCAGAATAAAGAACTGCTCGCGTGTGATGCGGTTGCGGTATCTGATACCGCATGGCATTCGAAGGACATTCCCACGGTCATCTACGCGCTGCGCGGCCTTTGCTACATGGAGTTTCACGTCAAGGGCCCCAAGCGTGACCTGCACTCGGGCGTGTACGGCGGCATGTTGCAGAATCCGCTCAACGCGGTGGGCAAGCTCATCGCCAGCCTGCAGGATGAAAACGGCGTGATTCAGATCCCAGGCTTCTATGATGACGTTCTTCCGCTCAAGGACGAGGAGAAGAAAGAATTTGCGGCCATCGGCAATCACGACAAGGAGATGATGGAAGACCTCGGCGTGAACGCGCTGTGGGGCGAGAAGGGTTTTACGTCGCTTGAGCGCAACTGGGGCCGGCCGTCCATGGACGTGAACGGTATCTGGGGCGGTTTCTCAGGCGAGGGTGCAAAGACAGTCATCACGGCCGACGGCGGCTTCAAGGTGAGCTCGCGCCTGGTGGCAAATCAGAACCCAGACAAGATCAAGAAGCTCTTTGAGGACTACATCAACGAGCAGTGCCCGCCGGGCGTGACCGTCGAGACGATCTACCATCACGGCGGCGAGCCGATCATGGTCGATATCGACAACCCGTTCTTGCGCGCAGGTCAGAGGGCTTTCGAGAAGGCGTTCGGCAAGAAGCCGACGATGGTTCGCGAGGGCGCATCGATCCCGATCACCGCGACGTTTGTGAAGGAGCTCAAGGCTGCGCCGATCATGGTCGGCTTTGGTCTGCCCGACGACAACATCCACTCCAACGACGAGAAGCTGGATCTGGACAACTTCTATAAGGGCATTACCTGCAATGCGCTCATGTATACCGAGTTCGCGAAGTAATTTGTCATCCTGGCCCACGAGCCGGGATCCGTAAGAATGTCATCCCCGAGTGCTTTTATCGGGGATCCAGGGGTTGAAGTTTCTGGATTCCCGCTGGAGTTTACCCTGAGCGAAGTCGAACGGGCGGGAATGACATCTATAATGATAGGGGAGCCGAGCACTCAGATATCGAGTGCTCGGCTTTTTTGTTGCCAGAACCCCCCAGAAAAGCTAGTTTAGCTCTCCAAAATTAGAGGTTTTTGCCTCTTTTTTTAGCACTTTTTGTAGTTTTTTGACTTTAAGGCCTTGATTTCCGTCGTATCAGGCCCCAAGTACTCAGTACGGATCTTTGCGGCGATGGCGGAACTGGCGAGTGGCGCGTCCCGGCACGACATGATTTTTTTGGGCGAGGGTGGCGGAATTGGCATACGCGCAAGATTTAGGATCTTGTGGGGAAACTCATAGGGGTTCAAGTCCCCTCCCTCGCACCAAAAAAATCATTTGTCGTGCCGAGGATCCTCGGTGTGGCGAATCGTTTTTTAAAATAAAAAACGATGCCACACCGGGACAAGATTTAGGATCTTGTGGGGAAACTCATAGGGGTTCAAGTCCCTCTCGCCGCACAATAGAGCAGTGAAGAGTGAAATGTGAAGTGTGAAGAGTAAAAAACAACGGCATTTAGGAGAAGACATGGAAAAACAACTCGTGGTTGAAGCCAAGCTTGAGGATGTTAACTCGATAAGCCAAAAACTTACAGTGACCGTGCCGACGCAGCATATAGCTGCGAGCGCGAAGAAGGCATTGGCTGAACTGAAGAAGGACGCCAAGGTTCCCGGTTTTCGCAAGGGCAAGGTGCCTGACGAGATGGTCAAGCAGCGCATGGGTGATGCCTATACCGAAGAGATCGTGCGCCAGATCGTGCGCGATTCCTACGGTGAGGCCGTGAAGCTTTCGAACGCGCATCCCATCTCCGATCCTCGCATCGATACGGAGACGACCGAAGTGGATGAGTCAAAACCCTATGTCTACAACGCAGTGTTTGAAATCTATCCCAAGGTTGAAGCTAAAGACTATGCCGGCATGAAGCTCGAGAAGGAAAAAGTTGTTGTGAGCAAAGAAGAGGTTGAGAACGAGCTCAATGCGTTGCAGCAGCAGATGACGCAGCTCGAGCCCGTGCCGGACGCGACGCTGGATAAGGGTTTTCTTGCGCGCGTGGATTTCACCGGCACTGCCGATGGTAAAGGCTTTGAAGGGTCGGACGCTAAAGATTTTATCGTCGACCTGGAGACAAAGAATCTTTTGCCCGAGTTTGAAAAGCAGATCATGGGCATGAAGGAGAAGGAAGAACGCGATATCGAGTTTGCCTATCCCGCCGACTACTTCAACAAAGAGATTGCCGGCAAGAAGGGCACATACAAAGTCATTTGCAAGGAGTTGCGCCGCAAGGTGGTTCCTGAGTTCAACGATGATTTTGCGAAAGACTTAGGACCCTTCAAGACGATGGACGATGTGAAGAAGGCGCTCAACGATCGCATCGCGTGGTTCAAAGAGGGCCAGCAGCGCCAGATGATGCATCGTCAGGTCATGGAGGCTTTTTCCAAAGAGCAGCCCATCGATGTTCCCGACGTCATGGTGTCGAGCGAGCTGGGTTCGATGCTTGAAGAGTTCTCAAAGCAGCTCGAGCAGCAGGGCAAGACGCTTCAGGATATCGGTCTCGACCCGAGCACGTTTGTGAAAGAGCATATGGAAGAGGCGCAGCTGCGAGTTCGCGGTTACATCATCGCAAACGCTATCGCAAAGAATGAAAAGCTTACGGTTACGGATGAAGAAGTTGAACAGCGCGTCAAGGGTATCGCGCAGCAGAGCGGCGAGCAGGAGGCCAAGGTTCGCAAGCATTTTGCCGATAACAACACGTTGGGCGGTTTGAAGTCGCAGATGCTGATCGAGAAGACACTCGACTACGTGGTCGACAAAGCGAAGGTGAAAGAGGGCGCGGCCAAGAAAGAAACGGCGGCTAAGAAGGAATCGAAGTCCAAGAAGACAACCAAGAAGAAATAAGCGAGGCGTATATGGATCTTATCCCGATGGTGGTTGAGCAGACGCAGCGTGGCGAGCGCGCCTACGATATCTTTTCGCGCTTGCTTAAAGAACGGATCATCTTTATCGGTTCGCCCGTTTCCGATGATCTGGCCAATGTGATCATTGCGCAGATGCTTCACCTCGAGTCCGAAGATGCGGACAAGGATATTCACCTCTACATCAACAGTCCCGGCGGCGCGGTGACGGCCGGTTTGGCAATCTACGATACTATCCAGTACATCCGTCCGGACGTCTCCACGACCTGCATGGGACAAGCGGCATCCATGGCGGCGGTTCTGCTTGCGGCGGGTACGCCCAAGAAGCGCTTTGCGCTGCCGCATTCCCGCATGATGATCCATCAGCCGTTGGCTGGTGTGCAGGGACAGGCGTCGGACATCGCCATTCAGGCAAAAGAGATCCTTCGCATGCGCGAGAAGCTCAATGAGATTTTGGCAAACCATACCAAGCAGAGCTTGAAGCGTATTGAGACAGATTCCGACCGCGACTTCTTCATGACTGCTGATGAAGCGTTGAAGTATGGTCTAATCGACAAGGTAGTGCAGTACCGTCCGGCAAAAAATCTGGAGAAGGATAAGAAGAAAAAATAGGAAGGTGAACTATGCATACGCATGATGACGACATTATAAATCTTTCGTGTTCTTTCTGCGGCAAGGGTCAGAGCGATGTGAGAAAGCTCATCGCGGGTCCAACCGTCTATATCTGCGACGAGTGTATCGAGCTGTGTAACGATATCATCGCCGAAGAGGTCGGGCACACGGGTGGTAAGTTTACAGAGCAGCTGGGCGTGCCCAAACCGGTCGATATCAAGGAGCAGCTGGACCAGTACGTCGTGGGACAGGACAATGCCAAGAAAGTGCTCTCCGTTGCGGTTCACAACCACTACAAGCGCCTTGAGCAGAAGCATCGCCGCGGCAAGAATGACGACGTCG
>Ga0075115_10001594_pt1 | contig 10988 bp, 13 predicted proteins | sample AntAceMetag02UKH_FD_69785 | JGI IMG/M metagenome (GOLD analysis project Ga0075115, IMG submission 69785) | Saline lake microbial communities from Ace Lake, Antarctica - Antarctic Ace Lake Metagenome 02UKH | ecosystem: Environmental > Aquatic > Non-marine Saline and Alkaline > Saline | place... | reverse complement strand
CTAGGACTCGGGTTCCTGTCACCCGCGGTCTTTGAGCAAAGATACTATGCGGGTCTACTGGCAGCATGATAGGTTTCGTGTCCGTTATTGACATCCGACATCATTCCTTTGCTAAAATAGATTAACCGGGCCGCCGGACTGCTATACACGGCTGGCCTTACGGATTTACCTATTACCGAATTAGTTCGGGTAGCCTGCTTGAGTTTAGATAATTACCTTATAGTAAGTAAGGGGGGTAGTGACTAACGTGCCCTATGGAGATGAAAAACACAGGCTAATATACAAGGAACTGGTTAATATACTCGGCTCTGCCTATGTCTCCGACGACTGTGCCGTGATGGAGGCCTACAACCGGGAATCGCAGGCTCCCAGTACGCAGACACGGGGCCGTGCCGAGTTTACCATTATGAGCGAGACGCCGGATCAAACAGACACCCATAACGGCAAAGAGGTGGCCACTCTCGCCGGGGGCTGCTTCTGGTGGCTGGAGGCCATCTTCAGTGAAGTAGCTGGCGTAGAGAACGTAATATCCGAGTACTCTGGCGGTAGCATTGCCCGCCCCTCCTACATCGAAGTATGTAGTGGTACCACCGGTCATGCCGAAGTGGGGCAGCTGACATTCAATCCGGAGATAATCTCCTTTAATCAAATCCTGAAGGTCTTCTTTTCTATCCACGACCCGACTACGCTGAACCAGCAGGGGGCTGACACGGGAACCCAGTACCATTCGGCCATCTTCTACCACAGCGCGAAGCAGAAGACTGTTGCCGAGCAGGTTATCAGGGGGCTGGACGCCGCCCGTATCTGGGCTGAGCCGATAGTAACAGAGGTCACCTCTTTTACGGAGTTCTACCCGGCAGAGGACTATCACCAGAATTACTTCAGAGAGAACCCGAAGCAGCTGTACTGCCGCCTGGTGATTGCTCCCAAACTGACCAAATTTAGAAAGGTCTTTCGTAAAGATAGTAAAGACGAATGACGCCCCCGCTAATGAGCCTGCTGTTAAACATCTACTGTCTTTATGTAAACTAAACGCCGTATATTCACTATTCCCTTACAAATACCGCGTCACTCACCTTGATACCGGCTGTGTAACTATATTACAATAGTTAACATTATTAACTATTATACCCGTGCCGTAACTAATGCCTATCCCTGAAATCACGAGGAGTTTACTTTTACCGAAACCCCGGATGAGCTATTTGATAAACCGTCCTTTAACCTCCGGTATTATCACCGGGCACCGGGACAGGCAGGATAGTAGAATCATCAATCCAGGGCTTACCGGAAAAGACAAAACGCCATTACAGGCATACCGCCAGCCGCGAAAGAGCAACCTGAACTAAAAGCTCTCCTGCCTGAGCCAGGGTGAGGCGGCGGAGCTAGCTACTCTTTCAATCAAACTGAGAGATAGGAAAAAGACTGCAGCAAGAGAATGATGGGAAGCGAAACAATATCCCGACCGGTTAGTTTAAGCTCACTACCGCGCCGGCAGGTAAATATAACATTCGCCGGCGTATTGCTCGCTATGTTCCTGAGCTCTCTGGACCAGACTATCGTCGGCACGGCTATGCCGCGCATCATCAGCGACCTTGGTGGTTTCAGCCATTACACCTGGGTAACCAGCGCCTATATAATTACCTCGGCGGTTATCATACCCATCACCGGCAAGCTGACGGATATGTACGGCCGCAAGGTCTTCTATATCAGCGGTCTGGTTATATTTACCCTGGCCTCACTGCTGTGCGGCCTGAGCACCACGATAACGCAGATTATCGTTTTCCGCGGTCTTCAGGGCATCGGTGCCGGTATCATGATGGCCAACGCCTTTACCGTCATCGGCGATCTTTTCCCACCCGCGGAGCGAGGCAAATACCAGGGATATATAAGCGCTGTTTTCGGTATCTCCTCTATTATTGGGCCTACGCTCGGTGGTTACCTGACCGATACGCTCTCCTGGAACTGGGTCTTTTACGTTAACATACCGCTGGGAATACTGATTATCCTTTTGTTTATAAAGTACTTTCCCAACCTGCGCCCCGATAATCTAAAGCACCATATAGACTATGCGGGCCTGGTAACACTGATTCTTACCGTAGTACCGACGATGATGGCTCTATCCTGGGCTGGGGTTGAGTACCCGTGGGACTCCCCGATAATTATCGGCACGTTCGTTTTTTCGGCGGGGATGCTGGGCTTATTCATCGTTATTGAAAAACACGCCAGAGAACCAATCATTCCGCTGTCCCTTTTCAGCTATAATATCGTGACCATTTCCCTTATAGTAGTGTTTCTCACTGGCATAGGCATGTTCGGCACCCTCATCTTTGTCCCCCTCTATTTCCAGGGGGTAATCGGGACAACGGCTACTTCCAGCGGCACCTTCCTGATACCGATGATGCTGGGTATGATAGTTGGCAGCTTCATCTCCGGACAAATGCTCTCCCGCGCCGGAGGGCACTACCGGATTCAGGGCAGCATCGGCATCGGCATCATGGGAGCGGGTATAGCGCTGCTTTCCAGAATGACGCCTGAAACAAGCAACACCATTGCAGTTATGAACATAGTAATTACCGGCTTCGGCCTGGGTATTATCCTGCCGCTCTACACCATTGCCGTTCAAAACGCCGTCCCCTACCGCTTCCTCGGTGTGGCTTCTTCTGCTACGGCCTTCTTCCGTTCCATTGGCGGCTCGGTGGGGCTTGCCATACTGGGCTCCGTGATGAATAATAAATTTGCCGCTGAATTTATCGGCCGCCTGCCAGCACAAATCAAGGCCGTAGTCCCTGTGGACAACCTGACCTCCCTGGCACAGAACCCGCAGGCACTGGTCAGTCCCGAGGCACAGGCACAGCTACAGAACTTCATGTCACAGTTCGGGGCGCAGGGTACAGCGTTTTACGAACAGATACTGCAGGTACTGCGCGGGGCGCTCAGCCTGGCGCTGGGGCAGGTTTTCTTTATTGGCTTTATCATCCTGGTTATTGCCTTCGTAGTTAATTTTTTCATCCACGAAATCCCGCTGCGTAAACAGTACTGAGTTTACTGTTACCGGAATGAGACAGTGTATTAACGGTAAACTGAGAGCCAGGCAGACCGCAGTAGCCTTCCAGAAGGCTGCGGATGCAGCCACCAGGACTTTTAAAGAAGCCGCTATGGAAGCGGCACAAAGAAGGCAAAGAGGCAATCAAGCTGGCCCTGGGAGCGGCTGATGCCGCTCCCAGGGCATCGGAAGAAGCAGTGAGGAGAGCTAAGGAATCCAGTGCTCTGGCCAGAGAGGTAGCCAAAGCTGCTACCGAAGCCGCCTCCCGGACCATGCACCGACTAATACGCAAGGCAGAAGAGCTGGCGAGAACCGCCAAAGATGCTGCTGACGCCGCGATCCTGGCTTCGGCGGCAGCCAGAGAAGCCGCTGATACGGCAGCTAAGGTGTCGGCTACCGTAACCGACCGTACCGATGAAACGGATAAACGATTAGATAGGGTCCAACAGGAAACAGCAGCCGAAGCCAGGCGTATTTCGGCTATGGTCGAGGAAGCTTTGAGAATGGCTGACAATGCGCTGGACAGGGTCAGGGGACTGGCCAGCAGAATGCTAACGGCGCTGGAATCGTCAGTTATCATTATAGCGGTAGTCGCCGCTGCTATCATTCTAGGCATCGGCCTGTCGTTCCTATTAGGAGCCCAGTAGCTTACCTGAAGCCTTATCTGCCTTAAAAGTAGAACATATCTGAATAGAGAAAGCCCGGCACGGGAAAAGTGCCGTGAGAGGGATTAATAAGGTCTTCCCGTAATTATGCGGGAACGCCCCGGCAGATAGCGAGAAGACCGTCTCATCTAAGCACGGACATGAGTAGCCACTCAGGCAGTAGCTGCAGTAGCTACTGAGAGATTCTCAAGTACGGCTTTCGTGTTTACTATTTAGTCCCTTGTGCCAAATATACTGGTGCCCAGTCTGACCATATTGGCGCCTTCTTCCAAGGCTAACCGGTAAGAATTTGTCATACCCATGGAAAGATACTTCATTTCTACGCTACCAATACCAAGTTTCTTTATTTCTTCAAATACCCGTCTCGTTTCCACAAAAAAAGACCTTGAACTCTCCGGCTCGCCAAACTGGGGGCCCATGGTCATCAGCCCCATAACCCGCACATGCTCAAGCTGTGAAATCTGACGAATCAGGGACTCCGCATCTTCCGGCAGCACCCCGGACTTCTGCTGCTCCCGGCCACTGTTTATCTCAATCAGTACGGGCATTACTTTACCAATTTGTGCGCACCGCTTGTCTATCTCCACGGCTATCTCTAAAGAGTCAACGGTCTCTATCATATCAAATAGCCGAACCGCCTTCTTAACCTTGTTTTTCTGAAGGTGCCCTATAAAATGCCACGCCGCTTTACTACCCACCAGGTTATAGGCACTCTCCGCTTCCTGAACGTAGTTTTCCCCAATAATCTTGACCCCATAACGAATAGCCTCAAGTAATTCCTCGGCCTGTCTCGTTTTGGCTGCCGCCACGAGCTCAACACCGGGCGGTAGCTCACTCAGTATCTGCTTAACATTCTGCCCGATAGACATTTCTAACACTAACCCCGGTTATCACCTATGATTAAAATGCTGGTAGCTACGTTTAGGGGAAACAGAAACTCGCGGCACTTATATAATAGCCGACAAGGTATCCTGTCCATAACAGATTAATACTGATAACTGTGCGGATAAAATAAACGAAGGGGAAATCAGCTAAGTACAGCTAACCCTGGCCGTAACTATTAAACCGGATATCGCTTCCAGCCTAGGCGCTCTGCCCCAGGTAAGCCTTGATAACTTCGGGGTTGCTTTTTATCTCGTCGGGAGTCCCTTCGGCGATTTTACGCCCAAAATCAAGCACGACAATCCTGTCGGCAATATCCATGACCACTCCCATATCATGCTCGATTAGAATAACGCAACCCACCCCATCTCTCAAGCAAGGCGTATTGGGATATGTAGCTCCCTGCCCTTCAAATACGTCAATAACGAACCTGGCGATATCCTCTTTCTCTTCCATGTTCATACCGGCCATAGGCTCATCCAGGAGCAGCACTTTTGGCTCCAGCGCCAGGGCACGCCCCAGCTCAATTCTCTTGCGTAGACCATAGGGTAATGCCCCGACCACCTTTTTCCGGTAGGGCTCTATCTCCAGAAAGTCTATTATATCCTCTACCGTCCGGCGGTGTTCAATCTCTTCCTTGTGCGCCCATCCATAATATATAGCGCCGGTTATGAAGTTCTGTTTCATCAGGACATGCCTGGCTGCCATGATATTATCCTGGGTACTCAGCCCGGTATACAGCTCAATATTCTGAAAGGTCCGGGCAAGCCCCAGCTTGGCTCCCTTATCCGGTCTGATACGGGTAATCCTCTGGTCCTTAAAGAATATCTCACCTTCCTGCGGTTTATAAAAACCACTTATACAGTTGAGGAGACAGGTCTTACCAGCCCCATTGGGCCCGATAATGGCCAGAATTTCATTATTTCTGACGTCAAGACTCACGTCATTGAGCGCCCGGATACCGCCAAAGCTGAGTGACAGATTTTCGATTCTGATTATTACTTCATTGCTGCCTGTCATATTGCAACAAACCTCCAATAACCGTAAAACCTGCGGGGATTATACCGCCATTAAAACCCGGCGTCAAGTAATTGCCGTATAAAAGCGATAATTTCCGTCAGAATAGTCTGCGGGTGCTGCGGCTATAAGATATAAACGGAAGTTTTTATGTCTTAAGGAAACCGGGTTTCGGGGGGATATGTCGCGGCTATTCCGGGAATTTATCTCTGCTATCAAGCAGTAAAGTTACCGGCCCGTCGTTATGTATTTCCACCTGCATATGTTGCTGAAAGTGCCCGGTCTCCACCTTTAATCCGGGGCTACGCACCTGCTCAACGAAGTAATCAAACAGCTCTTTAGCTCTGGCTGGCGACGCCGCTTCAACAAAGCTGGGGCGCCGCCCTTTCCTGGTATCCGCCAGCAGTGTAAACTGGCTTACCGCCAGTAGCTCGCCCTTAATATCAAGGAGTGAATAGTTAAACTTACCCGTCTCGTCTGAGAATATACGTAAATTCAGTATTTTTTGCGCCAGATACTGTGCATCCTTTAACCCGTCTTCACTGGCCACACCGAGCAAAACTACCAGACCCCGGCTAATACTGCCTGCCACCTCCCCACCGGCAACACGCACAGAGGCCCGTGTTACTCGCTGTAACAACGCCTTCAACCCTACTTCCCCTTTTGCTTGCCAGCCTTTGGCCCCTCACCTTCCGTGATACTGTCGTGCTTACGATGATCCGTCACATAGAAGCCACTTCCCTTGAAAATTACAGAGACCGAGCAAATAACACGCCGGGCTTCCCCTTCGCATACAGGGCAAACAGCCACTGGCTCCTCGTGGAAACCCTGCTTCCTCTCAAAGTGATGTTGGCATGCACTACACTCATACTCATATACAGGCATTACTCAAACCTCACCTGGTTCTGTATTGCATAACGAATTTCTTCAAAACTGTTGTAACAGGCAATATATAAACCGGGAATTTTACCGTTTGGTGTACTGTGGCGCCTTTCGGGCTCGCTTAAGACCCACCTTTTTCCTCTCTTTAACCCGGGCATCCCGTGTCAGTAACCCGTGCTGACGTAATAGAGGCTTAAGACCTTCATTACTCCTCACCAGTGCCCGAGCAATTCCGTGAGAAATGGCACCACTCTGCCCCGATACACCGCCACCGGTAGCCTTAACTACAACATTGTAGCGGCTGATACTATCGGTTACCAGAAGCGACCGCAGTATAGTGCGGCGGTGCTCCTCACGGGGGAACAACTCCTCATAGGGCTTCCCATTAACGATAATAGCCCCGTTCCCCGGCAGTAGCCTTACCTGGGCTATGGCCGATTTCCGTTTGCCTGTACCATAGAAGTAGGCTTGCTTTTCCAATAGAACCTCTCTTCAGAGCTATACTTTATCTACCTGCTCGACGGCAGCACTACCTGTCTGCGCCAAGTGGGGATGTGTACTACCGGTATAGACCCTCAGTTTTTTTATCATCATGGCACCCATCCGGTTATGGGGCAGCATACCTTTAACCGCGTGCTCAACCACCCGGTTAGGATGGGTTTCCATCATTTTCTCCAGACTGACGCTCTTTAGCCCCCCCGGATAGCCCGAGTGCCGGTAATATAGCTTCTGCTTCATTTTATTACCGGTAACACGTATCTTATCAGCGTTAACAATGACCACATAGTCACCGGTATCCAGGTTACGTGCGAAATTAGCCCGGTGCTTGCCCATAAGCAACGTGGCTACCTGAGTTGCCAGTCTACCCAATATCTTATCTTCAGCATCGATAACATGCCACTCCCGCTTGATATCAGCTGGCTTTACACTATAGGTTTTCATGTTTCTTTCTTCCTTAAAAGGTGTAAGGGTAATTTACCTGCATCAGACACAGCCCACATGCCGGAACTGCTGGACCGGCCGAGCCTATTTTCTTCGCTTCCATTATACTACGAAACTCATCTATAGTCATCCTGCCCGAACCGACCCTGAGCAGACTGCCTATCGTATTTCGCACTTGATGGGGTAAAAAAGAGTTAGCCACGATGTTGAACGTAGTTAAATCACCCTTCCGGCTAATCTCAGCCCGGTACACACTCCGCACCGTATTCTTTATCTCGACACCAAGCTTGCTGGCGAAGGAAACGAAATCATACTTGCCAATAAACATGCTGCACGCTTCTTTCATGGCATCAATATCCAACTCATGGCTCACCAGATACGAAAACTTCCGTCTGAGCGGAGACCGCATCCGTCTGTTTAATATGTAATAACTATACTCCCGGCTTATAGCATCCCTTCTAATATTTACCGTATTGTCTACCCGGTAAGCAGCGTTTACTGCAATGTCACCGGATAGATAATAATTCATGCCTTTAATAAATGACTCAAGGGAGAGATGGGACTTAGTCCTGAAGCTGGTTACCTGTCCTTTGGCGTGAACTCCGGCATCAGTCCGGCTCGCTGAAGCTACTCTAATCCTCTCCTGCGTAAGTTTCCATAGGGCTTTTTCCATTTGTTCCTGGATTGTTGGCAAATTTACCTGTAGCTGAAATCCGTGGTAGTTTGTGCCGTCATATTCAATAACCAGCACAATCCTGGATGATTCCACTACTTCACCAGCTCTATTCTAACCATGGCCGCCCCATCACCCAACCTGGGGCCCAGTTTGGTAATACGGGTATAACCGCCGGGGCGCTCAGCATATCGCGAAGCAAGGTCATTAAATATCTTGTCTACTATTTTCTTATCCATGATAGGCCAATAACCGGCGGCGCGAGTGGAGGTTGTCCCCCTTGCCCAGCGTAATCATCTTTTCCGCCAGACCGCGCGTCTCCTTTGCCTTGGCCTCGGTGGTGGTGATACCTTCATAGCCCAGGAGGTCTGTAACCAGGTTACGATACATTGCCCTCCGGTGCGCCGTAGACCTGCCTAGCTTTCTACCAGCTACTTTATGTCTCATTTTTTGTTATCTCCAAAGGCATTTCTTACGTTTCTTTACCTGAATACCGCCGTGTTACTTTGGCCATCAGGATATCTGCTGCTTATCCCCTGTAGAAATCTAACTCCGGTTTATTCGCCCTCAACAGGTGAATCTTCTATCTGTTCTGCCAACCTCGTCTCTTCGGCAGGCTCTATGTTCGGCTCACCCTCTTCAGCCAGCCCTGTCTCTTCGGCAGGCTCTATGTTCGGCTCACCCTCTGCAGCCAGCCTTGTCTCTTCGGCAGGCTCTATATACAACTCGCCCTCTTCAGCCAGCCCTGAAATCTCGTCCGTCTCCTGTTTACCCTGCGGGTTCATGGATAACCCCAGAACGGTCAGGTGCTCCTCAAGCTCCACCCTTGATTTTTGACCAAAATTGCGCAGCGAAAGCAGCTCTTTTTCACCTTTGCTCATAAGTTCACCGATGGTTGAAATTCCGGCACGCCTCAGACAATTCATGGTACGCACTGAAAGATTAAGCTGTTCCACGGGCATATTATATTGCTCATCAGGGATACTCAGACGCACCATCTGCTCTTCGTCTTTCATCTGGGAAATTCTGGGGTATTCTACAAACGGAGTCAACTGCTCTATCAGTATGCTGGCGGCCTGGCTGAGAGCATCCGTAGGAGAAATAGTGCCGTCGGTCCAGATTTCCAGACGCAGGAGCTCCCGGCTAATTTCCTTACCTACATGGACCGGCGCGGTGGTAAAATTCACTTTCTTCACCGGCGTAAATATGGCATCCAGCGGTATTGTTCCCGCAGGTACATTATCGCTTAAATCGGCTGCCAGCTTGTAACCCTCGCCCAGTTCCACATCCATCTCTATATACAGCCTGGCTTCAGGTGAGTCCAAGGTGGCTAAATAGAGCTCGGGGTTGATAATTTCAAAGTCCGCCGACGGCTCAATATCAGTGGCACACACCTGCCCCACCCTCTCCACTTCCAACCTCAGTTTAGCCGGCCGGCCGGTAATAGGCTTTAATCTCAACTCTTTAAGGTTGAGTAATAACTCTATGGTGTCTTCTTTTACGTGAGGGATAGTAGAGAATTCGTGCTGTATACCCTCAATCTTCACCCGCGTCACCGCCGCGCCGGGAAGGTAGCCAAGAAGCACCCGCCGCAAGGCATTACCCAGCGTAATATCAAAGCCCTTCTCCAGCGGCCCGACCACAAAGCAACCGAGGTCACCTCTACTTTCCACGCACTCAATTCTAGGTATTGCTAAACGGGGCAAAATACTACCTCCTCAACTCACCGGTTATTACATCACACATTCTAAAAATCAGCCTACCTCGCATAGAATTCGATTATACTCTTTACTTCAAACTTCATCTCAGCGTCTTCCGGAGTAGGCATTGATACTACTCTACCCACAGCATTCTCTTTTTCCAGACTCAACCAGTTGGCAACCACTTTGCCTTTAATATTCTCCAGCAGCTGCTTATAGTACTCCGTCTTGGTACTGCCTTCCCGCCAGCTGATTACATCACCTTCTTTGACCAGACACGAAGGTATATTCGTCTTACGCCCGCTAAGGATAATATGCCCGTGCTGAACCAGTTGTCTGGCCTGACTGCGGGAGTCAGCAAAGCCCAGACGGTATGCCACGTTATCCAAACGTCTCTCCAGCAGTACTACCAGGTTATCTCCGGTGATGCCCGGCTGTCTCTCGGCCATCTCAAACGTCCGCTTAAACTGCCGTTCCAGAATTCCGTAGGTGTAACGCGCCTTTTGCTTCTCTCTTAACTGAAGGCCACGGTCAGATACCCGACGACGCCTATTAGGCTGTTTTCCCGGCGGTTTTGCCCGCTTGTCTATAGCGCACTTGGGCGTATAACACCTGTCACCTTTCAACATTAACTTCTCGCCGCTACGGCGGCACAATCGGCAAACCGATCCGATATACCTTCCCATATCTTTATACCATCCTTATACTCGCCTTCTTTTAGGTGGGCGACAGCCATTATGTGGAATTGGGGTTACATCCCTGATACTGGTAACATAAAGTCCTGAACTTTGTAAAGCGCGAATCGCGGCTTCACGGCCACTACCCGGCCCTTTAACGTAGATGTCTACCTGACGCAACCCGTGCTCCATGCCTCTACGCGCCGCATCTCTGGCAGCCAGCTGTGCCGCATAGGGAGTACCCTTGCGTGAGCCCTTAAACCCGGCTGAGCCCGAGCTACCCCAAGCGATAACATTACCTTCCGGGTCAGTAAGCGTAACAATCGTATTGTTAAACGTAGACTGGATATAAGCTCTACCTACAGGTACCGACTTTTTTTCTCTCTTCCTTGCTTTAGGTCGCTTCTTCTGTGCCATTTCCCCTCCCGTATCTAAAGGACACGCTATCTATATAAATAATTCTAATCCCTATTAGCGCCAGGCTATTTCTTAGCCGTACCGCGTCTC
>Ga0075115_10001588_pt1 | contig 11033 bp, 9 predicted proteins | sample AntAceMetag02UKH_FD_69785 | JGI IMG/M metagenome (GOLD analysis project Ga0075115, IMG submission 69785) | Saline lake microbial communities from Ace Lake, Antarctica - Antarctic Ace Lake Metagenome 02UKH | ecosystem: Environmental > Aquatic > Non-marine Saline and Alkaline > Saline | place... | reverse complement strand
CGGTGAGATCGACGATGATCATGTCCATCGTCACGCGCCCCACGACCGGCACACGCTGACCGCGCACCAGAACATGCGCTTTATTGGAAAACGAACGCGGATAGCCGTCAGCATACCCAACCGGCACGATACCCAACCGGCTCTTGCGCATCGTCTCAAACGTGCAGCCATAACTGACCTTGGTACCAACTGGAACTGACTTGATGAGCATGACCTTGCTCACAAATTTCATAACGGGACGAACATCGCGTATCGTCTGCTCATCATCGCCCGCGCCGTACAACATAATGCCCGGGCGCACCCATGTCGTGCATTCACCCGACATACATATTCCTTCGCCACGCACAATTGCTGCACTGGGCGCAGCATGCCAAACAGGAATGGAACCGAGCCGCTCTTCGATGATGTTCTTAGCGCGGACAAACTCTTTCCATTGATAAGATGTATATTCGGCGTCTTCTGAATCGGCGAAGTGCGTCATGACGCCTTGAACTGTTATTGACGGTGTGCGCTCGAGCTTTTCCAGCACGCCCTTCAAACTCTCCATGCGCATGCCTAAGCGAGTCATGCCCGTATCGATCTTGAGATGAATGCCAACCTTTCTGCCCATGGAGTGGGCAACCATACCCAGCGGCTCAATGACGTCGGCTGAATGGATGACAGGCGTGAGACCCGCGTTTACCATCACGCCCGACGCGGGCGTCCCCATGCCCATCAGGCCGCCCATCACGAGCACGGGCGCATCGATACCTGCCTCGCGCAACTCCAAACCTTCCTCAACCGTGGCAACGCCGAGCGCGCATGCGCCGCATGAGACGAGCGTCTTTGACACGGGAATTGCACCGTGGCCGTAGGCGTCGGCCTTTACCATGGCCATCACGCCGACGTCTGAGCCAACAGCGTCGGCGATCACACGGTAGTTGTGTGCGAGTGCACCGAGATCGACCTCGGCATGCGCCGGCCGAAACATGTAACCCCTTGAGTGTCCGTCAGTCATAAAATCCTTTTATTTCAGAGAATTAGCCCCGCCTTCTAGCAAGGGCGGTTTGCCATGTCAAAAGATATATCTTGCCCTCCCAGGCCGTGAAACGATACATAACGCAGCTCAAATGTCGGAGATAAACTGCACAGTCATCGGCCATGCCACCACGCTCACCACGCTTACCGGCACGAGCATACTCACGGACCCCCATTTTGGGTCCCGTGTGTTCCTATCGAAGCGCAGGCCGGAGCTAAAGCTCGACCACGCGGCCCTGGACAAGGTAAATGCGGTGCTCATCAGCCACATGCACTACGATCACCTGCACCTGAACAGCTTCAAGTTCATCGGATCGGGAATCCCGGTGATCGTGCCCGAGCGCACTGAGCGAACCGTGGGGCCATTCATCTCCAATCCGGTGATCGAACTAGCACACTGGGCGACTCATGAGCTCACCGATGGCACGACCATCACCGCCCTGCCCCTGCATCATCGCGGCGGACGGCTTTCGCAGCTCAGATACACTTCATCAAATGCATATCTCGTCGAGAAAGATGGTATGCGCATGTTCTTCTGCGGCGACTCAGCATACGGGCCGTCTTTCAAGGAGATAGGCGCGCTCTACGATATCGACGTGGCATACATTCCCATCGGCTGCTACGAACCGCGTTGGTTTATGAAGAAGCGCCACATGACGCCAGCCGAGGCGGTGACAGCTTTTGAAGACCTGGGCGCAAAGAATATGGTCCCAGTACATTGGGGAACGTTCCGACTCTCATTTGAACCGCTCAATGCACCTAAAAAATGGCTGGAAAAAATTTGCGAAGAGCGTCCAGACCTTGCCGAACGCATTCACTGCGACGATATTGGGGAGAGAATAAAGCTATGAAGAAACTATTTTTGTAGTCGCATTGCTGCTCGTAGCATCAACCGCCCACGCCTACCCGGCACAGATTCCAACCTTTTCACTCCAGGATCCGCTGGGTAAAAGTTGGTCGTCCTCCGGCCTAATCTCCAATGGCTTGGTGATCGTTCTCACCGCACCCATCCTGCATGACTCGGGCGCGCAGAAGGGATGGGACAAGTATCTGCCCCCCGCCATGCCAAAGGACGGACAGAAGTTGGTCTTCCTCGAGAATCTCTCGGCAAGCGACTGGAAAGGCACCGCGCTCAAAGATATGCACAAGGACTACACGGCGGGCACCGTTCCCATTCTGCTCGTCGACAAGACCGGCAACGTAGCCAAGTCATTTGGCGCCAACCCCAAAAACACGGTCGTCCTCGTCTATGACAAGAAGGGCAAACTCGTCTATTCCTTCACCGGCGCACCGAGTGCCGCCACTGCAACGACTATTTGGGGAAAACTGGGGAAGTAAGAAATTATCTTTCTCAATCACCGGAGCGCGCAATCAGATCGGTTGTCGGATTAGAAACACCATGCACCACAAAGAATTCGGCCGAGCCTTCCCGCGCCTGAGTCATAAAATCACCGTGCCTCATAGCAGGAACGAAAGCCGCCTGATTCAGGCGCAGCCTCACCTGTAAACCGTGAGGTGATTCCACCATCATTTTTCCGCGAAGGGCCACGAATGCCAACGGTGATCCGAAGGCTACGGGAAATCTCCGCGGCACCTCGTCAACGAGCTTCACGTGATGCACAAGAAAAGCTCCCGTTTCCACAGGATGATAGCGCAGGTTGCGCTCAGGATTGTGCATAGGAGAGGCAATGACATTAGTCCCCCATGGCTTGAAATCCGGATCTCTAAAACGATCATACGGTGCCTTTGCACGGGCAGACATAACCGCACCTTCCGAAAACAAGCGTTCAATCCCTACCTTGCCCAGTTTCTCCTGCACGATACTCCACAGGTGAGCCGAATTTGTACGCCCCCAGTCATCCACACATAGCGAAGGGCCATTCGGATCTATGCGCACGCCCGTAACGTCGCCCGTCATACCGAAAGGGGTAAACTGATTTACGCCATACCAGTGATCCACGTGAGCGCTTGCACCCGTAATGCCGGCTATGGCAGGTACCATACCTTTAGCAATGGCGCTGCGCTCCCCATGCATGCGCTCATAAACACCATGGCTGCGCCACCCCATCAGTATCTCCGCACCCTTCTCTGCCTTTGTGACATAGAGCAGCGAAGTGCCATACGGACTTCCTTGTCGCGGAATCGAAACACGCGTGGGAGGCGGCGTCGCCTGGAGCTCTGAAATACCCGGACCGATATCCGGATCGTTCATGCGCCACATCGCGCAACGATAGACACCTGCATGACGCAAGTTGCCGAGACTCTGCTGAAGCCCCCCACTGTAGCCCATTTGGTGCGAGAGGTCTTCGCTCCACACCCGATCCCCGGTCATCCTTTCAAGCAATCTTCTCAATTGTTCGACACCCGGCGACCAAACGCCCGCATCGACGGATGTAATGCGATATGATGATTTGTGCTGCGTCCGACCAAAAAGATAGTTGCGCAGCGACGGCTCCCCCAACAGTGAGTTAAAGGTATACATCTCACCCAAAACGCCGCCATCCGGTACAGCTATGGCGCTGTTATCGTCGAGAATGACCTTTTCACCTACCGAGGGGATATCGGACAAGGGACACGAAAACCTGGCACCGATATTGAGCGACGACGTCTTCGGTGAAAAAACACGAAAGAGATCCGTGTTCATGATCTGTTTTGAAATAAGATCTACCATCCACACCCTTTCAACATCCGCGTCTTACACCAATTATTTTGGGGTAGGATCGGTCAGTGTAGAAACGACGTACGTAGACGGGACCTGGCCCTCTAACGTACCTACCATGAAAGAAGCGCCGGGAAGCACAAGTGCGGATTCACCCGCCTGCAATTCAGTACTGTTATCGCCTACGAACAGAGTAACCGCACCGTCCATCGCCCTAACATGACGATATTTATCTTTCGCCCTGTGCTGAAAGGGTTCGACACTCTTGTCCACAAATTCAACAGCGCGCAGAAAGAGCCTTCCTGCTCTCATTCGCCATGTTCGGAAAGAATCGTTTACTGGACCTGCCGGCCCCACGATCTGATTCTTAACCCTCTCCGGACCAACGACGGCTGCGTCCGTCAATGCCAAATCAAAGTTGCCGTTCATGAGTTTGGTGCTCTGCTGTCCATCGCGCATCACAAGCTCAGCCACTACGCCGTCAGTCGCCTTAAACGGCTGCCCTTGACGGACGCGAAGCCAGGCACCTTCTTTGGCAGTCACGAGATTGAGAGAGTCTTCGAGGCGTTCACCTACTCCCAAACCCTTTCTGATATCGGAAAAAGGAATGCCATGCTTCGTCCCTATATACACACCTGAAGCAGGCGATACATCCGCAAGAAACGCCAGCGTGTCCCCGTTGTCATATCGCAGCGGCTGATTTACGCGCACAACGTGGACGCCGCGCATGAAGTTTTCCAAAATACTGCTCACGTTCTGTCGCCAAACGTCAAGCAGTGGATGAATCTCCGTCTCAGCTATCTCCGCCAGACACCTGTCCAGTACGCTTGCCACACGAAGCAAAGTATCCTGCGCATGTGATGCACCATTATCCAGGACAGTTCTATCCTCTGGATCCAATAAATGAGAGTAAGTTCCCAGGACATAACCTGCGATACGATTGACCGTAGTCTGATCCGCACTGCCATCACCCGTCGAAACTCCAACCCAGCGTTCAGGAAAACGCCCCTGCGTACGATCCGCGATAGCCTTCGACAGCAATGCAGCCGCACCCTCGTTACAACGGTGATCAAGTCGCGCACCGGCACCCAACAGTTCTTTAAACTCGATCATTTCTCCTTCAGGTCCAATCACGACACCCTCATCGTGGGAAACCAAATCACGCGACTCCGGCTCCACGGGATCCACACCCGGCGAGCAAAAAGTAAAGTATCCCTGTTGTTGAAAAGACTGGATCACCTTGGCCTGTACACTGCTCATATCTGCACCTCTTTCATTTTAAGTAGCTCATACCTTATCGTCCCCGCGCCTGAAATGTTGCGCAAAAAGTGAACAGAAACCTATTTGGTATATATCTTTTATATACGGCTACTTACACTGGTTCCATTAAACCTAATTATTAAGAACCGTGTTGGCCACTCCTGTGGATAAGTGGTGAGAAGATGGGGATCGACAAGCCTTATCCTCCCCGGTACGAGCCATGGATCGCTAGGGGTGCGGAGCGCTGAGAGCCAAGCACGTGGCTTCACAACATTCTCAGCAAACTCGAATTTGATCAGGATTATGCCATCCAGAAGAGCCTGGCCAAGCTTTTTTGCAAGCTTAAGCTGCCTGCAGTGGAATTACCGTTGTCATGTCATCTGCACATCGCGTGACTTGCCTGCGGCAGAAATCACCATGTACGCAGTCTGCCTCTCATCGACCGTGCAACCGATCTCCGCAGTCGTTCCGGCAGGGAAGAAGCACACATTTCCTGGCTTAAGAGTCTCCTCAAGATCACCATGTTTGAGCGTCAGTGCCCCCTTGAGCATGATCCACACGGCAGGCGTACCGCCGGCCATCGCAATCGACATCGTGCGTTCAATCGGCCTAGGCTCATTAACCAAAACGATGTCAAACGTTGGCGTTTCGATGTGGTTCGTCACACCGTCGTCCGTCTCCATCGGAACACCCTGGACAGAGCGTTCAGAGAGATACCCCAAACGATCAACACCGATCGGCAGATCGCTGCCTTCAACAACACCCTCGGCAAATACTCGCTCAGCAACCGCATCGAGAATCTGAGGCATACGCGATATAGCACCGGCATCATCCCAACTCTCGAGAACGATATTCTCTGACCATGAAGGACGAATTTCATACATCGACAGGCCACCCGAAAATCCATAGGGCGTATATCCGGTCAACGCATGCAAATCATGATCCTTGCTGCCATAGGTATTCAGGCGATGGTAGACCGGCTTGGTACCAGCCCTGATACGATCTCGAAGTTTGAGCGCATCGCTCATTGCGGGAGAAAATCCAAGATAGGCCCATGAGCCAACTTCCGACGCGGCGGGCATGAGCACCGAACGCGTATCCGCATCGGGACTGTCGTGAATATTAGCACGAAGCGGTGGGATGACTCGGCCCATGCTTTCAATCGTACCCCGCAAACGCTCAACAAATTGGGTTGCGTCTTCATCAGCCTGCAGTTCGGAATCTTCAGCAATCCTCTTGTTCAGCTTGCGCAGGAAATTCATGGCGTAGTGATATTCAGCCAAATAGCCGCGCTTCGCCGATTCCCACTTATACTGTTTCAGGAGTTGGCCAACGACCTTGGGACGAGGATCGGCGAACGGCATAACATCGAACAACGTACCCAACTGCTTGCGCTGATCACACCACTTGCCTGAGATCGTTAGATAGACATCGAATGAACGGTTGCCGAGAAGGTTTGCCAGGCCCGGAAACCGATCGCGTTCACTGGCTAATGTCTTGAGCTCTTTCATCCGCGCAAAACCGCCATCGGGCAAAACAACGTTGCTCTCATCGGTGAGCATGTGAACTTCACCAACCGTGCCCTTTTCAATGGCGTCACATGGCTGCAGCGGCTTATTGAACGCGGCCATGCGATCGAACGGCATCACGCCACCCGGCACGACACGCCAGAACGGACGTGGAAGCAACTCACCGATCTGCGCTGAACGACTCATGTTCATAATTTTTGTCATACGCCCTATGTATCGGCATCTCTACATTAAAGTTGCCTAAAAAATAAGCACCGGTCCATTTTTTAATTTCATTATATTACAGATACTTAGAATAACATCCCTAAACCGATGTATTAATATGAGTGTCCGGCACCAGTGTCGGACAGCAATGCCTGACACTCAAGATCGGGGTCGACAATGTACTCGCCGTCTGTTACGAGCCGTGAAATCGCTAGGGGTGCGGCACGCTGAGAGCCCTTCAATGGGTAACCCTCGAACCTGATCCGGATAATGCCGGCGAAGGGAAGCGAATCTCAGAGACCGCCCTCTTTACCCCGTTGGAAAGCACCACAAATCAAACCGGGGAACAATTAAGCGAATTGATTATTGTAGAAATGAATGGAGCATGAGCTCCTGTTCTTTCTAACGGGGCAAGTTCCACGACTCACGAATGAGTCCAAATGGGGAAAGCATGGTTACAATCAAACTGAACGGAAACGACCACGAGCTTGGCAGTGAGAAGAGTCTTGCCGAACTGCTGAGCGAGCTCAAGCTGCCCTGCGGGGGAATCGCCGTAGCAGTGAATGGGGAGATCGTATCTCATGACGATCATACCGCGAAGAACCTAAATGATGGGGATACCATAGAAGTTATCCGCGCAATTGGAGGTGGATGATCATGCTAAAAATCAAAGGCAAGGAATTCAGTTCTCGGCTGATGCTTGGCACCGGAAAATTCGGCTCGCATGAGATCATGCGCAATGCACTCGAGGCGTCGGGCTCGCAGATCGTCACAGTCGCATTGAGGCGCATTGATCTAACCAAGCCTGAAGAAGATGTTCTGACCTATATCAATCGTGAGAAATTCACGCTGCTCCCCAACACCTCCGGCGCGCGCAATGCCAAGGAGGCAATCATGCTCGCTCGTCTCGCGCGCGATGCCGGCATGGGAGACTGGCTAAAGCTCGAGGTCGTGCCAGAGCCGCGCTATCTGCTCCCCGATCCGGTAGAGACATTGGCTGCGTGCAAAGAATTGGTCAAAAACGGTTTCACGGTGCTGCCCTACATGAATGCCGACCCAATTCTCGCCAAACATTTGGAAGATGCGGGTGCCGCAACCGTAATGCCTTTGGGCAGCCCCATCGGTTCCAACAAGGGCGTGCGCACGTTCGATGCTATCCGCATCATCATAGAGCAATCCAATGTCCCGGTCGTCGTCGATGCGGGGCTAGGCGTTCCGTCACATGCCGCACAAGCCATGGAGCTGGGTGCCGATGCGGTGCTCGTCAACACGGCAATCGCTACGGCCGAGGACCCGGTGCGCATGGCGCGCGCCTTCCGCGACGGCGTAACCGCTGGCCGCGAGGCATTTCTCGCGGGTCGCGCGCCGGAATCGCACGAAGCGAATGCATCGAGCCCACTAACGGAATTTTTGAGAAACGAATGAATATAGCCGAGTTCAAAAGATTCATTACAGATGATTCCGACGCGCATCTGGAAAGCCTGGCGCACGAGGCAAAACGCGTGCGGCTCGAGCGCTTCGGAAATGCGATCAAGATCTATGCACCGCTCTACGTTTCTAACGAGTGCGTCAACGGATGCGTCTACTGCGGCTTCAATCATGCGAGCTCGATCGAACGAAAAACGCTCACCGTAGATGAAGCTCTGAGAGAAGCTAGGGTCTTGCTCAACGCTGGACATCGCCACATCCTTCTCGTTACGGGCGAGCATCCACAGGCAGCGCCCATCGAGCTGCTCTGCGAAACAGCGCGTGAACTGCGCAAACATACCGCAAGCGTTTCGATTGAAGGCCGGCCCTGCAATGAAGACGAGTATCGCCAATTAGCATCGGCCGGCATCGACGGCGTGACGCTGTATCAGGAAACATATAACCGCGAAGCCTATGCCAAAGTGCATCCATACGGACCGAAGAAGGATTACGACAATCGCCTGAGGGCGATCGATGCGGCTGGTGCTGCAGGAATGAGGTTTCTGGGTATCGGTGCACTATTGGGGCTTTCCGATTGGCGTGCGGAAATGTGCGCGCTGTTCGAACACGCACAGGTGCTCATGCGCAAACACTGGAAATCGGCACTGACCGTCAGCCTGCCACGAATCAGAAGCCAGGGTATCGACTTTGCACCGCCCCACCCTGTTACGGACCGTGAACTCACCCTTATGATATGCGCGCTCCGCGTAGCACTCCCAGACTGCGGCATCATCCTCTCGACGCGCGAGTCGGCAAAGTTGCGCAACAATCTTCTGCCACTGGGCATAACACAGATGAGCGCAGGCTCAGTCACCAAGCCGGGCGGCTACACCAACGACGATAATGCCGGAAAACAATTTTCTATAGATGACATCAGAACACCCACCGAAGTCGCCGCGCATCTCAAAAGCGCCGGCTTCGACCCGGTATTTAAGGATTGGGAGAGCGTATTGTTTGGATAAAAATATGACTGTCATTCCCGCGAAAGCGGGAATCCAGGAACTTCAACCCCTGGATCCCCGATAAAAACACTCGGGGATGACATGCTTAAGGATCCCGGCTCTTCGGCCGGGCTGACGAACAAGGAGAAAACATGACACAACTCTATCAGGCAAAACAGGGAACGATCACCGAACAAATGCGCCGCGTGGCGAAGGACGAACGCCTCGCGCCGGAGGTTGTGCGCGATGAAATCGCCGCGGGCAAGATGATCATCCCTGCCAACGTCAATCACCCGCACGGCAAACCGATAGCGATCGGGAGAAAAGCGTCGTGCAAGATCAACGCAAATATCGGCACCTCACCTCTCGCCTCCGGCACTGATGAGGAATTCGAAAAACTCGACGTTGCCATCAAATATGGCGCGGACGCCATCATGGATCTTTCCACCGGCGAGAATCTCGACGCCATTCGCGAAGCGATCATCGCACGCAGCACCGCTCCGGTCGGCACTGTCCCGATCTATGAAGCGGCGCAGCACATCGACGATATCGTAGAGATGGAAACCGACAATCTGCTTCGTCTCATCGAAAAACAGTCGCACCAGGGCGTCGACTTCATCACGGTACACTGCGGACTCCTGAAGGAACACGTGAAGCTCGCACACGATCGCCTCACCGGCATCGTCTCGCGCGGCGGCGCTCTCACAGCACGCTGGATGATGCTGCGCAACGAGGAAAATCCACTCTACACGCATTACGATGAACTGCTGAAGATATGCCGCAAACACGACATGGGCTTGAGCCTTGGCGACGGCCTGCGCCCCGGTTCGTTGGCCGACGCATCGGATGACGCTCAGTTCGCGGAACTCGAAGTCTTGGCTGACCTCACGAGACGCGCACAGGCAGCTGACGTACAGGTCATGGTAGAAGGACCTGGTCATATTCCGTTTGATGAAGTGAAAATGAATATCGAGCGACAGATTGAGCTGTGTGACGGCGCACCCTTCTATGTCCTGGGCCCAATCGTCACCGATATCGCGGCCGGCTATGACCATATAGCTTCGGCAATCGGCGGCACGATGGCGGCGTTCTCAGGCGCATCGATGCTCTGCTATGTAACTCCCAAGGAGCATCTTGGTCTGCCCACGGCTGACGACGTCCGCGAAGGCGTCATCGCACACAAGATCGCCGCGCACGCCGCCGACGTGGCACTCAAAAAGCCTGGAGCACGGGAGAGGGACGACCGCCTCTCGAAAGCCCGCGCTGCGCTGGACTGGGATGCGCAGTTCGCCGAAATGCTCGATCCCGAGCGCGCACGCGAGTATTATACGAAAGCGGGGAGCGCGGACCCAAAAGCGACCGAACACGGTGTCTGCAGCATGTGCGGCCCCAAGTTCTGCGCAGTCAAAAACCATAATGATATTAAGCAGTGCGTCTTGACATCACGCAAGTAGGCGCCTACCTTGCTGATTCCTCCCCTTTGTAAGGGGAGGTTAGGAGGGGTAGAAACCAGACTCTACCTCCCCCATCCCCCCCTTACAAAGAAGGGGTGATAATTTATGCGCGAGGCCAATAAAACAAGGCAGGAACGGCACTTTCAGACCTTCATGCGCATACTGATAGTCGCCTTCCTGGGCGCAGGCGCCTTATTGGTGGTGAAGCCCATAGTGACCATCTCGTATATCGAGAGAATCGGGCACAGCGTCTTTGGCTGGACCAGTCCGCCTCTCCCACTCATCGCCGATCCTTTCTGGCTCACGTTCGTGGCGTCGTTCATGATCATGCTCGTCTACTGTGCATACAAGGCCCAGGCAAATCACCTGCGCACGATCGGTTATGCGCGCGTTATCCTGCTCGCCAAATTTGTCACCACCCTGGGTTTTACGCTGAGTTTTTTCCTGGTTCAGGAAAGCTTCGTCTATCTTGTTTCAGCAATCACCGACGGCCTAATCTTCT
>Ga0075115_10001587_pt1 | contig 11034 bp, 9 predicted proteins | sample AntAceMetag02UKH_FD_69785 | JGI IMG/M metagenome (GOLD analysis project Ga0075115, IMG submission 69785) | Saline lake microbial communities from Ace Lake, Antarctica - Antarctic Ace Lake Metagenome 02UKH | ecosystem: Environmental > Aquatic > Non-marine Saline and Alkaline > Saline | place... | reverse complement strand
TAAATATCGGTGCCGGTTCTGCCATAATAAGGGGTTCATCAACAATTATTGCAATTTCAACCTCAGCCTCAGGCTCAGAAGGCATAACCTCAAGATCCTCAGTTATTTCTATTTCAGGTACAGAAACTGCGATCACTATTGGTTTATCCGCAATTATTTCAATTTCTGGTTCTGGAGTAATAACTTCAGGTACTTCTACAGGATCAGGTGTAATCTCAGGCAAAATCTCAGCACTAATAATTACCGGCTCTTCAACAACAGCATCAATTTCAGTATCCAATGGGAGTATATCAAGTGGTTCTGTTAACTCTTCAACAATATTCGGTTCAGCAATAATAATTATTGATTCCGGAAAATCCTCTTGTTCAATTATCTCGTCTTCAGGAAGCAAAATCTCTTCAAGTTGAGGTACAGGTGCCGACATTAACGAATCGATACTCTCAGAAATCCTTTCAGGAACTACAATAGAAGTAATTGCTTCTACGACCAAAGGGATTGTTTCAGGTACATCTTCAATTAATGGTTCTTCAGGGACAGTTTCAAGAATCTCAGGTTCTGGTGTTATTATGGCAATAATGATTGGTGTATATTCAGGTTCAGGCTCAACTGAAGGTTCTACGACAGCTATGTCAACTACCCTGGATTCGGGTCCCTCTTCAGGAATTTCAACAGTTGAAGGGAGAGCAATAACTATGACAGGTTCTATATCTGTGGGAGATGTCGGCTCCTCTTCAGCAGGTATTACCAAAGGCACATCAACAACATCAATTATAATAACTTCTTCTTCACTTATAGGTTCTGTATCAATTTCAGCAGGTATATCTTCGTTTGTCTCAGGGGTGGGTATTATTTCATCAGGTACTTTCTCAACAATCCCTTCATCAATTGCTGTCGCTATAATAACTGGTTCTAAATCAATCTCTTCAGCCACTAACTCTTCTTCTGTTACAACAATTGGTTCAGGAGTCATTGCAGGAATATCAGCTGTTGTAAAGTGTTGAAAAGGAAGAGATTCCTGCAATAGTTCAGCAGTTTTTACTTCAAAACTTTTTTCAGGTTCTTTACGATTTAGAGATTCATATGTCACCATTGCCTCTATAGTGCTATTTTTTTGGGTAATCCGATTAAATACATCAGCTTTTCCTGCAAGAACATAAAAGCTTTCTGTATTTTCTGAAAGAAGTACGTATTCACCCTGATCAACAATAGTGTATTTTGCTGCTGGGGTACTTATACTAATTGGAAAATTATTTGATTCAGATACAAATCGAAGTTTTCCCTTTAATAAAAAAAATTCTGCTCTTTCCAATGTAATTAAATCAACTGATATAAGAGTTGAAGGTGAAAGATATAATGTGCCAATTTCTTCGGAATAGAGTTCTAATCCTGTGTTCTCAGTTTGAATTATCCATCCGGCCTGAATACCGGCTATAAGTTTTGGATCTGGTATAAGGGATCCTCTTTCATTAAAAAGGCGTAAAGTTTCAAAATCGTCAGCAGCAAACTTGACGGAGAGTATCATCTCATTTTGCTTTGGTTCATCTGCAAAAAGGAAGCCTGCTCCAAATGCAGGAATTAAAAGAAGATACACTAATAAAACAAAAACTACCTTTTTAATCATTTTCAGCACCATTTTCATTTGAGTTTCATGAGTAAACCCCGGGACTATATCCCGGGTCAAATTTACTCTATATTAACAATGAATTTTATTTTATAAAACTAATCAACAGAAAGTTCTATTACAAATTAACCTTTTTAAAAAAGATTTATTGTTCCACCAACTGTAATTTCAGGTTCCTGCATACCACCAAACTCATCAAATGTAATAACATAACCCGATTCTATAATAAAAATACTGTATTTAATACTTACATTTGCACGAATTTCAGAATTTTTAAGATCTATAATATCTAAAAGAAAATTCTCTACACTATCCTGTTCAATATTGTTCTTTTGGTATACAGCATCAAAAAAGAAAAATCCGATGAGGTTCTCGCCGGTACTTAATCGTGCTGTGAGTGATGGATCTACAATACCTAAAGTTCCAGCTTCGTAGGTGATTTCAGAATCTAGATCCAGATCAAAAACAATTGCATCATTAAAAAGATTAAATCCTGCTCCGCCATGGAGAAAATAATTATCAAAATCCAAACCGTCTGATTCATAGATCTCTCTTTTATCCCTGTCATAAGAAGCATTGAAATAACCCGGCCGATATCCATCAGTTGGGAACATTACATCAGCTTCAAATTTTAGAAGATTCATAATATGACCATTAAAACCTGCCCGGTAGCCTATAGAGATTTCATCTGAAACGTCAGGTTCTGGAGATGGTTGAAATCCAACATCACTAAATAGAGTGAAAGCTCCCTGAGGGATATTTAAAAAAGGAATCATTACATCTGCACCATACATCGATACAATTCCCGGATCAATGAAAGTATCATCGTATAATTCCGGCATGGAATCAACTGCATAGGATCCGGCAATTTGTATATCCCTGATAATCGGGAAGTCTACAAATGCAAGAGGTCTTACATATAATCGACCCCCAATAGTATCAAATTGAGATAAATTCCCGGTAATGGCTTCAAATCCGATATAGGGGAAGTTGAAAAGTCTTCCGTCTATATCCAGAACAGCTCCAAGTAATGGATTCTCCGGGAGTGAAGTGTTACTGTACTGATTGAAAAACATTCCTGTTCCCAGAGTAACATTCTCAATTTTTCCAAGTTTCAGGTACAGTGGGTCTCCTTTATATCCATATCGTACATAGGTAATAATGGGTAAATACAGACTTGCAGCAGTCTGGATATTACCAAGGAGATCATCACCATCTACAAATTCCGGAATCCAGTTGTCCAGTACCAAATTAATCATCGGGTCACCACCGATATTCAGTTCAAAATATACAGACCCTTTTAGTCCTATTCCAAAATTACCGATTGATATATCGGGCTGTAGGTTTAATCCAACAAGAGGGTTACCATCCGCATCGATATCCATATACTCTATTCCCAAATCAAGATCAAAGTTAAACCCATCTGCAATTGCTGGTGATAGTGCTAAAAGTCCAATGAAAAGCAGTAACATAATTTTTTTCATAACTGTCTCCCTATAATTTATTATACAAAATAACATAGTAAAAGTAAAATTAAAAAATAAAACATAATAACCTGAAGTGCCTAAGTCTCATATATACTAACAATATGATCGTAGCTATGTTACAGGTTATTTTAAAACTTCCTGAGAGACTCATCTCGAGGAATTCGGCAATTAAAGTTGTGTGCATTATAAATATGTTCAAGTGATAAATTATCAATTTTGCATAAATCTTTGATGACAGGTTTTAGTTTTGATCGGATATTTGTCTGGTCGAAAGGGCAGACGGGTTTTGCTGCTGGTAAGTTATATGCTTCAGCAAGACGTTTAATTCGATGTTCTTTTATCTCTATCAGAGGCCTGATAATATATAACTTCCCTTTAAAAAACTCCTGTACCGGCAGCATAGTTGAAAAATTTCCTCTGAAACAGAGATTTATAAGTGATGTTTCAACCAAATCATCAAGATGATGTCCAAGGGCTATAATTTTATAATCTTTTTTATCGGCTGTTTCAAAAAGTATTCTTCGTCTGTTTCGTGAACACAGATAACAGTTAAATTCACCTTTAAAGGATTCCTGGTGCATTTTAACGGTTACAGAGGAAAAAGGGATTGAAAGATCTGAAAAGTATTCAGCTAATTGATCTACTTTATCCTGGGGAACAGGATGTTCTTCCCAGTTTATATGTAGGGCATCAAGATTATAGGATATCGGAAGCCATTTTTTTCTTAGTGAGAGAGCCAGAGCCAGAGCAAGGGAATCTTTCCCGCCTGATATTCCCAATAAAACGTTATCACCATCACGAATCATACTATAATTATTAATGGCTTTTCCGGTATGTTTTATAAAACGGAATACCCATGGGGGAATGTCTCCGTCTATTAATTTTTTATATGAAAGCAACTCTGTATTCATGTAACTACTGTCTCTTTGATAAGATCTCTCACCCGATTATTATCTAAAGAATTTACCGGTACAAACACTCGAATTTTTCTAAGACTATCGGTAAAACTCTTTATAACCGGAGCTGAAAATACCGGATCGGTTTTGGAAAATGATTTTAATTGTCCATCTTTACCAATTACCGGCAGGCTTGCTTCAAAAGATATATTTTCTGGTATATCTATAATTATATCCCAGGGATTATAGTCAAGAGATACTGATGAATTTATTTTGGATCTGAGCTTTTCCTCATAATTTGTTCGGGCAGATAGATTCTGAAGTTTAGCATGTAATCTATTTTGCGGGTTAAATGGGATCTCAAAGGAACAAACCATCAAATCCCGGTGCATAACCTTCTGAATGAGTTTAAGAGACGTACATTCACAGGAACTTGAACTGCAGAGGTTGTTAAATGATTCATCATCAAGCCCGTACAACTTTTCCGGAGTCAGAACTGAATCTGCCAGGGCAAGGGTAAGCGCCTTTTTAATCATAGCGGTAGCACTTCTGACTGTTCGGTGCCAGTATACATTTCGGTACATCAGATATTTTGAAAAGAGCAGGTGTTCTATTGCCCCGATTCCATTTTCCAGAATCCCCAGTTTGCCTTCATTAACTATACGTAAGCGGTCAATAATAAAATCAACATCCTGAAGCCCATACGGAACCCCGCAAAAATAGGCATCCCGGTTTAGATAATCAAGTTTATCGGGATCCAATGTGCCTGATAAAATATTTCTGTAGAATAGCAGTTCTTTATCAGTACCAGAAATGGAGGTATCAATGATTGCTGCAGTCATCTCTGGATCAGCCCCGATATTAACTTTTAGTGTTGTATATATAGTTTTATCAGATAAAATGAACTCACCGCCCAGTTTCTCATGATCTTTTAAGGGCAGTTCTTTCAAAGAATGTGCAAATGGAAAATGACCAAGATCATGCAGAAGGGCTGCGGAAAGAAAACTTCTTATACCGGTGAGTGTTAGTCCAATACTCTGGATATCGCTCTCCTGTGATAATATTATGAGGGAAGTAATCTCCTTTTTTGCTGTTTGGAAAACACCCAGACTATGATTAAGCCGGGTATGAACTGCGCCGGGATAGATGTGAAAAGCAGGTCCCAGCTGTCGGATTCGGCCCAACTGCTGGAATATCTCTGAACCTATCAGTTTTAAATGACCGGGAGTAAGGTAGATATTTCTCCATAAGGGATCCCGAACTGGTTCAGTAAAACTGGTCTGTAAATAACTAAGAATTTTTTCCTTCATACTCGGAATAGTAAACAAAGAGTTAAGTGGTGTCCACCCCGTTTTAATTCCAAACACAAAAGAAGGTTTGCTTCCTTTAAAGATTTCATGTATGCTCAAACTAATAGTACAACTTGAGACAATTTTAAAATCATGAGACCAAAATCGAAGGATTTTGTCCATTTTGTAAAGTACTTCACTTAAAAACGGGATGGGATAAGCATGAAAAAGAAGGGATTTATTACAATTCTCACGATACTATTTTGTGTAGTTTGTATTTTGTTTCCTCTAGTATCTGTATATGCAGTCGAATCGGTAACAGGAATTGATACATTATTTGAAAACCTTCAGATAGGAGAATTACCCATAGATAGTGTTATAGGTAAACTTGTTGAACCTGATTTATTCTCATATGAATTCTCTCTTTCAGAAATAATAGAGGCTGTTTTTTTAGCTCAGGAAGATTTAGAAAATTTCGATCAGTATATTGATGAAGATACCCGTCTGATGTTTTCGGTGCTGCATGGCGATACTATAATTCCTATGCTTCCAGCAGAATCCTTGGTGCTGGGAAGAATTGTTTTAGTTAACGATACTGCAAGAGTACCGGTTAGATTGTTTTTTCAGAATGAATCTATTACCGGTGATATATTTTTTATTGAAAAGGCTGAAGGATGGAAAATTCTTAGTGCTGACTTTGATTTTTCTAATGACAATTATTGACATGAACGATTATCATCGATATAGTAGCCCTTGTCTCATAAACCTATATATAATGGTGGCGTAGCTCAGTTGGTAGAGCAAACGGCTCATATCCGTTCGGTCAGGGGTTCAAGTCCCTTCGCCACTAAAGATAAAAATCAGATTTATTATAAATCTGATTTTTTTTGGCTAACTGTCGGTAATATGAAGTGACTGGATTAAGGTTGGTTATTTTGTTATCTTTATTCCAATAAAATAAAATAAAATTTTTCTTGAAGGTGTAGATGATATGATTGGATTTTTTATTAAGAAAGCTTTTTTTGATGGTTGGGACAATCTTATTGGTCTGATTATTCTTAATGTAGGGTTTGTGCTCAGTTTAGCGGTTGGATATGGTGCATTTTTAACCTTTCAGTTTAATGTGGTTATTGGTGCTCTGCTTACTCTCCTTTTTTTGGGTGTATTAAATATATTTATTTCCGGTGTATCTTTTTTTGTTAAAGAATACGCTTTCTATCAAAGCCCAGGATTTAAGGATTTTTGGGACTATCTGAAGGAGTCCTTGAAACCGGCACTATTTCACACACTATTTATGTTGGGTCTTCTTATTGTCGCTTTCTTTGTTATTCCTTTTTACGCAGGTTTAAACGGGATTGTGGGTGCTGTTGTTGTAGCATTACTGTTTTGGGTAGCTTTTTTTGCCGGAATGGGTTTAATGTATTATTTCCCAATAATCAGTCAATTGGGAAATTCACCCAAAAAAGCAATTAAAAAATGTTTTTTGTTAATTTTTGATAATATTGGATTCAGTATATTTCTCTTTCTTTACACAATTATCAATACAATTATCTCGATATTAACAGCTTTTTTAATTCCAGGATTTGCAGCTATTTTGATGGCGCACCAGGATGCTGTGAAGCTGTTGATGCTGAAATATGATTATCTTGAGGAGAATCCTGATGCGAACAGAAAGAAGATTCCCTGGAGCGCTCTTCTTATTGAAGAACGTGATCGGGTAGGTCACAGATCACTTCGCGGGATGATTTTTCCATGGAAAGAGTAATGAGTTTTATATGGCATTTGAGATAGAGTTAAAAGCACATATTTTTTCAATTCTCTCGATGCAAAATACTATTCAAAAACAATTAGGGCTGCACGATCCTATCTCATATATAAAAGAGGATACTTATTTCAGTAAACCTGAAACTCTTAAGAAAACTGAATTTAGGCTGAGGAATTTAGGAACTTCATTTATTGTTACGAGAAAAAACAAATCACAAGATGAGGGTATTGAGGTCAATAACGAGATTGAGTTCCTGGTCTCAGATGGTGCAGAATTCATACGGTTTTCTTTGGATTCCGGCTACGTTGTATCAATAAAAAAAACAAAATCAGGTGTTTCCTACAACTATAACGGGATAACTATTGAGCTTTCTGATGTAAACTCTCTGGGTTCATTTATTGAACTTGAAATATTACTGGATACTTCTGAACCTAAACAGGTTGCTACAGCTAAAAAACAATTGCTGGAGATGCTGGAGTTGCTTGGAATTGATAGGACAGCTATAGAACCCCGTTACTATTCAGAAATGCTGCGAACGGCAAAAGCGTAATTTTTCGAGTCGATTCCAACTTTTCCAAAACCTTCGACTTATTGCTTAAAATTTTGAAAGAGATCATTCTGTAAAAAAAGAGTGAATAGTAATCTGCCGGTACATTTCTCCAGGGCGTAGAACAGGTGAAGGGAAATTTCTATGATTCATGGCATCGGGAAGTTCTCCTGCTTCAAGACAGTAGGCTGCATGGTTGGGTTCTGAAAAATTATCACTGTAAAACTGTAATCCTGGTGCATCAGTATGAACTTCCATAGTTCTTCCCGTTTTGGGATCTTTCACTACCGCTGCTTTACGGAGTCCCTTTTTAGCTGAAAGTACAAAATTATTATCATAGCCCAATCCATTGTTTGGCACGGCAATATGCTTTCCTATAGGTATCATAGCACGCAGATCAAATGGGGTAGCCGTAACGTCAGACAACTTGCCGGTAGGTATAAGTTCTTCATCAACATCTACAATCTGATCAGCTTCAATGCATATTTCCTGATCATATATATTTCCCTGTTCAATCGCACCTCTAAGGTTCCAATAAGTATGATTTGTCAAACTTATGCAGGTAGGTTTATCTGTTACAGCCTCATAGAGAAAAAAGAGTTCATTATTTTCTGTGAGTGTTATGGTTAAAGCAATATCAACGGTACCGGGAAATCCTTGCTCACCATCAGGACTGGTGAGTGTGAGTTTTACTGATGCACGGTCATGTTCACGCATAGGAAATGCTTCCCATATTTTTGTATTAAACCCCGCTTCTCCTCCGTGCAGCTGACAGTTTTCCGAGTTTTTCTGAAGTTGATAATTCTTTTTATCAAGAGTGAATGAAGCATTTGCAATGCGGTTGGCATATCTTCCCACCGTGGCTCCCATATAATGCGAAGGATCTTCATAATCAGAGAATGCTGCAAAATTTCTGGTAAGTTCTGAGATATTTCCTTTACTGTCAGGAGCTTTAAACGATCTAAGATATGCACCGTAAGTAATAACTTCAAATGAGTAATGCTGTGAATTTTCAATTCTGATTACATCAATATTTTTTCCGTCTTTTGTTTTCCCAAATGGATCTCTTGATATGTTCATAAGTGTAATAGTACGGAATTTTAGCATGGTGGTCAATCTTTTTTATACATGATAATATGTGATATGGAATGGAAAGCAAGTCATATATTAGTTAAACAGAGAGGGCTGGCAGAACAGCTTTTAAAGAAAATACGGCAAGGTGCCAGATTTGAGGCAATAGCAAGAGATTTCTCAACTTGTCCCAGTAAGAGTAAAGGCGGAGATCTTGGGTGGTTTGGTCCCGGGAAAATGGTACCGGCATTTGAAGCGGCCGTAAAGCGTCTGGGGATCGGAGCTGTAAGTAAAGTAGTTTCAACTCAATTTGGATTTCATATTATAAAACTGACAGGAAAACGCTGAACTGCAGCTATAATTTCTACAGGAATACCATATTTACATAATCAAACTGGTATGAACTTACACAGGTAATATTCCGGTTTAGTAAAGAAAGAGGGCTATAGTGGATAAAAAGCAGTCCCCTGTATTAGTAACAGGTGGAAGCGGGTATATCGCTTCATGGATTATTGTGAAGTTACTTGAAAAGGGATATTCAGTACATACTACTGTCAGAGATCCCGAAAACTTGGATAAAACAGCATATTTACGAAAATTGTCTGAAACATACAACGGAAAACTCTCATTGTTTAAGGCTGATTTATTAGAGCCCGACTCATATACAGAAGCTATGATCGGGTGTTCAGCAGTTATTCATACTGCCAGTCCCTTTGTAAATAAAACATTAGGAAATCCTGTTCAGGAACTTATTAATCCTGCAGTCAAAGGCACTGCAAACGTTCTTGAAACTGCATGTCGGATTAAGACGATAAAACGAATTATCTTAACTTCAAGCGTTGCTGCAATTTTAACGGACAATAGTGAGTTAGTGAACAAAAATATTGAGAGTATTAATGAAGATTACTGGAATGAAACAGCAAGTATTACCTATCAACCCTATTTATACTCTAAAACCCTGGCAGAAAAGAGAGCCTGGGAAATTGCTGTTTCTCAGGACAATTGGGATTTAGTGGTGATGAATTCAGCCTTTGTATTAGGGCCGTCGCTCCTAAAACGTACTGATGGAGTAAGTGCAAATTTCATACAGCGGGTATTAAACGGTCAGTTGAAATTTGGTACACCTGATCTCTATTTTGGTATTGTAGATGTACGCGATGTTGCTGATGCACACATTCGTGGAATAGAGAATCCTTCTGCCGCAGGAAGATATATTTTAAGTTCTGAATCAGCCAGTTTTATCAAAATTGCTAAAATAATAAAGAAAACATATGGGAAAAGAGTGAAAATTCGTACTTTTAAACTCCCGAAATTTCTGTTTTATTTAATTGGTCCTGCACTCGGATTCTCATGGAAATATATCAATAATAATTATGGGATCCCCCTTGCTCTGAATTCCACAAAAGTAAGAACTGAATTGGGCATTACATTCCGACCTCTGGATACCACCGTAAAAGATCATGCAGAACAGCTGATTCAAGACGGATCGGCAGTGAAATTTATCAGCCAAAATAATTAGTTTTTGTAACAGGTAGAAGGTCACTGACTGCAGGGAATGCTGCGGTGAAATATCAATCGCTTAAAGTGTTGTCAATTGCAACCATCGATTTTCCGGTGATCGGGTTCTGCATAATTACCGCATTGAGATTATAAATACTTTTTATGTTCTCAGCAGTAATTACTGTTTCTGGTGGACCGACATATTGAATTTTTCCGTGGTTCAGTAGTAATGTTCTATCACTGAAAGCTAGTGTTGAGTTAAGATCGTGAAGTGTACATATTACAGATATTTTTTTAACTGAAATCAACTGTTTTAACAGCTGTAGTATTTCTATCTGATGGTGAGGATCCAGATATGTGGTTGGTTCATCCAGGGCAAGAATGCGTGGTTCCTGAGCAAGTGCCCGGGAGATAATTACCCGCTGAAATTCTCCGCCGCTTAATTCAGTTATTATTTTATCCTGTAAATGCAGTGTACTGGTCATTTTCATTGACTCTGTTACAACTTCTCTATCATGCTTTGTTTCTCTGGAAAATCTTCCGGTGTGTGCGTACCGACCCATTTTAATGAGTTCTTTTACGGTAAAAAGATACAACCCTTTTTCATTTTGCGGAACCAATCCTGCCTCACGAGCCAACTCTTTTCTACTATAAGAGTTAATGTCTTTTGAGTTGAGGAAGACATGTCCGGAATCTACCGGCAGCAAGCGAAAGATATGTTTGAGTAGTGTTGTTTTTCCGGATCCATTTGGTCCAATAATGGAGGTAAACTCTCCCTGATTAACAGTACTGGTAATTCCATCGAGTACAAGGTTTTCCCCATAACTCCAATGAAGATCATTAAATTCAATTAATGAT
>Ga0075115_10001586_pt1 | contig 11055 bp, 11 predicted proteins | sample AntAceMetag02UKH_FD_69785 | JGI IMG/M metagenome (GOLD analysis project Ga0075115, IMG submission 69785) | Saline lake microbial communities from Ace Lake, Antarctica - Antarctic Ace Lake Metagenome 02UKH | ecosystem: Environmental > Aquatic > Non-marine Saline and Alkaline > Saline | place... | reverse complement strand
TAAAATTGTTCTAAAAATTTAATTTTTCCATTTAAAAAATATCGAATATCACTTATTCCATATTTAAGCATAGCTAATCGTGTAAGTCCAAAACCAAAAGCAAAGCCAGAATATTTTTCTGGATCAATGCCGCCGGCTCTTAATACATTTGGATGTATTAGTCCGCCCGGAAAGATTTCTATCCAGGTGCTTTTTTTGCAAACAGAACAACCCTTTTTACAAAAAGGGCATCGCATATCAATTTCAACTCCAGGTTCAACGAAAGGGAAAAAACCTGGTCTTGTACGTATATCAAGATCGTCTTTTTTAAATAAAGCCCGAAGAAATGTTTTAACTGTAGCAAAAAGATTTGAAAGAGTTATATTTTCGTCTATCAAAATTCCTTCGCACTGCAAAAACATTAAGTCATGAGTGGCATCGATTGCCTCATATCTACAAGCTCTACCTATAATAACTTCTGCAATAGGTAATGGTTTTGTTTCCATTGCATGAATTTGAGATGTTGATGTGTGTGTACGAAGTAACATTCCTGGTTTGTTTAACCAAAAAGTGTCATACATGTCTCTTGCTGGATGATCTTTTGGTATATTTAATGCGGTAAAATTATAATGATCCGTTTCTACTTCATTGCTATCAAAAATGTTGTAACCCATTGAAATAAAAATATTTTCAACATCTTCTATAATTTGTGAATACGGATGAAGATGTCCCTTGGGTTCACCTGTTTTATATGAAGTTACATCAAAATTTTGTTTTTTTAAGTTTGCAGCTTGTGCTTGTTTTTCTATTAATTTTTCTTTTGTTTTTTTAATTAGATTTTCTGTGTCGTTTTTTAATTGATTGATTATTGGGCCGAATTTCTTTTTTTCTTCTGTTGAGAAATTTTTAATTTCTGCCATTAAAAGAATTATAAGTCCTTTTTTGCCAAGAAATTGTACTCGGATATTTTCTAATGTTTTAGGATCTTTAGCATTTGAAAGTGCTTGCTGGAGCTGGTTTTTTATTTGATTAATTTTTTCTTCTAAACCATTCATTATCATTTGCCCTGTTTAAAGGTTTCCCTGCTAAAAATTTAGCTTTGATTCAGAAGAAATAGTAACATTTTTTTATAAATTTACCAAATTCGTATGGTTCGACCCTTCGATACATTTTACTTCGCAAAACACTCAGGGTGAGCGGGCCTGTTGGATGGCCTTGAGCGAGCGATAGCGAGTCGAAAGATCACCACGAACGGGTGGCATTAATTTTCGTATAAGTTTTTACTTAAAGAAAATGTAATAACATAGTTGACAATAATCTCGCTTGTTTGTACCATACATTCCATAAGATCGTTTTCTTGATAATTAAATTTGAGTGCCGAGATAGCTCAGTTGGTAGAGCAAAAGACTGAAAATCTTTGTGTCGGCGGTTCGATTCCGCCTCTCGGCACCATTTTTAATTGTGGGACTAGAAGATTGGTTAGATCCTGAAATAGATTCAGAGTCCAGAAATATAAAATCAAATCATTATTTAATTTAGTATAAAAAACAGGAATATCATGTTTGAATTTTTATCACAAAAATTTTCTGGAATTTTGAGTTGGGCAAAAGATAGAGGAAGATTAACAGAGCAAAATATCGATGATGCTGTAAAACAGGTTAGAGAAGCATTGATAGAAGCTGATGTCCCTCTTAATTTAGTAGAAGAATTTTTAAATCAAATAAGAAAAGAAATTGTAGGAAAAAAAGTTCAGTCTTCACTAAATCCAGGACAACAATTAATTAAAGTTGTTCACGAAAAATTATTGGAATTTTTGGGCGGCAAAAATGCTGCTGTATTAAGTTCTTTCCAGATTCCTTCGGTTTTGATGGTTATGGGCTTGCAAGGTAGTGGTAAAACTACAACAATTGCAAAGCTTGCAAACTGGGTTACAAAACAAGCTCAAAAACGAGGCAAAACTAGAAAAATTTTATTTGCTTCCGTTGACTTTTATCGTCCTGCAGCGGTTGAACAGCTTAAAGTTTTATCAGAACAAGTTGGTGTAGATTTTTATGAAGCAAAAAGTAAAGATCCTGTAAAAGCTGCTGGCGAAATTCATAATTATTTTAAAAGTAATTATTATGAATTGTTATTTTTGGATACAGCTGGACGATTGCATGTAGACAATAAGATGATGGAAGAGTTAAAAAATATTGATGCACGAGTTGCTCCAAAATATAAATTATTGGTTTTAGACGCAATGACGGGTCAAGAATCTTTACGAGTTGCACAAGCTTTTGATCAGACGGTTGGTTTTCATACAGCTGTTTTAAGTAAGATGGACAGTGATTCTCGTGGTGGTGCAGCATTTTCATTTAGATTTGCACTAAAAAAAGCAATTTCTTTTGTTGGTTGTGGCGAAAAGATTGATGACCTGGAAAGTTTTATACCAGAAAGAATGGCATCCAGAATTTTGGGGATGGGAGATATTCTTACATTAATTGAAAAAGCTGATGACAATATTAGTTATAACGAACAAGAATCCATGTCTAAAAAGTTGATGTCTGGAAATTTTTCTTTAAGAGATTTTGCAGATCAATTAAATATGGTTGGCAAATTTGGTTCTTTGCAGAAAATAGCAAGATATATGCCTGGAATGGGGAATGTTTCTTCGGATATGATGGAAAAGGGACAGGTTGAAATGAAGAGATTTAAGGCTATAATTTCTTCCATGACAGAAAAAGAACAATTGATGCCAAATATATTAGATGGTTCAAGAAAATTAAGAATAGCCAGCGGTGCTGGCGTAAATGTTCAAGATATCAATCAATTGTTACAAAAATTTGAACAAAGTAAGCAATTTGTTAAAATGTTTAAAAAAGGTGGGATGAGCAAGTTTTTTAGGTAAAATTAAGTTTTGATTTGATATAGAGTTAATGGTATATTAAAAGCTGTGTTATTAAAGGTCTGATGACTCTTTAGCGTATGCTGATAGAAGGATAATTAAAGATGGCAGTTAAGATTCGACTTAGCCGTATTGGTACAACAAATAGACCATACTGGCGCGTTGTTGCAGTGGATTCTAGAAAAAAACGTGATGGCGCTTTTTTGGATGATTTGGGAACATATGATCCAATAAAACATGTAATAGTACAATTGCATCGTGAACGTATAGATGAATGGGTTTCAAAAGGCGCAATTTGTTCAGATACAGTTAAGAAACTCATGAAAATGAATAAAGATTCCAAATCCGCGTAATTTTTTATACAGTTATTGTGTCGTGTTTACAAGCTGTAAGGTTTTCGTGTAGGAGAAGTGAATATGCTAAAGGAACTGGTAGAATACATCGTAAAGAAATTGGTGGATAAACCAGAAAGCGTTGTTGTTACTGAACTTAGTGGTGAGCAAGCAATCATTATCGAATTACGTGTCGCTCCTGAAGATTTGGGCAAAGTAATTGGAAAAGAAGGTAAAACAGCAAGAGCTATTCGTACATTAGTTCATGCAGCTGCTAGCAAGGAACGCAAAAGAGCGGTTTTAGAAATTTTAGAATGATATTTTAAGTATATAAAAAATCTTAATGGCCTGTTCGTTTTTGAGATTTAAAGCGAACGGGCTATTTTAAACTTAAGTGTTTCGTAAATGAAAATTTCAATTATTACAGTTTTTCCCGAAATCTATGAATCTTTTGTTAACACAAGTTTGATTGCAAGAGCAAAAGACGAAAAGTTAATTGAATTTAACTTTGTTCGTTTATCCGATATGTGTAAACCAAAAGAGCGTATTGATGAGCCAACATGTGGACCTGGCGTTGGAATGATAATTAAACCCGAAGTAATAGAAAAAGCTATTAATGCCTGCCAAGAAAAGTGGGGCGACGGTTTTAAGATATTTTTCACACCTCAAGGTAAAAAACTGGATCAAGGATTGTTGAAAGCCTTTGCTGATAAGTTTTTTGATTCGACCCTTCGACAGGCTCAGGGTGAGCGGGACACAAGTTCTAATAAAATATCACACTTAATTTTAGTTTGTGCTCGTTACGAAGGCGTAGATGCACGGGTTGAGCAAAAACTTGCAGATGAAAAACTTTCAATAGGTGATTATGTTTTGATGGGTGGTGATTTACCAGCACAAGTTTTTTTAGAAGGTTTGTTGCGGTTTATGCCGGGCGTTGTCGGTAAAATGGAATCAGTTGAAAAAGAATCTTTTAGTGGTGCTTTTTTGGATTATCCTCAATTTGGTTTGCCGGTGGAATGGAATGGTTTGAAAATTCCTGAAATTGTTCGTTCTGGAAATCATGCAGCAATTGAAGAGTGGCGTAAAAAACAAGCTGCTAAAATTACTGTTCAAAATAGATTTGATTGGTTTTCTTCAAGCAATCCAAAAACTGAAGATATAAAATTGGTCAAAGAGTTTATTCCTAATCATTATGTTGCATTGATGCACACACAGGTTAAAGTTAAAAAAGGCAAAGCTGGTAATACTTCTATTGCTTCTTTGGATATTCATGATATTTCTCGTTCTAGTGCTACATATGGAATAGAAAATTATTTTATTGTTACTCAGTTTCTTGATCAGCAAAAAATACTGAACATATTTTTAGATTTTTGGCGTTCAGAAGAAGGTAAAAAATATAATATTAATCGTTTTGAAGCGGTTAACAGAGTTATTCCAGCTGTTAATCTTGATGCTGTTGTAGCAAAGATAAAGGAAAAAGAGGGTGTTGAACCGTTAATTGTTACAACTTCCGCCAGAGCTGAAAATGTTGAAGAAACGAAGTACATTGATTTTTTCAGTCAAAGTAAAGTGTGGAAAAAAGAAAGACCAGTTTTATTAGTTTTTGGGACTGGGCAGGGGCTTGCGGATGAAGTTTTGCAAAAAAGTGATTTTTTATTATTACCTGTTGAAGGTATGACGGATTATAATCATTTATCGGTTAGATCGGCCGTTGCTATAATTTTGGATCGTTGGTTGGGATTGAACTGTAAGAATGAAGCTAAGATAGTTGAAAAAGAGAGTGAATAGAGGTATATTGAACAATACATACTTGATTTATAGGGCTTTTTTTTTGATAGCTAAAGGACAATAGAATGAAATCTAAGTTTATTAGTAAAGAAACGGTAAAGGACTTGGGAGTAGTAGATCGCGGATTTTCTGAATTTAGGGTAGGTGATACTATTGATATTGCTCAAAAGATAACAGAAGGCAGTAAAGAACGAATTCAGATGTTTAGAGGTATTGTTATTTCATTTAACAAAAATGGTATAGCAACTACATTTACAGTCCGTCGTATTGGTGCAAATAATATTGGTGTTGAAAAAATATTTCCATATTATTCACCATTAGTTGATGACATAAAGATTGTAAAAAGAGGTGATGTTGCACGGGCAAAAATTTTCTATATTCGTGATCGTGTTGGTAAAGCAGCAAACGTTAAAGAAAAAATTGTAACCAAAGTAAAAAAGAATTTAGCAAAAGAAAAAGCCGAGAATAATAAAGAGAAAGAAGTTAAAGCTTCTTAATTTTATTGTGAGCAAGGTTTTATGTATTTAACTGAAGAAGATGACTTAGGATGGCCGCAAGGCCATCTAATTATCTTTACTATATTTTTCGTTTTAATTTTTTTACCGTCTTGTAGTAAAAAAAATTCTATTAATTCAAATAATAAAAAATCATATAATTCTAAATTAACAAGAAATTTTGATGCAGAATCTATTCGATTAAAAGAAGCTAAGTATTCAGATATTCCCTTGCCTGTCGGTTTTAGGTTTGTTGAATTAAAAAAAGAATCAGAGAAAAAATCTATATCTAAATCTAATGAAAATGCTGATTTTATTTGTTATCAAGGAAACATGCCTGTTGAGCAGGTTTTGGATTATTATCGTGCCAATATGGAGCGTTGTGGTTGGCGGATAGATGATCTTTCTTGTACTCAGGAGGGTTTGTTGTTTTGTAATAAGCGAAGTAAAAGTTGTGTAATATCTGTGCGTGATGATTTGAAAAAAGTAGGAGGTACTTCTATTCCAAAAAGTCATGTTTATCTTTTTATTAAAAATAAGTTTCAAGAAGAAGATAAAAAAATAGATATAAATTCAAAGATAGTTTTTTAGGAAAGGATAATTTTTTATGTTTATGCTGCTTAAAGTGGCCTTGTTATTTTTTTCTATTATTTTTGTTTTACCAATGGTTTTTTTCTTATTGGTGGGGTGCTGTGGAAAGCATTTTTCTTTAACAATTGATCGCAATTCTTGGCTTGCTAAAACCAATATTAAATGGATAAAAGTTTTGATGAGTAGGTTTGTTGTTTAAGTTTAACGATAATGTGTATAGGATAAATAAGTTCCAAAATATACATGTTGATCGTAACAATTTGAACCATATTTAACTTTATACAATTCATCACCAATTAAATTTGAAATTGGTTTTTCAAATCTTTCTATATCTGTTGTTATTATTGTTTTTTTGAATGGTTCTTTACCTGTGCTTTCTATTATTAGTCCATCACCTAAATATATTAAGACGTGATTTATTTTATATGGACGTTGTGTATTTGAAAAAAAGATAAGATCGCCTGGTTTTAATTGAGAGCCTAATAAAAGTTTTTTGCTGAATTTAAATTGATCATTTGCATCTCTTGCAATGTCTATTCCATTAGCTCTATAAGTTAGATTTACAAATGAAGAACAATCAACTTTGCCACCACTTCTTCCACCCCAACAGTATGATTGATTAAGAAATGTTAATGCTGTTTTAATTAAATTATCCTGAAGTTCTTCTAAAGTAATAATTTCAGAAATTTCATTTAAATCATTTGCAAGAATTGTACCTTTTGTTCCATCGGGAAGATTAATCAGATACCATTTTTTATTAAGTTTTTCTCCACAAAGTTTGGTTCCAATTGAGATATCAAAATGTTTATCGCTAAATTCATTTGGTGTTTTGTAAACAGTTGACCATTGTTTGTTTACAATTAAATTGTTTACTGAAAATCTTTCAACTTCTTTTGCATGGTTTGATTTGATGTATCCTGTTTGAAAATCAATTCCAGCATCTTGAAGATATTTTTTTTGTTCAATTGCCTGTACCTTTAACCATCCATCATTTTCTTCTAAAGCAATTATTTGTTCATTTAAAAGAAGTTGTGAATCTTGCATTGGATTATCTTTAAAAAGAATTGGTAATTCTGGTGATAAACTAGCTTCTTGAGGTTTTGTGCGTAAATCGGTAATTGGTACGCTAATTATCATTTTTTTCGGAAAACAAAAGATGCTTGTTGATATAAAGTTTAAAAGCATAAAAAGAATTAGATTAAAGTTTAATTTAGAATGTTTCATGTTTTTCCCCCCGGTTAACACGAAATTAAATAATTTCCCTATTTGAAATAATATTAGATAATGGTTATGAAATGCAATTAAAGAGATAAAAAGGAGTTACTTTGAAACTAACTCTTCGCCAATCAAATTTACTTTTCCTGCGCCAACAGTTAAGAGTAAATCACCATTATCCAAATTGTTTTTAATGTTTTCTGTTATTTGTTCATAAGTAGAATAATAAAAAACTTTTAAGTTTGGATTTTTGGCTTTGATCGCTTTAACAAGATTTTCACTAGTAATATCAGAAATTGGTATTTCACTTGCGGGATAAATATCAGTCAAATAAAGAGTATCTATGTTATTGTGAGTTGCAAATACATTAACAAATTCATCCCAAAGTTTTTGTGTCCTTGTAAATCTGTGAGGTTGAAAGATTACTTTTAATTTCTTTAGAGTTCTTTTTTGAGCAATTTTTAAAGTATTTTTTATTTCTGTTGGATGATGTCCATAATCATCAAAAATATCAGCCCCTTTAAAAGTTCCTTTAAATTCAAAGCGTCTTTCTATTCCTTTAAAAGAATTTAAAGCTTTTTTTATTTTTTCAAATGGAAGATCGAGCTCAAGGGATAATGCAATTGCAGCAAGAGAATTTACTATATTGTGTTCACCGGGCATATTTAATTTAATTTGTCCCAATAGTTTTTTATTTTTATTATCATGAACTTCAAAAATAGATTCAGCTTTTTTAAGTTCAATAATTTTACCCATAATGGCAGCTTTTTTGCTTAATCCATACTTAATTGTGCTTATATGTGGAAGAGGTAAAATTGATTGAATGTTGGCATCATCAATGCATAAAAATGCTTTCCCGTAAAATGGAAGTCGCGCAAGAAAGTCTTTAAATGTTTGTTTTATATCATTTAAATCTTTATAAGTATCTAGATGTTCTATATCAATGTTTGTAACAACTGCAAAGCTTGGATTTAGGTATAATAAAGAACGATCACTTTCATCTGCTTCTGCAATTAAAAGATTTCCTTCTCCAAGTTTTGCGTTTGCAGATATATTTTTTAAAACTCCGCCAATAATAACTGTAGGATCTAAATCAGCTTCAATTAAAATATGTGAAATCATAGAAGTAGTTGTTGTTTTTCCATGAGAACCAGAAACTGCAACGCCATATTTCATTCGCATCAATTCTGCAAGCATGATTGCTCGTGGAATTATTGGAATGCCTTTTTCAAAAGCTGCCATAATTTCTGGATTTTGTTTGTTTACAGCAGAAGAATAAACCAAGACGTCTACGTCTTTAATATGGTCACGATTGTGTCCATGATGAATTTGGCAACCAATTTCTTTTAAATCAGATATAATTTTTGAATCTTTAGATTCGTCGCAACCAGAAACTGTGTAGCCTTGTTGTTTTAAAATTTGTGCAATGCCACTCATTCCAATTCCGCCAATACCTATAAAATGTATATGCTTTCTTTTTTTGTACATGATTTTTTATATCCGTGGATGTGATATCATCCGAAAAATTTTAATATACGACTGATTCCATCGTCCAACATTTCAGGATCTCTAGCGTAGCATAATCTTAAAAAAGATGCTCCGCTTTGCCCAAAAAATTTCCCAGGAATTAATGCTACTTTTGTTTTATTTAAAATACTTGAGCAAAGATCTGTGGAATCTTGAAATTGAGTTTTTAGAAAAAGATAAAAACCACCATTTGGGTTTTGATAAGAAAAGAATTCTTGTTTTATTAATGGCTCTAGCATGTTTGTTACAAGTTTAAGATTGCTTTTTATTATGTTATAAAAATTTTGTACAATTTCAGGATGATCTAATGCATAAATAGCAGCATACTGAGCTGGTATATTTGGGCAATTTAAAAGAAGATCTTGAATATTTCCAAATGTTTTACAAAGATTTGAGGTTGTTAGCATGTATCCAACTCGCCATCCACTCATTGCCATGTTTTTAGAAAAAGATGCAACTTTTATTACCCATTCAGATTTGTTTACCAGGGTTGTTGCTGATTCAAAATTTTTATCAAAACTATAATCTTCGTATGCTTCATCAACTATTAAATAGATTTTATTTTTTTCGCACCAATCAATTAAATCCAGAATAGTTTCTTTTGGTATAGTTATTCCCAAGGGATTCCAAGGGTTTGAAAAAACTATAATTTTTGTTTTATTAGTTGTTGCTGCTTTTATTTTTTCAACATCTAATTCCCAAAAGGAATCATTACTTTTTTCTGTATTATTTTTTAAACAAGAAACAAAAACGGCTTTGCTTCTTGCTAGTTTTGTTAGTTTTTCGTAAGCGGGATAAGTTGGTTCTGGAATAATTACTTCATCGCATGGATTAAGAATTGTTAAAAATGCAGTTGATAAAGCACCAATACAACCATGGGTTACAAGAATTTGATCGGGAGAAATTTTTGTAGAATGTTTTTTCGATAAAGTTGAAGCAATTTTTCTTCTTAAGGGAATTATGCCCCACGCGCTTTGGTAATAATCGGTTTTGTCTGTTTTTAAAATTTCGCGTAAATATTCTTTGATTTGATTAGGAATTCCACCAACTCTTAAAGCGCCTTGAGATAATGAAATATATTCATCACTGCTTTGAGCAATTGCTTCTATTTTTTTAATACCAGAAAGTGGGAGATTTAGCATTTTTAATAACCTATGATTTTTATGCTCGTATGTTTATAAGAATTACTAATTCTTTGTATGAAAGGTAAAGAAAAGTAAAAATACCCACGCAAACAAATAATGCTCTTGCTGTATAGTGTAGATATTTTTTTGAATAAAAATTTGATTCACCAACAAAAAATTTATAAAAAGTTCCAAGTGTACAGGTTAAAATAATGATCCAATATGGCCATGGAGTTGAGATGATTCTTAAAAGAAGATGAGTTGTTAATGCTTTTAGATAAATCCAACGAAATGTAAAATATGTAAAAATATTTAATAAAAGTGCTGCAGACCATAAGTAAACTTCAGGATAAAGTAGTTTTTTGCCGGTTATAATTTGATATGGTGTTCCAAGTAAAAATTTTCCATGAAAAGCTGGAATACAAAGAATGTAAAAACTCCAACACAGAAGTGTTAAGAGTATTGCAATGTTAATATTGTAATTAAGCCAGAAAGACAAAAGAAGAACAATAAAAATTGTTAATAAAGAGAAAAATTTATATTTTTGAAATCTTGCTAGTTTTTTCATATTCAAAATTACTTTTTTAAGATTTTGGTGGAGCTAACCGGGATCGAACCGGTGACCTCATGAATGCCATTCATGCGCTCTACCAACTGAGCTATAGCCCCAAAATACTTTTTAACACAAGATATGGTAAAGTGTACGAAACCTTATAAAAAAGGGCAAGTACTTTTTAGGACAAAGAATTTAAAATTTTTTAGGTTTCGTATATTTTTAAAAGAGAAATGGAAGTTGTAAATTTTTCTGTAACTTCCATTTCTCTTAATTCTTTTAGTTTAAAAATTATCTACCTCTAGATGCTTTTTTCTTTTTAGATGCTCTGCCTCTGCTTCTGCCGCCTCTTCTTTTATTAGCTTTAGCTTTTGTATCTACTTTAGTTGTTGTGGTTGCTTTAGCTTTTGTATCTGCTTTTTTCTTTTTAGGTGCTCTGCCTCTGCCGCTTCTTCTTTTTTTAGCTTTAGCTTTTGTATCTGCTTTTACTTTAGCTGCTGCGTCTGCTTTTACTTTAGCTGCTGCGTCTGCTTTTACTTTAGCTGCTGCGTCTGCTTTTACTTTAGCT
>Ga0075115_10001585_pt1 | contig 11056 bp, 12 predicted proteins | sample AntAceMetag02UKH_FD_69785 | JGI IMG/M metagenome (GOLD analysis project Ga0075115, IMG submission 69785) | Saline lake microbial communities from Ace Lake, Antarctica - Antarctic Ace Lake Metagenome 02UKH | ecosystem: Environmental > Aquatic > Non-marine Saline and Alkaline > Saline | place... | reverse complement strand
AAGAAGTATAAGCAGGTTGTTGATTTTTTGGTTCGGAATGCTGTGTCGCCTGAGGGTCGGCCTTATACGCCGGATAGGATTATGAAGGCTTTGAAAGAGGCGCATGTTAATGTTAAAAATAAGCCTGTTGAGATGCAGGTTGAGGAGATTTTGGATCAATTGTCGAAGGTTTTGCCGTTGAGTGTTGAGAGGAAGAAGATTAAGTTATTGATTCCGGCGATTCATTCTGGGAAGGCTTATGGGATTGTGAAGGAGTTTATGATTCGAGAGGATTGGAAGAATAATGGGGATTTGGAAGTTTTGGTTGAGTTGCCGTCGGGACTTGTGATGGATTTTTATGATAGGGTTAATTCGGCGACTAGTGGGTCGGTTATGAGTGAAGAGATGAAGGGTTAAATATTTAATTTATAATTCTGTTTTTTTGTGATAGATTGAGGAAAACTTTATAAAGGACTTTTTATAGAATTAATTATACGAGAAAAAAATTGGGCGCCAGTGGGTGTCAAGAACGCATTATCGATTATCTCGAACGAAGAATATGGTTAACGAAAAAAGACAAATTGTTGTCCCGGGAGAAACTATTGTTTCTGGGAATGAATTTTTACCTGGCGACGGTGCTTATCGGGATGGTGTTGAGGTTGTTGCTGGGATATATGGGATTGCGGTTGTTTTTGAGAAGCATGTTAGAGTTGTTTCTGTGAGTGGGGCTTATTATCCGAAAAGGGGGAATACGATTATCGGGACTATCGTTGATATTACTTTTAATGGATGGTTGATTGATTTTGGTGGAGCGCAGAATGCCTTTTTACCTGTAGCCGAAGTTCCTCGGTATGTTAATAAGAATGAGATGGCGGAGTTTTTGAATTTTGGTGAGAGTGTTATTGTTAAGGTTTGGGATGTTAAGTCTCGGGGTGTTGACGTTTCGATGAAGATGCGAGGGTATGGGAAGATTGAAGGCGGGATGATTGTTTCTGTCGGGTCGAATCAGGTTCCTAGGATTATTGGACGAGAGGGTAGTATGGTTAAGATGATTAAGGATGCTACTGGGTGTGATGTTACTGTTGGGCAGAATGGGAAAGTTTGGATTTTTGGTAAGGATACTGACAAGGAAGTTCTTGCTCGGAAGATTATTGAATTTATTGGAGAGAATGCAGTTAGTGTTGGTTTAACTGAGAAAGTTGAGGGAATGATTAAGGAAATGGGATTGAAGGCTGATGTTGAAGTTATTGCGGAGGACACTGATAGAGAATAATGGCAGAGAAAGGAATATATAAGAAACGAGAAGATGGACGAAAATTTACTGATGTTCGGGAGATGAAGGCGAAAGTTGGGATTGTTCCGTCGGCTGATGGTAGTGCGAGTTTTTCGACTGGAAAGACTAAGGCTATTGCTGTTGTTCGAGGACCTCGGACTTTGCATCCGCAACATATGCAGAATGCGCAGACTGGGATTTTGAGAGTTTCTTATGGAATGATGCCGTTTTCTTGCGGAGATAGAATCAGGCCTGGACCAAATAGAAGAGCTGAAGAAATTGGTAAGGTTACTGAATGGGCTCTTAGCTCTGTTGTTGATTTATCTGGGTTCCCAAATACTGTAGTTGATGTTTTCGTTCAGATCCCACAAGCTGATGCTGGGACTCGTGTTGCTGGTATTAATGCTGCTGCTCTTGCTCTTGCTCATGCTGGTATTCCTATGAAAGAAATGGTTTCTGCGATTGGTGTTGGTAAAATTGATAAGACTTTAGTTGTTGATTTAGATAAGTTTGAAGATTCTGAATTTCATGAGGCTGAGGGAAGTACTGATATTCCTATTGTTTTGACCTCGAGGAAAAAAGAGATTGCGCTTTTGCAACTTGATGGGAAGATTTCGGTTGATGAGTTTAAAGAAGTTATTACGATGGGAAAGAAAGCTTGTGGGGATATTTTGAAGGTTCAGATGGATGCGTTAAAGAATGCTGGAGGAAATGATAATGAGTAATACTTATGTTATGCCTAATTTGCAGAAAGAGAAAATTGAGAGTTATTTGAACGAAGGTAAGAGGCTTGATGGTCGTAAGATTGATGAGTGTCGGAAGCTTGTTGTTGAGGATGGAGTGAGCAAGAATTCTGCGAGTGCTGTTCGTGTTAAGATGGGAAAGACTGAAGTTTTGGCTGGTGTTCATTTGGCTTTGGCTACTCCTTATCCAGATTCACTAGATCAGGGAACATTCATGACTAGTGCCGAGTTGCATCCGATGGCTTCGCAACAGTTTGATATTGGTAGACCTGGTATTAACTCTGTTGAACTTGCTCGTGTGATTGATAGAGGAATTAGGGAATCTGGATTTATTGATATGAAGGCTTTGTGTATTAAAGAAGGCGAGAAGGTTTATCAGGTGTTTGTTGATATTTTTGCGATTAATGATGATGGGAATATCTTGGATGTTGCTGGACTTGCTGCTTTGATTGCTTTGGGTAGAGCGAGGATGCCTATCTATAACGAGGAAGAAGATAGAATTGAAGGTTATAGCGAGACTGAAAGGATTCCTTTAGAGAAAGATGTCTTGTCTTTTAGTATGACTTTCCACAAAGTTGGGGATGTTATTGTTGCGGATGTTTCTAAGGATGAGGAAGCTGTTTCTAAATTTAGGTTGACCATTGCTATGGGAGACAACGAGGGCAAGCCGAGAATTACTGCTATGCAAAAAGGGAAAGCTGGGACTATTTCTGACGATGACATGGAAAACATTTTAAAGTTAGCTGAATCTAAATGGGCAGAAATGTTTCCTAAGATAAAGGAATATGTTTTCGAATAAGATGGATAGTAAAGAATTTTCTAAATATGAAAGAGCGCGGATTATTGGAGCTCGTGGTTTGCAAATTTCTATGGATGCTCCTTTGTTGGTTGATGTGAGCGAGAGTGAATTAGATGATTTGAATTTTGATCCTTTGAAAATTGCGGAGAAAGAATTGGATTCTGGGGTTTTGCCTATTTCTGTTAGTAAACCTATGCCGAAGAGGAATGAAGAGGCGATTGAGAATATTAAGATTGAGGACGATACTGCTTCGGATGAAGAGAAGATTGCTAAAGAAAGGGAAGTTAGAAAGGATATTATTACGAATAGCGATATGCATGTTAATGATTCTGGTGAGGATGATGAGGGTGTTGAGAAAGAAGAAGTTGTGAATGAGTTAGAATAGGCTAGAGTAAAGTTTATAATATCTTTTTTATTTTGAGGTTGATGTTTGTAAAAAGTGTGGTGCCTCGGTATGTTAAGAATTCGCGGGGGGAACGGAGTATTGAGATTGAGCTTGTGACTTATGAGGGACGTTTTAAATGTTCGGCGCCTAGTGGGAAGTCCATGGGGAAGAGCGAGGTTGTGTGTTATCATAAAAAGGGGATTGAGAGGAGTATGAAAATGCTTAAGGTTTTTTGTGAGAAGTTGGTTCATCATAATTTTATTATTAAGAAGATTGAAAATTTGAAGGAATTGAATGAGTTGATGTTGAGATTTGAGGTTAGGTACGGGAAGTTTGGTGGGAATGTTTGGTATGTTTTAGAGGGAGTTTTTCTGAAGGCAGGTGCGGCGGATTGTGGAAAAGAAGTTTGGGAATTTATTAATGATGACGTGAATCGTGGATTGAAGCCGAAGATGCCGATGCCTGTTGGGAATTGTATTGGTGGTGGTTTACATTCAAGGAGGGTGAAAGGAAAGCGGCCGGACTTTCAGGAGTTTTTATTGATTCCGAAAGAGAAGAGTTTTGGAAGAGCAGTTACTAAAAATCTGAAGGCGTATGAATATGCTCGGAAACTGGTTGCTCCTTCGCTTGGGGTTCGTTGGTCGGATAAGAAGAATGACGAGGGAGCTTGGATGACTTCGCTTAATAATGAAGAAGCTTTGGAAATTTTGAAAAGGGTTGCTAAGAAGTATGATTTGAGAATTGGGCTTGATGTTGCTTCGTCGAGTTTTTATGATAAGGGATATTATAAATATAAGAATAAGGAATTGATTCGGGATAAGGTTGATGAAGTTGATTATATGAATAAGTTGATTCGTAAGTTTGGGATTTTTTATGTCGAGGATGGAATGGACGAAGATGATTTTTCCGGTTTCAAATCTTTAGTTGAGAGCGCCAAGAAGAATCGGACTAAGCGTTTGATTGTTGGGGATGATTTGACGACGACGCATTTGAAGAGAGTGCAGCGTGCGGTTAGAGGCGGGGCGATTAACGCGGTGATTATTAAACCGAATCAGGTTGGGTCGATTTTGGAGATGAAGAAGGTTGTTGAGTATTGTAAGAAGAATGATATTGTGATGATTTTTTCGCATCGGAGCGGGGAGACTATGGATGATATTTTGGCGGATTATTGTGTTGGGTTTGGGGGACAGTTTTTGAAGACGGGGATTTTTGGGAAGGAGCGGTTGATTAAGTTGAAGAGGGTTATGGATATTGAGAAAAGGTTGAGAGGCGGTAGGCTTATATAGTGAAGATTTTTGGTAGTATTACGTATTAGGTGCGGGGCTCGATTGAGTTCGAGTAGTAGCATTAACTCCTGAGCGGAATTATACTCCAAATGGTAGAAGAAAATGATATAAGTCAAGAAGTTATTGTAGATAATATTCTAGAAGAACAAGAGAAGGAAGAACCTGATAAAAAGAAGATAACGTCTGATGGCGAAAAAAAAGAAGATCAGACGATTTTGACTTCTCTTGAAGATTATATTAAAACTGCTGCATATTTGGGGACTAAAGTTATTACGCCGACTATGAGGAAATATGTTTATAGAAGGCGTCTTGACGGGCTGGCGATTTTGAATACTTTGTTGGTTGACAAGAAACTGGCTGAGGGTATTGAATTTATTAAACAGTATAAACCTGAGGACTGGACTTTGGTTTGTAAGAGGGAGGCTGGATGGAGGGGGGCTAAAATGTTTGCGGAGCTTACTGGGGTTAGAACTTATACTAAGAAATATCCGTCTGGTGTTTTGACTAATACTGTTTTGAGTGATTTTATTGAAACAAAGATGGTTTTGATTTCTGACCCGTGGCTTGACAAGAATGCTTTGGCGGATGCTAAAAATATTAGGATTCCTGTCGTTGCTATTTGTGATACTAATAATCACACTGCTGACTGTGATGTCGTTATAATTGGAAATAATAAGTCTAACAAATCTATGGGATTGTTTTTTTGGTTGATGGCTCGGGAATACATGAAGGCGCATGGTATTGATAAACCGGTTCCTAGTCTGGAAGATTTTGTTGGTGAGGAATTGATTTTGGAAGAGCCGCGGAAGAAAAAGATTGCCAGGGAAAAGAAGGAGCGGGAGTTGAAGAGTGCTGAGAGTGCTATTGAAGAGAAGATGAGAGCTCTGGCTGAGAAAGCGGATGAAGAGGCTAAGGATGGGATGAAGGAAGAGGATGGGAAAGATTCTGTTAAGGTTGGAGAAGAAGTTGTCGAGGGTGTTTAGGTTTCGGGAATTTTCTAGAAACGTTTTAAGAAAAGAAATTAGTTTTCTTTGTTATAATGATTATTTTTCCGGAGTATTCTCTTAATTCTATGTCTTTGCTTGGGAAACATGTGAAAGTTATATTTTTTGATTCTTGTGGTTGTAATCTGAAATTATTTTCGGAAACTATAATATAATCCGATATTTCTCCGGAGGATTTTATTTTTGTTATTGTTGGTTTGTCATGAGTGTTTGTGATTGTTAGGTCTCGTGAGGTTCCGCGTCCTGGGATTATCAGTCCAAAGTTTATGTTTCCAGGGCCAAGATCAAAGCCCATACTTTCTCCAGCTATAAATCTTGTTGGGATTTTTTGTTTATGAAGGGGAGTGTTATACATTATGATTGTAGCTAATAATATCGTAGATATTAAGATAGATATTAAAATTTTATTTCTTTTTTTTCTCATTTTTATGACTTAATTTATTTACTTTCCAAATTAGATATGTGATTACTCCGACAATCATGAATGTGATGATTATTGCTATAATTATATAGGTTCTATAGGTTTTTGTAGGGGGTTCTTTTATGTAAATTGCAACTAGCTTTGATGTCTTGGATTCTCCGTAAAAAAGAGTAATGGTTGCAATATACCTTTTTGCTTCTAAATTACTTGCGTCAAAATATCCCGTTATATTTCTTGTCTCCCAGGGAGTTGTATTTATAGTAACTGTTTTAAAATTTCCTACTTCTATTCCATGGTCGGTTATCCAAACCATCGCAAAAACTTCTTCTATTTTTGTATTCCATTTATTTTCAATTTCTATATTAAATAAGTTAATTTCTCCTTGTTTGAATTGATAATCATAATCTATAATCTCTATTAAGAATTTTCCTACTCTAAGTGTATCATTGTATGTATGCATTTTATCTTTTCCCCACTTTACTTTTGTGAAAACAGTATATTCTCCTGCAGGGAGGTTCTCTGTTTCTATGGTTCCTGCAAAATCAATAATTTCTTTGGGCATTATCTCTTTTTCTCTGCTGATTATTTGACTTATTAGGGGTTTTGAATTGTTTGCTTCGTATACTTCTATATTTGAACTTATTGAAGTTGCTTTTGTACCTAAACTTTGTATCTCTAATTTATACGGGGCTTTCTCTCCTTCATTTATGTTTGATATACTAAAATCTGATTCTATATACTCTCCAGGAAAAGGAACTAGGATGTCTATCCTTGCTCTAATTGCAGCAACTCCTCCTATATCGGTATTATTTATTTTTTTTGCCTCTGCAGCTCCTACAAAAATCTTATGGGTGCCTGGTTTATCTATACTTTCTGGGAGAGATATTGTTACTGTGAAATACCCTCCGCCAGGAAGATGTGTTTCGGATATATTGGCATATTCTGCGAGGTCTCCCTCGATATATAGATAGACTCCTTCTTCAGAGGTTGAACTGAAAGAGTGAAAAGTATATGTCTTTATTAATCCTGGCTCAAAAAATTCTTTAAAATGGACTGGTGTTATCCCTACACTACCTGCTTGAATAAATTGGAAAGATACTATTATCATCATTATTAGAATCACTAACTTTTTCATGTGATAATAAATAAAAAGAGATTTATAAATTATAGGGACTTATTAGTATGATCCTTCTGCAAAAACTTCTATTGTTTTTTCACCCTCATCAGCACTAGATGGAATAGTTAGTTTGAAATTAATATCTATTTTATCTATACCATCCCATCCAAAATCATCACCACAGGCATCTTGTGCAACTGTAGTAATATTTTGATAAGTTGCCCAGGTGTTTGTCCCTATGCATGCACCTGTGTGAGTTGAAGTATTTGTTACTAATGCTTGAATATTGCCAGCTGTTGCTCCGATAAAACTTTCAGGAGTTTTATCTACTTTAAGTGTAAGTGATACATTTGTGTTTCCAATATTCTCTAATGTTAAATGGCCTGGAGTTATGGTACCCTCCCAAAGATCTCCTACATCGGTACCATTGCTATATATTATTGCTGTTTGGCCTGGAGTTACTGCTCCTGATCCAAAATTGAAGAAATCTGTTGAAAAATTTATTCCTGCTGTTTTAGATACTGTAACGTTAACGACACCAGTATCATCTACTGTTGAGAATCCTGTTAGTTCTGTTCCGATAAAGAATAATGATATTGCGATTACCAAAACTGAAATGTATATTAATGCTTCCGGAGTGTTCATTGCGGTGTTCTAGTTAATTTATCTTCTATTTCGGTTGGCTCAATTACTAGACCGATTACTGCTCCTGTTGGTCCAGGTTGGGTTTTTGGGGCTATAGTTGAAACTTCTTTAGAGTCTGTCATGCTTAAAGTGATTGCGGTTATTGCTAGAATTAAGGCGATTGTTACAAGGACTGTCACCCTCTTTCTTTGTTCCATGGGTTTCTTTAATCACATATTGCTTATAAATATTCCTGTTTTCGACTATATGATTTGAATAAGTTTATAATCTTAGTAACGTTTGGGGAGTTATGGATTGGCATACCAAAAGTGTTGGGCAAGTTTTGAAAGACCTGAAGAGTTCTGAAAATGGTTTAGATGAAGGTGAGATTGGGAAGAGATTTAGAAAATTTGGAAAAAATGTTTTAAAGAAACATAAGGAACAAAGTTTGGTGCGTATCTTTTTGAGTCAGTTTAGTTCGTTGTTGGTTTTGGTTTTGGTTGTTGCGGCTGTTTTGTCTGGATTGATTGGGCATTTTATTGATGCTGCTGTTATTGGTGTAATTGTTATTTTGAATGCCGGAATCGGATTTTATCAGGAATATAAGGCTGAGTCTATTATTGAAAAATTGCGAAAGAATTTACAATATAGGGTTATGGTTTTACGAAAAGGAAAGCAAGTTGAGATTGAGAGCAGGTTGTTGGTTCCGGGAGATATTGTTTTGCTCGAGGCTGGGAATAAGGTTTTGGCGGATTGTCGTATTTTGAAATGTGATGAGTTGCAGACTAATGAGGCTGTTCTGAGTGGGGAAAGTTTTCCAGTTGAGAAAATAGATGGTGTCTTGGGGAAGGATGTAGTTTTGGCGGATCGAAAAAATATGCTTTATGCCGGAACTTCCGTCGTGAAAGGTCGGGCTACAGCAATGGTTGTTGAAACGGGAATGAGAACTGAGTTTGGGAAGTTGGCTGATTTGGTTCAGTCTACGAAGAGTGAGATTATGCCGTTGGAGAAAAAGGTTAATGTTTTTTCTCGGAATGTTTCTGTTGCTGTTTTGGTTTTGGTTTTGGTTGTCTTTGGAGTCGGGGTTGGGGTCGCTGGATTGGAATGGATTGAAATGTTTTTGGTTTCGGTGAGTTTGGCGATTGGTGCGATTCCTGAGGGGTTGCCTGCTATTATTGCGATTACTTTAGCGTTTGCTGTTCGGCAAATGTATAAGGTTAATGTTTTGATTCGTCGGCTTCCTGCTGCTGAAACTTTGGGACGAGCTACGGTGATTTGTACGGACAAAACTGGGACTTTGACCGAAGAGAGTTTGAGGGTGGATGAAGTTTGGAGTTCTGATAAGAAAGGTAAGCGGCGAGTTTTGGAAATTGGAGTCTTATGTAATAACGCTAGGGATGAAAATGATAATATTTTGGGAGATCCTACCGAGGCTGCATTGGTTCGGGCTGGGAAGGAGGCTGGACTGGATAAGAAAGCGATGACTGAGGCAAATGTTCGTGTTAAGGAATTTGGTTTTGATAGTGAAAGAAAAATGATGTCTCTCGTCCGAGCTTTTGGTAATGTCAAGACTAGTTATGTTAAGGGTGCGCCGCTTAAAGTTTTGGATCGGTGTACTAAAGAGTTTGTTAATGGAAAAGTTTACCCGATGTCAGCGAAGAGAAAGGAGGAGTTAGTGAAGGTTTCTAGGGAGATGGAGAGGCGGGGACTCCGTGTTTTAGGGTTTGGGTTTAAGCAAGTCAAAACGATTAATCAAAAAAAATGTGAGAGTAGTTTAATTTTTTCTGGTTTTGTTGGAATGATTGATCCGCCACGAAAAGAAGTTCGGAAGGCTATTCGTGAAGCTTTGGATTCTGGGATTGTTGTTAAGATTATTACTGGGGATTCTGCTTTGACTACTGCGACTATTGCGGGGAAAATTGGACTTGTTTCTAAGGATGCTTCTGGGGACGAGGTTGGCAAGTGGATAATTGAAGGTAGTGAACTCGATAGATTGAAAGATGGAGAATGGGATGAGGTTGTTCGAACACGAACTATTTTTGCGAGAGTTACTCCGCAACAAAAGTTGAAAATTGTTGAAACTCTTAGGAATCAAAGGGAAGTTGTTGCGGTAACTGGCGACGGTGTGAATGATATTTTGGCTTTGAAGCGAGCTGATATTGGTGTTGCTATGGGGAAGAGGGGAAGTGATGTTGCGCGAGACTCCTCTGACATGGTTTTGTTAGATGACAACTTTGCTTCCATTATTAGCGCGGTTCGTCAAGGGAGAAGAGTTTTTGATAATCTGAAGAAGTCTTTGAAATTTTTGTTGGCAGCTAATGTTGGTGAGGTCTTTGTTGTTTTAATAGGATTGATTATGGGAATGCCTTTGATTTTTTTGCCGCTTGCGATTTTATGGATGAATCTTGTTACAGATTCTTTGCCGGCGTTGGCTTTGGCGATGGAGCCTGTGGAGAAAAATGCTATGAAACGTGGGCCGAGAGATGAGAAATTATTAGAGGGTATTTGGGGTCCGATTATTTTCGCTGGGATTTTAATGGTTGGGTCAGTGCTGTTTGTTTTTAATTATGGACTGGTTAATTTTGATTTGAGTATTGCTCGAACGATGGCAATTACGACGGCGATTTTCTTTGAATTGTTTTTTGCGTTTTCTTGTAAGTCGAAAAAGAGTTTGTTCGAGACTGGTATTTTGAATAATAAATATTTAGTTTGGGCAGCTTTGATTTCGGTTGGATTGCATTTGGGATTGGTTTATTCTGGATTAGGATCGGCTTTTGGGTTTGTTGGTTTGGGTGGATTTCAACTGGGACTTTGTGTCATGGTAGCTTTAAGCGGACTTGTTTTTTTTGAGGCTTGGAAGATGTTAAAAAACCGACGATGAAATCAGTTTTTTGATGGCGATAAGTTTATAAAAGTAACTTTCCGACGGAAAATTTCATGTTATAAAGGAAACCTTTATAAAAGTATTTTTGCGGGTAATATTGCAAATGAGAACTTTGGAGATGATATCCAAGGCTTCAATTTACAATTTTGAGGCTAGAATGAGCGCCCGACGATTCAGTCGAGTGTGATGATGATCAATTCTAGTTATGTCTTAAAGTGATGGAGCGATCTTTCTAAATAAAATATATTCTGTGCGAATGTATGAATTAATTTAGATATCATTCATAATTTTTATGATAGCAAATTTCAAAAGGTTAACCTTTATCTTTTGAAAGCAAAAAAGGATTTAGTTTTTCGAAACTATAAATGAACAATTTTTGTTTAATTCCAGTTTATCCTGCTGGAGGATGCAGCTATTTGGTTTGGGTTTAGACATGCAAGTCTTTTCTTTCGATTTATCGTTAGGAAGGCAAACTGCTCAGTAACACGTAGATAATCTACCCTTGAGTCAAGGATAAGCACGGGAAACTGTGTCTAATACT
>Ga0075115_10001572_pt1 | contig 11088 bp, 9 predicted proteins | sample AntAceMetag02UKH_FD_69785 | JGI IMG/M metagenome (GOLD analysis project Ga0075115, IMG submission 69785) | Saline lake microbial communities from Ace Lake, Antarctica - Antarctic Ace Lake Metagenome 02UKH | ecosystem: Environmental > Aquatic > Non-marine Saline and Alkaline > Saline | place... | reverse complement strand
TTTCCTTGACATATTAAGCAGATAAGCGTAGGTTAGCACCATCGTTAATCAGCCCTTTAAGGAGGCTGCTTTGCTCTGCAATTCCAACAAGAGGTTTTTTCAAAAAGCTCCACCAACGCAATGTTCGTGGAGCTTTTTTATGACTATTTGTGTGGAGCCACACGGGAAAGCCTGTCGAGAGCCTCCAGGTCGAACGACCCGTGCTGTTAAGCAATAAAACAAAACATAAGTCAAACGGAGACTTGACCCGAAACACTTTTTAATACTAAAAACAAAGATAGTAGGGTTAAAAACCCCTGATCTTCGATTATGGAGTAAAAAATGGCCCGCCCCCTATCCAGAATAGATAACCCCTAAAAAGGACAATTGAAATGAAAACGGTTCGCGACGCTTGCCAACTACAGCCGAATGCACTGACCATTAAGCTCAGCGACCAGATCGAACAGCTCGATGAGTTGATCACTGACGAAGGAAGTGACGAAGACTTCTTTGAGAAGACGCACATCACCCAGGGTATGCAGGACCTGATCAGCGAGGGCATCGCCCGGCTGGCAGGAGCCTCTTCCCAAGCCGTCTTTCATCTCAAACAAGCCATGGGCGGAGGTAAAACCCACCTGCTGGTTGGATTCGGTTTACTCGCCAAGCATCCGGAACTGCGCAAAATGCACTGCGCAGGGTTGCCGAACGCATCTACTTTCAAAAGCGCCACCATTGGGGCCTTCAACGGCCGCAACAATCCGGACAGCTTCTTCTGGGGAGAGATCGCCAGCCAACTCGGCAAGGGGGATCAATTCAAGGCCTTCTGGACGAGCGGTCCCAAGGCACCGGACGAAAAGGACTGGATCAAACTTTTCGAAGGGGACCAGCCCGTTCTTATCCTGCTTGATGAGATGCCGCCGTACTTCCACTACCTTGATACCCAGAAAGTGGGTAACGGTACGGTCGCCGGAAAACCCCGTAACTCTGAACAGATGGAGAGTGGGGCTTTGTATTCTGTAGCCCCGGGAAAAGCGCACAATAAAGGACACGGCATCAGAAGTGGAAATAAGTCACCAAAATCAACCAAGCCCCGGAGATCACAGGGCTCGAAAAACTGTTATTTTTTCATTTCCCGGATTTAATGTTATAGTGCAGGAAAAATCAAAATAGTATGGTCTGTTTCCTAATAAGAAATATCTCTGTTAAGAGAGTAAAATAAAATTACTGATCCCCTTGAAAGATATCATGATCACCCCGGGCAAGCAACTGGATCTTTCGGAGTTTTCAGAAGAATTGCTGATCGAGAAAATCAGGAAGGCGTATGGTGTGATTGCCGAGGTCATGGATATTCACATCCAGGATGACATGGTTAACATAGCATTCAGGGACGCAACGCCAGAAAAATTCAACGAAGCCATGAAGAGACTGAAAAAGGGAGTTACTGAAACCGAAAAAGGTAGGCTTCTGAAGGCCCTAAAACTTTTTCAGGATGTCCTATCTATCATCCCAGAAAATGTGGATGCCCGCCGGAACATGGCCAAGGTTTATCTAGAGTTGGGTAACCTGGAAAAGGCGAAAAAACATTTATTTGAGTGTTTGCAGATTAATCCAAAGGATGCTTGGAGTTGCATCATGCTGGGCAACATCTATGCACGGAATGAAAACAACCTGGACGTTGGTGCTTTTTTTTATGATAAGTGTTTAGAAAATAATCCCGAAGATCCAATGGCCATCTGCAACTATGCGAGCCTCATGATGGAGAAAGGTGAATTTCAAAAGGCAGAAGTTCTTTTCAAAAAAGCGTTAGAAATTCAAGATATTCCTAATGCCTATTATGGCCTGGCACTTCTTTACCGTATGGCTGGTCACATGGAGGCCGGTCGGAGTGTTCTAGAGACTTTTTTTGCCCGCAGTCCTTCACTGAACGGAGTGGACAACTCACCTATCTATCAGGAGGCGAAAGAACTATACAAAGAGATTGCCGACGCTCTCCGAATTCATGATAACAGCCATTAAAGCAGAAATGCCCATAGCCGTTTCATTTAAGAGAAACAATGGAGAAATTAATCAAACGAGTCATAGCTGAAGAACTTTCAAAGGAACCCGCTATCCGGGCTGCTAAACGGCTAAAAGACATGGGGGTGACGGAAATAGACGTGTTGAAATCGGACATGGAAAATGACATCAGGATCAAAGTAGCAAATGCGTTGAGAGACCTGGAGATGGCAAAATAGTGAAATCGGAGAACGATAGCCTTTTGAATGGGTTTAGAACGATGATTTTGGTTTTTCTTCTGCCAAGCCTTACAATACCAGTAAAGATCGGTTATGAATACGGTATAAGCTAATTTCTTTAAAATGCCAATATGTCGGGTGGTGGTCGCAGGCTTGGACTTATATGATTCCTATGGAAATTGATAAATTCAAAAAATGCGTTGGCTGCGGGTACTGTTGCATCAAAGCAAAATGTGCTGTCGCTGAAAGATTGTACCCCAATGCAAAAACTTGGCCACAACTCCATTGGCAAAGAGATAGATATGTCTGCAGACTTATGCTTCTACCTGGCATAGAAGGAGAAACATACAGAAGAGAATTGGCGGCAGACGAAGGATGCTCCTCGGGTCTAAATTCTTGGAGAAATGATGTGCGCAGGAGAGACGGTACAGGACAAAATGCCAAATGGTAAACCAACGAATTAGCCACCTTTTGTTGACAAAATATTCAAATATAATAATATCGTGACTAAACTGAAAGCCATTGCAAAAGCTCATTATATTATTGAATATACACAATAAAAGGTCTTTTATTGCTGTTTAGTCTAAGGAGAATTTAATGACATCACCCGAACCCCAAATGTTAATGGATATGGTCGAGAAGAAGACCGGCTACGGCGTTTCCATCCTTGTTGATGACAGCATCTCAACGCATGCCGGCATGGTTTCAGCAACCTCACTTACGCCTATGCATATAGTGAAAATCAACCCGAAATACGAAAAATACGGTGACTATTTGGTTGCCCTTCAATGTGCCATGCTACTGATCAAATGGGGTGATCCTAATCGCATCCCTGATTTTGCCATAATTGATAAGAATGTGGCCTATCTTCAAGATAAATTTGCAAAACAAGTCTCGGCTAAAGGGATGCCCTTTGATACGGCACGCCAATACGCCAATATGATTGTTATGGGTATTCTCCAGCAACTCAATTCCTTGCCAATACAGATTATTTCAATGGACATGATAGCCGATCTTTGCCCTGACCTTCAGCTTTTGCAGGAAGAGTCTGTGAACAACGAAATGCGAGAAGCCTCTGCTGCATTCACCCCCAAGATCCAAAAGATAACCCCAAAAGAAATTTTCGACAGAAACGCGGTCATGAATGCAGCCTACGCTATAAAGTGGTCCAGGGTTTTGGGAGACACCATGGTGCTTTTGCCCTACCGATCACTCGGTTATCTTACCCAGGGAGAGGAATTGTTGGAAAAGTATGAGTCCTTATCGACAAAAGAAGACCCGGATCGCTACATCGAAACGGTCGATGCATGGGCAAAGGATCTTCAAATGGAAACCTGGTATGAGTGGCATTACAGAAAGGCAGAATAAATGAGCAGTGAAGCCCTGATTTTTGAGTTTAAGCTTGACGATTTTGACCTTAATCTCTTACCGATAGCAACTGATCTAGTGAAAGCAAACCGGGAGTTGCGTGAGAAAGCGGTGTCCCTTTATTGTGAAGATTATTTTAAGCATGCCGGTGGAGAGTCCAATATTAAAATAGATGGTGAGTATGTCACAGTACAGTGGTCGCCCCAGTCCTCCAAGGATGTGGATGCAGCTGTCGAACAAGTTATTGCATTACTCACCAAAGGGGCCTACAGGCAGGCTGAACCAATTTTGCGTACTTTGATTGCACATTACCCTGAACACCCGGATGTTCTCTTCAACTATGGCATGATGCTGAGTGACAAGGGCAGAATGAAGGAAGCGATAGAATACTTATCTCGACTGACAGCGATCGATCCGAAACATGCCAACGCATGGAATGCCCTGGGGATTGCTTATTTACGAAATGGGCAATCGGATGACGCAAAAACATCCTTAAAACAAAGCTATGACCTTCATCCTGAAAACGGCTATACCCTGCGAAATCTTGGAGGATTGCTGGCAAAAGAGGAACCCACAGAAGCCCTGCCGTTTCTTAAGAGAGCTGCCGAACTGCTACCCAATGACCCGCAGGCACAATACGGGTATGCCCTTTGCCTGGCTCAGACTGGGGAACAGGAAGAGGCTGACAGGATTTTTAAAAAAGCAATCGACATTTCTCCCTACTCGGAAATTTCTGAACTGTGTCGTGCAGAACGAACAAAGATCGCACAAAATACGATGCGAGGCAGTGCACCTAACGGGTTACGAATGGATGTGGTCATGTACTGCAAAGCTGCATTGGAAAAGTTCAAAAAACTTGGTCCGGAAAAGACAAGCACAATCACGGCGGAAATTGCGCTGTTGGGTAGGCAGGGTCTCGACATAAACAACCCTGATAAGAAATACACTCTGAATTCCCTTGATGGGGAATTTACTGGACTTCAATTAGTAAGCTATATGTATGTTGGCTTTAAAAAGATTGCCCCTGACCGAGATGTTGGCATTGATTTCTCTGAAGAATACAATATGGCCTTGAAGCTGTTTGAAGGCGAAGGTGCTCAATGAGCTTAGATTTAAAAGAATCTGTAAATGAAATATTAAAAAAGGTAAAACAACTCACTGGCAAAGATATAGAGTTTATTGAAAAAAGCGATTTACCGACATATGCTGCTTTAAGAATGGCTAGAAAAAATATGCCATCACACCTTATCTTTTATAAAGCTGAACATGACGAAATAATTAACCATCTAATAGCACACGAGTGCGGACACGTTTTGAGGATGTATGGTGTACCTGAAGAAAAACGATTAATTCCAAGAACAGATGACAAGATAAAATTAAATGCGTTAGCTGAAATTGAGCCAGAGATTCAAGAGCTATCTAAAGTTTTGCCTTTTGATAAATTAGCCCAAATAGTAAACCTATGGTATAATGGAACAGTCAGACAAGTAACAAATTTCCCTCCAGATATTATGATTGAGAAGTGGATTTATGATGAATATTCCGAATTGAGACCTTATCAATCACAATCTATCAAAAAACAATACGAAGAATCTCTTGCCGGGTTATCTCCAGAAGTAAAGAAGATGACACCGCCAACGTTTTTAGACCTTTCTAATATTATGAACTATGCATTTTTTAGAATTCTCGGGTTGCATTTTGGTACTAATTTTGTAAAGCCATATAACAATACAAAATATATTGGTAGTGGAAAGAAATTAGCTTTATTAACAGAAGCTGAGTATGTTGATAACTATGATGGTGATATTCAAATGATTAATAAATGGGCAGACTTCCTAAAACTATCAAATTGGTTTGAGTGGGCGGGTTTTGACAATATTCCCAATAGTTAATCATAATATTTTAGTAAGTTAGCGTGGTGCGACTCTTACGGCTTTTCATTTTGATGGAATTATCTGAAGCTCGTGTGAAGGTGACTTAGGGCCGCCATGAATGAGCAACGTGAGTTTGTCAGCATAGGCAACATCATAGCTACTGTTTGAACAGATAACTGGGCTAACACAGGACCAAAGGCAGAACCCATTCTTTATAATCCAGATATTCTTGAAATTGTTTAACTTATTATCTTATATGCGTCCCGTCTTTTTTAGACGCTGTCATGCATAACAAAATCGTGAAAATTGGTGACAATTTATGGAAGAATTGATTCAGAGATTAAGAGATTTCGCAAAAGAAAGAGACTGGGAACAGTTTCATTCGCCTAAAAACCTTGCAATGGCATTAAGTGTGGAGGTTGCAGAGGTAGTCGAGCATTTCCAGTGGTTGACGGAAGAAGAAAGTCATAATCTGACAACCGAAAAGTTAGATAAGATTAAAGCAGAGTTAGGCGATGTTATGATTTACCTTGTAAGGCTTTCGGACAAACTGGGAATTGATCCTTTAAAGGCAGCAAAAGAAAAAAATACGCTTAACGAGGCAAAATATCCTGTAAAAAAATCGAAAGGCAATGCAAAAAAATATACGGAGCTGTAAAAATGGCTAACCCTAAAATATATGATGTTAAGGCAAGTGCAGCAGATAATTTTCTCAACTTACTATCAACTGATAATCGCTTTTTTTATTGGAATGATACAAAATTTCAAAATAATAATATAGGCGATAATGTTTTTGTAATTGATCGCAAAAGCGGCAAAGCCCTTTTTACGGAAATAGAAAAAAAACATATAAAAACAGATTACAATTCAATAGACGATAAAACTGAATTCATAGATTTAGATCAAAAATATAGTGCTCAGAAAAAGTGGGATAAATTCATAAGATTTAGAATAATTGAAAGTGAAGGAATATTAAAAGTTTGGAATTGGACCACACCATTAGGAAACTCGGAAACATGTCACCTGTATACTGACAAAGATTCTGAAGTATTTAAAAAGGTAGAGAAAATCTCAGATTTGAAAAAGATCTTTTCTTCAGGGCAAGCAAATCAGGCTTTGATAAAAGCTGAAGAGCAACTACCTCCCGGTACTCCTACCCTTCAAAACTATTGGATTTTCCAGGGAAATCCCGAAACATATGATCTAAGCCGTGTTATGAAAAGAGGACTAACCACTTCATGGACAGTCTCTCGTTTTAAAAATACTATTAAAAAGGACGACCAGGGCTTTCTTTGGCAGTCTGGTGAGAATGCAGGTGTAATTGCATCCTTCGAGGTTTTAAAAAAGCCAAGCAAAGACATTAAGGATGACGATGTTAAAGGTTGGAAGACCGATGATACAAAGGACGAACACCCTCGTTGTGTGGTTAGGATTAAAAATATATTTCCAGATGTGACGGTATCAAGAAAAGAGCTTTTAAATACCGACTTTGGAAAAGAAATATCAATTATTAGAAATCCTAACGGAACAAATTTTCAAATTTCAAAGGAAGAGTTTGATAAAATATTGAACATGATAAACCGAGGTGGGAAAAAAATGGATAAAATTTTAGCACATTTCGAGGCTGATTTATTGAAAGCAAAACTTCATTATACCCACAACTTACTGGGGAGATTCGTGGCAAGTTGTTTAAGTAAAAGGTTTGTAATTCTGACGGGTCTATCTGGTTCCGGAAAAACAAAACTCGCACAGTCCTTTAGTTATTGGATTGCAGAAAATACTAAAGGAAAGTACACAATTAATAGGTTTTCAGCAGGTGAAATAATTGAAAGCAGTCGCGTAAAGTATGAGATAACAGAAGCAGACTCAATATCGATAACTTTAACGCAAGTTGATACAAAGACTAAAGTTACTTTGCCATATGAGTTAATTGAAGAGTGGATTGATGTAATAAAGAGTAATAATTTTAATGATGAAACCTTTCCTCGTACAATACGTGACGAAGTTGCAAAAACTACGAAATACTCAGGTCAGCTCAATTCATTTGAAACCCATCTTAAATCAGCCGCTTTTAGCCTTATTAACAAACCATTTAAAAAACGTGGAGGATCACAAGTTTGTCTTGTCCCAGTCGGCGCTGACTGGACAAATCGTGAGCCATTACTCGGTTACCCTAACGCACTCGAAACTGGTAAATATGTGAAACCGGAAAACGGTGTTGTTGACCTTCTGATTGAAGCATCTAAAGTAGAGAATTCTGATAAACCATATTTCCTTATTCTAGATGAAATGAACCTTAGCCATGTGGAACGCTATTTTGCCGATTTTCTAAGTGCAATGGAATCTGAAGAGCCTATAACTCTTCATCCTGATTCTAATGAATGGAGGAATGAAGATGGTATCCCGGATAAGATAAAGCTTCCCGGAAATCTGTTCATCATTGGGACAGTGAATATTGATGAAACAACTTATATGTTCAGTCCCAAGGTTCTGGACAGATCTAATGTGATAGAGTTCCGCGTATCTGATGATGAGATGAAAGAATTTTTGAAGAACCCAGTAAAACCCAATTTGGAATCATTAATTGGAGCTGGTGCTTCAATGGCTGCTGATTTTGTTCGAATCTCAGAAGAAGAAGTTTCAGAATTTGAGAATAAAGAGAAGATCAATAAAACACTAATAAAATTCTTTAATGAACTAAAAAAAACCGGATCCGAATTTGGATACAGATCTGCATCAGAGATCTTTCGTTTTGCTGCGCTTCTCAATAAGCTTACTGAAAAAGAGGGCAATGCTTGGGATACAGATGACGTGATTGATGCAGCCGTGGTGCAGAAGCTTCTTCCAAAAGTTCACGGTTCTAGGAAAAAACTGGAGTCTGTTCTCAATGTTCTGGCAGGTTTGTGTCTTTCAGCCGATGAAGACAAATTAAAAAATGTTATATCAGAGTTAGAAGATGCACCAGAAACAATTGATATATCAGAGCATGTGCGCTTTAAGATATCACTTGAAAAAATACTCAGAATGAAAAAGCGGGTTATTCAGGAGGGTTTTACCAGCTTTGCAGAAGCATAATTAGGCTTTTTGTATGAACATACTTGAAACGGAAATCGAACTTTTTGATAAACATGAAAATTCAATAAAGCTAAAGGTGTTTTCAGAATCTGGGGACGAAAAGAGCTTGCAGGTTATTGATGAAGCTGAAGCGCTTGATAACGGAGAAGCGCTTGTACAGCTTTTTGAGAGTTTCTCGTATGAATACGAGCTTTCAAAAGGCTACCGGCTTGAAGGGGATTCTAGAATTATAAAAGAATCACCAAGGAATAGCTCTTCGGGAAGAATTACACCAGGAATTTATATAGGCACATTAACTTTTGATATTCTGGAGCAAACCGGAGAGAAAACAGGATCCGTTTCCTTTGAAGTCAAATCTGTTAAGGTATCGTACCGGGAAGACTACCGGTTTATGCTTGAAAATATTACAGAATACTGCACCGATCTTCTTATGCAGTATAGTTCACCTGTAACTCAGAGCTTTACGCCCGACTTCGATACTGATCCGGAAACTCTCTATCAACGTTTTGCCTTTGTAAAATCAGTGATAGATACAGATGAATTTAATGACGCTGTGTACAGGATATTATCCACACCTGTGACTGCATGGTCTAAATCAGATGAAGAAACTGATATGAGAAGAATTAGGCGGCTCGGCAGTTCACATCTTAGGCAGATTGCCTCCCGTTCAAACCGTATCAAACTGATAGATGATCATGCACTGAAATTAAAAATGAGCACTATTCCTTCGCGGATATCAACGGACAGAAAAGTTGAAACAGTTGACACTCCTGAAAACCGTTTTATTAAACATGCATTAGAAGTCTTTCGCAATTTTTGCTCTGAAATACGAAGTCTGCTCTTAAAAAAGAACAGAAATCTTACAAGGGCATACAAAGAGGCAAGGCAGCTTGAGGAAAAGCTCGGAGGCATGCTTAACCATGATTTTTTTCGAGTGATATCACCTCCGGTTTCTCTTCCGCTTAACAGCCCGATTCTTCAGAGGAAAGAGGGGTACCGTGAAGTCCTGCGTATATGGCTGATGTTTGACCTTGCTGCAAAGATGATATGGAAAGGCGGTGAAGATGTTTACAATGCTGGCAAACGCGATGTAGCAATTCTTTATGAATACTGGCTCTTTTTTAAGTTGTTAGAAATTCTTAAAGATATTTTCGTGATTGATCCAGCCTCTTTAGAAAAACTTATTGAACCAACTGTTGAGGGACTTGGGCTTAAAATCAAGTCCGGAAAACATATTCCACTTAAAGGTATTTTTAAGAATAGAATAAGAGATCTGAAAGTTGAATTCAGCTACAACCGAACATTTAGCGGATCAAAGGATTATCCCATTGGTGGAAGCTGGTCAAAAAGTATGAGGCCGGACTATACACTTTCATTTTGGCCGGCTGACTTTATTAGCCAAGAGGAAGCGGAAAAACAAGAGCTTATTGTTCATATTCACTTTGATGCTAAATATAAAGTTGAAAGGCTTAAAGATATACTGGGGGATGACAAGGTTGACCATGATAATGAAAAATACGAACAGCGTTCAGGCACATATAAAAGGGCAGACCTTCTTAAAATGCATGCATACAAGGATGCGATACGCCGCACAGGCGGTGCTTATGTGCTGTATCCGGGATGTGAGAATGAAGTTTCACTTAAAGGTTTTCATGAAATAATTCCCGGTCTTGGAGCATTTGCAGTCCGGCCTTCACAGGTTGATGATGGTTCTGAACATCTGAAATCATTTATCAAAGAGATTGTAAAACATCTCTTGAACCGTACTTCACAGCATGATCGGATAACATACAAGATATATGATATTTTTAAAAATAAAAGTGACGTCGAAGTTAGAGAGCCGATGCCGGAACATCTCGCTGGAAAAAGGACATTACCGCCTGCTGATACTTATGTTTTGGTCGGATATTGCAAGAGCGAAGAACACTACAACTGGATACAGAAAAACGGTCTTTATAATTTCCGAGTGAACAGTACTCGAGGTTCAGTCAGACTTACACCTGAGGCCGCAGGTGCTTTCTATCTACTTCTTCATTCAGAAGGAGAACTGAAAACAGGTGACATAAGGAAAATAACTGAAAAAGGTCCGAAAGTGTTTTCAAAACAAGAGATGATTAAAAAAAGCTACCCTACGCCTTTAAGTGAAAATTATTTGGTATATACGATAGAAAATAATATCAGTAATGATTTTAGCGGTGCACAATGGGATATCAGAAAACTTCCTGGATATAAAAGTGGAAGAGGTTCCGGGCTTCCCTTTGCAGTGTCACTGGCTGATTTGATGAATGTAGTAGTGAAAAAACAATAAATTATAACCTATCAATATCATAACTGAAGTTTCCTGGAAAAATTTCATGCGGCCATCCGCATTAAGGCGGTCACAAACGAATTAATCACCGATTTACCTGGTCGTGGGCAAAGTATTGCAAATGAATGTGGTCAAGTCTACGCTTAGCTCTTGTTAGATCTGCAAGCCACGCCCGAGGCAGATAAATCAGCCCGTGTGACTTTGGGGACGTTATTGACAAAGTTGAATAACTCTTTGAAAGTAAATGAAA
>Ga0075115_10001568_pt1 | contig 11101 bp, 6 predicted proteins | sample AntAceMetag02UKH_FD_69785 | JGI IMG/M metagenome (GOLD analysis project Ga0075115, IMG submission 69785) | Saline lake microbial communities from Ace Lake, Antarctica - Antarctic Ace Lake Metagenome 02UKH | ecosystem: Environmental > Aquatic > Non-marine Saline and Alkaline > Saline | place... | reverse complement strand
ATCTTCAATTGTAACTTGAAGAAATGTTCTTGTAGTTGGATCCATGGTTGTATCCCAAAGTTGTTCCGGATTCATTTCACCAAGACCTTTGTAACGTTGAATCGTCATTAGTGATTTACCTGTTGAAATGATTGCATTTGTTAATGTTAAGATGCCGCTACCATCTATTCCTTCTTCTTTAGTTTTTATTTTGAAAAACCATTGTATTTTTTCTAGCTGATTAAGTGGCTTGAATAATTGAAGTAGTTTTTCAGTTTCTTCTGCTTTAAAGAATTTAATAGGAACTTCCCATGTCTTTTTAAATTCTTTAAATGTTAAAGAAGTTTGTGGTTTAGGGGCAGACTCAAGTGCCATTTCACCTTCTTGATTTTCTTCTCTTATTCCGCTTATTTCGTATTTAGGGAAATGCTCTTTTAGTTTTGTAACAATTTCTTGCATTTCATATTTACCAAGAGACCACTCAATTGAGTCTAAAAATTTAACTAATTCGTGACTATGATGTGTTGGTAGTTCTAAGTTGTTACTGGATTTTGTAATTTCTTTTTCATATTTTGAGACATCATCAAGAAGTTTTTTCCAATCTTCGCCTGAAAAGTTTTGTTTATCAATTTTTAAAACAGTGTTTTCTTCTGCCCAATCAAATAAAAATTGTTTTAATTCTGAATCGTCTTTTAAGTATCTTTCAGTTCTTCCAACTTTAGCTTTATAAAGAGGTGGTTGTGCAATATACAAGTATCCGTTTTCAATTAAAGGTTTCATATGTCTGAAAAAGAATGTTAAAAGAAGAATTCTAATGTGAGAACCATCAACGTCTGCGTCTGTCATTATTACAACTTTGTGATATCTAACTTTTTCAACTTTAAATTCTTCGTCTCCTATTCCTGCTCCAATTGCAGTAATAAGATCTTTTATTTCATTGTTGGAAAGCATTTTATCAAGACGAGCTTTTTCTACGTTGATAATTTTACCTCTTAAAGGCAAAATTGCTTGAGTGAACCTGTCACGGCCTTGTTTGGCACTGTTGTGAACAAAAACTCCGTTTCCAAGAGCAAAGTTGTGCGTTTCTTCAACTTCTAAATCATAAACATCAATTTTAGTATTTAGCTTAATGATTTCTTTTATTTTATGGTTGTAGTTTTCTATTGCTTCTTTTAGTTTTATATCGTTACCATCAAAAAATCTTGAACAGAATGTATCGTATTTTAACAAATTTGGATTACGTTTAATTGTTCTTTCTTGTTCATATTTTTCAAAGTTTTTATCTTGATCGTAGATTTTTTTGAGTAGTTGTATTGTATTTTCATAATAAGTTTTATTGTAAGTTTCTTTGCGTTTTGATCTGAATTCATCTGTCCATTGCCCCTGTGTCTTTTGACTGCGCCATTCTAAGAGTTCTTTATTGTCCCATTGTTGTTTGGCTGTCTTAGAATATTGGTCTTTGATTTCAGGATTTTGTTGAAAGAATTTTTTAACGCGATCAGCTTGTTTTTCGCGATTTTCTTTTTTGCTCCAATATTCATTTTGGGCTTTGTTTAATCTTTCAAGAGTTTCTTTTCTAAATTCTTCGTTGTTTTGATAAAACTCTAAATATTTTTTTCCCATGTATTTTTTATATTCTTCATTTTTCCATTGCTCCTTAGCTCTTTTGCTAAGCATTTTTTTCATTTTTGGGGTGCTCATCATAGCACTAATTTTTTCTTTATATTCTTTTGTGAGATGTGCTTGGCGAGCTTTTTCTTTTGCGTCATCTGTATGCAAGGTTAGACTTGCCATTTTTCGATGTAGCTCTAAGTGCTGTTCTGGAGTCATTCTGATTATATTATTTGGATTGTTATCAAGCTTATTGAAATTTAGATGATGTTTATGAGATCCATCATTTATTGAATATTCATTGTTCTTGATATTAAGTCTATCTGCTAAAAGATGAGTGAAAATCCATTTATGTGTTTTTGGATCTAACACCATTTCATAACCATTTATAGTTATTCGTTTTTCTATTTTTGAGAGCTTTTTGTAAAGTGGCATTAAAGAATCTTGTTGAGTTAATTCTTCAGCTTTTTTATAAGAACCATTACGTAACATAAACAAATGATCAGGAGTACAAGTTATTTCTTTATCATTGTCTAAAACAACTTTAATTACTTGCGCATTAGCTTTAGTTTTTCGTGGATTTTTAATTTGAGCTGTTTCTATTTTTTCATCATTGTTTATTGTATAACAATAATGTTTTATTCCTTTTTTATGTTCTTCAACAAGATCTTTAAAACTTAAATTTCTACCATCAAGCAAGGCGACTTGAGTGTCTTCTGAAAAACAACCGCCTGCGGAATCGCCCTCCACTATGTATAATTCGGTATTTTCAGCATTAGTGTCTGAACAGTCAGCAAGTTTTCCCGGTAACAAAGAACCTTCAAGAACAGTTTTTCTTCGAGTTAATTCGCGTGCTTTTTTTGCAGCATTTCGTGCTTGTTGTGCAAGAAGAGCTTTTTGTAGAATTTTTTTAGCAATTGCGGGATTTTCTTCAAAATAAGTATCCAAGAATGAATAAATCCAAGAATCTACAATTCCCTTAACTTCACTATTTCCAAGTTTTGTTTTTGTTTGGCCTTCAAATTGTGGTTCTGGAACTTTTATGCTCAATACACCAACAAGACCTTCTCTTACATCATCGCTTGATAGTGACGCGCCATCTTTTAACATATTAAAGCGTTGAGCAAAGCGATTAGATATTTTGGTTAATGCAGATCTAAAACCGGCTTCGTGTGTTCCGCCCTCAACTGTACGAATATTATTTACAAAACTAAAAAGTTGTTCTGAGTATCCATCATTATATTGGCATGCAAAATCAACAACATAAGTTCCATCGTCTTTTTCAAAATGAATAATTTGAGGAAACAAAGGATTTTTTTTAGCATTTATATGTTCAATAAAAGATGCAATTCCACCTTCATAAAAAAATGAATTTTCTTCTTCGCTTCTTTCATCTTTGATGTCAATTCTTAAACCTTTATTTAAAAATGCAAATTCCCTAAAGCGCGAAGCTAGAATATCGTAGTTAAGTTCAACCGTTTCAAAAATTGATGGATCGGGATAAAATCTAATACATGTTCCTTTTTTATCAGATGTACCAATTTCTTTTAGTGGGGCAACCGGTTTTCCTCCATCTTTATAAAATTGTTGATACTCTTTTCCATCTCTGCAGATTTTTACTTCCAACTTTGACGATAAAGCATTTACAACAGATACACCAACACCATGTAAGCCGCCGGAATATTTATAAGAATCTTTTTCGAATTTTCCACCGGCATGAAGTTTTGTAAGAACAACTTGAGCGGCAGAAATTTTTTCTGTTGGGTGAATTCCTACCGGAATACCACGTCCATTATCTTCAACGGAACATGAATTATCAACATGAAGAATTACTTTTATATTATTACAATGTCCCCCAAGAGCTTCATCTACTGAGTTATCAACTACTTCATAAACTAAATGATGAAGACCGGTGGTACTTGTTGAACCAATATACATTGCAGGTCTTTTACGAACAGCTTCTAATCCCTCTAGGACTTTAATTGCTTTTGCGCCATATTCTTCGATAGCTGTTGGTTTTTTTATTTTTTCGTCTTTTTTCATGGAACCCCTGTCGCATATTAAAAATTTTAGAAAGCAGGCTTTTATGGAGAGTTCTTAGCTCTTTCCCCGCACCATCAATACCAGTGCAATTTGTTTAATACTATATTTTATATGACAATATCAAGATTATGTTGCACATAATATCTTATGCTCTTATTATACACTAATATGCATTTTTAGAGAACTTTTAAGTAGTGGATAATTTTAAAATTATTTCCCAAATATAAATATATAAAATAACTAAAGGTGTGGGATGATAAAGAACAAGGCCCATGAATTTTTTATGGATAAAGCTTTGCTGCAAGCCAAAGTGGCATTGAAAAAAAATGAAGTTCCGGTTGGAGCTGTTGTTGTAGATTCTGATGGTAATATTTTGGCAAGGGGTTACAACAAAATTGAAAGTACTGGTTGTCAAACTGCTCACGCTGAAGTTTTAGCTATACAAAAGGCATGTAAAAAAATAGGTGGTTGGAGACTTGATGACTGCTGGATCTATGTTACTCTAGAGCCTTGTTTAATGTGTTTGGGTTTGATTCAGCTTAGTCGAATGAAGGGTGTTGTTTTTGGCGCATCTTCGGACTTATTTGGATTTGGTTATGGGAAAAAAGAAGATTGTAGAAAGTATAAAAAAGATTTGATCATTAAAGGTGGCTTGAAAGAGCAACAGAGTATTGATATTCTAAAAAAGTTTTTTGAACGGTTAAGGAAAAAGAGAAAGGGAGATAGTGGAACAAAGAGTAGAATTGCTAGAAAAGGTCAGAAAAAAGTTATTGGATAGAAGAGAAATAATGATGCAGGAACTAACTGAATTGAGCAGTGAAAAAGTTTCTGATGGTCAGGTTCAGGATAGTGGAGATGAGGCATTAACTTTAACTATGGAAAAACTTCAAACATCTTTAGAGCAGACAGAAATAGATGAGTTAAGACTAATAGATGATGCTTTGGGTAGAATTAAAAAAAGTGAGTATGGTTTTTGCATAGATTGTGCACAATCTATTGCAGATCGTCGATTAGAAACTTTTCCTTATGCGGCTAGATGTATTGTTTGTCAGGAAACTGTAGAAGGTAGATAGTTTTAAGTTGCCGGTGTAGCTCAGTGGTAGAGCAACTGATTCGTAATCAGTAGGTCGTCGGTTCAACTCCGATCACCGGCTCCAAATTTCTAAGTAGGTTCTTACTCCGACTCGTCCCGCCATAGCGTTTCGCGACGGCGGATCACCGGCTCCAAATTTATAAGTCGATTTTACTCCGACTCGTCCCGTCGAAGCCTCATGACGCGCCGAAGCTTTAGCGAAAGCGGTTGGCGAAGACGGATTGACAAATTTATCGATATTTTGTAGGATCTATAACAGTAATCGTTATTTTTTTATTAATTTTTTACGTGTAAGATTATGATAAAAACAACTTCAAATTCTAGTATTCATGGTGTAGGTCGTCGTAAGTCAGCTGTTGCTCGCGTATGGATGAAAAGAGGCGACGGTTCTATTTCTGTTAACGGTAGAAAATATGATGAATATTTTCCTACCAAAGCAACTCAAACAGCTGTAAATCTACCTCTAAAGATTGTTGGTTTAGAAAGAGATGTAGATATCAAAGTTAATATTTGTGGCGGTGGAATAAGTGGACAGGCTGATGCTGTTAAACTGGGTATAAGCCGTGCTTTATTAGCATTCGATGAAAATTTTAGAAATTCTTTAAGAAAAAATGGTCTTTTGACTGTTGATTCCAGATTAAAAGAACGTAAAAAATACGGACAACGCGGAGCAAGACGTAAGTTCCAGTTCGTAAAACGTTAATATATTCTTTTATCTATAGCCTCGGCGAAGGTTTAATTTATTTATAATAGTAGTAGGTAGAGTGGTTTAAGGGTGAAGTCCGTATGTGTGGAATTGTAGGTTTTGTAGGCAAGAAACGCTGTAAAGATTTTATATTAGAAGGTTTATCCAGATTAGAATATCGCGGATATGACTCAGCGGGTTTTGTTTGCATTGATGAAAAACATAAACATCTTAGTTATGCAAAAGAAAAAGGAAGCGTTTCTAGATTAAAAGAAGTTCTAGATGCTACACAACATGATGGATTTGTTGGAATGGGGCATACTAGATGGGCAACACATGGAGTTGCAGATCAAACCAACGCTCACCCTCACTTTAACTGCCGAAAAAGTATCGCCGTTGTTCATAACGGCATCGTAGAAAGTTATGAAGAAATTAGAGAAAAACTAATTGCTTCAGGTCATGATTTTTATTCTTCTACTGATACAGAAGTTATCGCACATCTTTTAGGTTCATTATTAACTTTCCATAAAACTCTCAAAGCAGCTTTAATCGACTTGGTAAAACAAGTCAAAGGTGCATATGCATTTGTTTTTTTGATGGAAGATTATCCAGATCAATTAATTCTTATTCGCCGTCGTTCTCCATTGGTAATTGGAATTGATGATGGCGAAAAATATGTTGCTCCTGATGCAATTGCTTTTTCTGACAAAACAAACAAAGTTCTTTTTATGCCTGATGAAAGTTTTGCAATTCTAAAAAAGGATGGCGTTGAACTTTTTGATTTTGCGGGAAATCCATTAACAATAAATGTTCAAAATGTTGATTTTAAATTTTGTTCTGTTGATAAACAAGGTTTTGAGCATTACATGCTTAAAGAAATTTATGAACAAAAAAGAGCAATTGATAATTCAATTTCTTTTTGCAAGTTGATTGGAAGTGATTCAGAAATTTCTCTTTCTGAACGTGGAGAGCTTGCAGGTCAATATCAAATGACTGTTGAATATCAGGATCGTATTTGGCAACAGTTAGGTTTGGATGTTGATCAAGTTAAAAATCTAAAAAAAATAAATTTAATTGCTGCTGGAACTTCTTGGCATGCTTGTAGAATTGCGCAATTTTTCTTTGAAATGGTTTGCAAAATTCCTGTGCATGTTTATTTGGCTTCTGAATTTAGATATATGCCATTTTTTCCAGAAGAAAATAGTGTTTTTATATTTATTTCTCAATCTGGAGAAACTGCAGATACCTTAGAAGCTTTAAGATTAGTTAATTCTTTTGATATTCCTACAATTGGTATAACTAATGTTGCTTCAAGTTCAATGGTGCGCGAGGCTGGTGGTTTTTTACCGATGCAAGCCGGCCCAGAAATCTCTGTTGCTTCTACAAAAGCTTTTTCAACGCAGATGGCAGTTCTTTATTGGCTTGCACACAGAGTTGCTTTAGAAAAAGAACTTATCACTATAGAAAATATGAAAAATTCAGAAGAAGATCTTTTTGTTGCTGCAGAAGTTTTAGAATCAACAATTGAAGTATACAAGTGGGATATTACTCAAACGTTGGCAAAATTTTACGCAAAATATGATAGATTTATTTTTTTAGGAAGACATCTTAGTTATCCATTTGCAATGGAAGCGGCACTAAAACTTAAAGAAATTTCTTACATTTTTGCACAGTGCTATCCTGCCGGTGAACTTAAGCACGGTCCAATTGCTTTAATTGATAGTAAAACTCCAGTTGTTATGTTTTCTTGTGTTGATGATTTAATTTATCAAAAGTTAGTTGGAAATGCTCAAGAGGTAAAGGCAAGATCAGGACATTTAATTTCTTTTGTGTTTGAAGGGCAAGAAGAACTTATTCGTTTATCTGATTATGCATTTATTATTCCTAGGGTAAAACCTCTTTTAGGTCCATTGGCAATGACTGGTTTGATGCAATTCTTTATTTATCAAATAACAAGAGAACTTGAACGTCCAATTGATAGGCCAAGAAATTTAGCAAAATCTGTTACCGTCGAATAACTGAAAGGTTAATCGTGTTCAAATTATCAAAGAATTTTTTTAACTTTATAAAAATCCCAACTTTAATTTTTTTAGTAAGTTTTGGTATAAATGTTTTTACAAAAGCTGAATTAACAGAGCAAAAAATTGTTAAAGCTATTGGTTATTTGGTTGAAATTGGAGTATTGGAACAATTGGAACAAAAAGATTCTTTTTTTGATTTATTATTAGATGAGAATGAAAATAATATTAAAGAATTAAAAGAAAAAACTTTTTCATTAGCTAAAAATATAAAAATGAATCTTCGTCAAGATCAATTTATTCAGAATAAAGCCAAAGAGGCTATAACTGTAATAGTAAATGCAATAATGCTAAAAACACCACATGATCAACAATTTAAAAATAGTATAGATGAGGAACTTAGGCATAATTTTGCAGAATTTTACAGAAATTAATATTTAAAAAATAGTGAATATTAAATCTAAAATTCAAAAAAAAATTCTTTTATTTTTCATATTTAGTTTTTTTATCTGCTTTGCTTCTTATGCAGGAAAAGAATTTAATTCTGAAAAATCCCATAATTTTGAAGTCTTTAAAAATAAATTCGAACAGCTTTGTTTTGTGCATCTTAAACTTTCCACTGTTGATGGAGAAAAAACTGTAGGTCGGTTGATAGAAGAAATAGCCGAAAACCCAAACAACGTAGAGGCTGAGATTAATTTAAATTTTTTGAATTTTTTTTTGTTTTCGATGGTTTTTAAAATTAATTCTGTGCCCGCAAGTGAGACAGAAAAAACAGAGATAGATAATTTAAAAGTGGGTTTTTTTAATTTCGTGAATTCATTGAATTATGAAACTTTACATCCTAATTTTTAAATTGATATTAGTGATACAGAAACTATTGAATAATCTGATGTTATTCTTTCGGAAACAAATTTAATAAGAACTTTTAGCCCGTTGATTTATGTAAAGGCAGAAGAGTTTGAATTCCAAACTCTTCTGCCTTTTTCTTGCATTGCCCTTGGGGAAAGGGTTAGCTTTTTTTCAGTTACAGTTTTTCTATCCGCCGTCGCTCTTCGAGCTATGGCGAGACAAGCTAAATGAGGAGAGAAGATGAAGAAAAGACTTTTATTGTGTTTGAGTTTGTTTTTTACAGGAACTTTTTTTGCAATGCAACAACCTCAAGTAGAGGAAGTTATACAGGTTGAAGAAGAAAAAGTTATAGAGGTGCCTAAAGCTGAACGTTTAAACGCTGTGTTTATTTTAGGAGACGAAGAGGCAAGTATTAATACTAACTTCAGGCAACTTCTTGATGTGATTGAAATCGGTGCAACTGAAGGAAAAGAAATAAGGGTTAAAGGAGTTGATGCATTACGAAGAGGGTTAGCTAAAGCGATTAAAGAGGATATAAAAATTATAGTTGTTTCAAAAAATACATTGGTAAACTTTTTGAACATATTATTTTGGGATCCTAAAGAACTTTTAACTTCTACAGAGCTTATAGGAGAGTTTGCTAACTTTGATTATTTTTATTCAGGAATAAATCTATCTAAATATAAATTTTTTCATGTTCCAGGAACGCAATTTTTTGTTCTGTGTAGAAAAAAAGAAAATTTAAACGAAATAAATGATGATGCAAAAAAAGGTTTGAAGATAAATGAATTTATAGAGATAGAACTTCCAAAAGACTTGGAACCAAGAAAAACTGTATTGCAAAAAAAGGAAATTGTAAAAAAAGAAGAAATAAAAAAAGAAAATGAAAATAATAAAAGATATTTAGGTTTGTCGATGAAAATCTCTTATATAAAAACACCACGTTTTGCTGAAAAAGGAGATTTAATAAAAATTTTTAAAACAAGGAAGCACATTGAAGATGAAATAAAGAGCGGTGAAGAATTGGAATTTATTGAGTGGGATTTTTATTTGGTTGGGCATGGAATTCTTGGTGGACAAATGGTTGGAATTGAACCATCTGTTTTGCAAAATTATTTAGATTTTTTTAATTATAAGTTGTATACAAAAAATGTATTTCTACTTAGCTGTGAATTAGGTGGTAGAAATAGAGATTTTTTACAATTTAGAACGGATGTTAATGTAGATAAGATATTCCAAGAACTAAATTATATTTTAATCGTAGGTAGTATAACGGATGAAATTACTTGGGTTATAGATTTTGATAATTTTAGTTTTAAAAAATTTTTTAATAAATTAAAAGAAAATAAATTGAAAGATGCATTAAAAGCTATAATAAATTTTGAAAAATTAGGACGAGCTGAGGCTGCAAATATTCCGCAAATTTTATTCCCACGAGGAGTATCTTTTCAAGTTATAGATTTTGATGAAAAGGTTTTTGTATTGAACAATGTTTTTTTAGCAAAGCATAAGTTAGAAAAAAAAATAACATTAAATAAGTTGAAAAATTATGCAAGGACAATACAAGAAGAAATAGAAAAAGAAGAAAATGAAAAAAAACTGGAATATTTGAAAGAACAAAGAAATAAAACAATAGTATCTATTGCAAAATTAGAAACAACTCCTAAAGCTTTAATAAGAATTCCTGCAGGAAAAGAGGCTGTTTTAGTTTATCCAGCGATAATTGATGTTGATATAGAGATGGCTCCTGCGGAAAAATATCCTAAATTTATATCTATGCATAGAACGGGTGAGAATAAGTTAAAAGATTTTGCAGATAATTATTTTTCAAAAATAGGTCTTTTTTTGGTAGATGTTGTGCGTCAAAATTTTATGATTCATATTTTTGATTTTCTAAAAGATGCCTTTTTAGATGTTGGAAGCAGAAGGTCTACTAAAGTTACTTTAATTGACAGAGTAAGGGTATTAAATTATCCAGGTGAATTTTTTAAACCTGAATATGAAAAATTAATAATAAAAACCGTTCCAGGGGCTAGCTTGAGTTATTTGCATGGAAGCACTCTATTAAAAGAAGAACGGCAAAGCGAAAAAGAACTATGGGAAAAAGAAATGTCTAAAGGTAAAGAAGATCACGTTAAAAGATTTGAATTATTAAAAACGAGCCTGTTGCTTGAGGTTCAAGATTATGAAGTTGTTATTAAAAGAGCATCTGAGTATGTAAAATCTGAAAAGGCTGAAGACCGACTATTCGGATTAGATTTATTTGGGACTTTGATTAAAAAAGCAAATAGCATGGACAAAGAAACTTTAAAAACATTAATTCAAAAAATAAGAGAATTACAAAATGATGAGAATTTTAAAATAAGAGAAGTAGCTCAAGAAAAGTTACAACAATTGATAGAAAAGGGACTTTATTATGATAAAAATTTGGCTATTAAAAAAGCATCTGAAGAAATAAAAGCTGGAAATTCGAAAGGTATAGATTCTTTTAAAATTTTATTTGAAAAAGGGTATGGGTTTGATGAAGCTGTAAAGGTTGCATTGGATGCTGCAAAATCTGAAGACTATTTTGAAAGCAAATTAGGATTAGATTTCTTTAAAATTTTATTTGAAAAGGGGCATGGTTTTGATGAAGCTGTAAAAGTTGAATTGGATGCTGTAAAATCTGAAAGTCATTCAATAAGAATATTCGAAAAAAAATTATTTAAATTTTTGCTTAAAAATGCAGATTTTATGGACAAAGAAACTTTAAAAACATTAATTCAAAAAATAAGAGAATTACAAAATGATGAGAATTTTAAAATAAGAGAAGTAGCTCAA
>Ga0075115_10001563_pt1 | contig 11112 bp, 3 predicted proteins | sample AntAceMetag02UKH_FD_69785 | JGI IMG/M metagenome (GOLD analysis project Ga0075115, IMG submission 69785) | Saline lake microbial communities from Ace Lake, Antarctica - Antarctic Ace Lake Metagenome 02UKH | ecosystem: Environmental > Aquatic > Non-marine Saline and Alkaline > Saline | place... | reverse complement strand
CATCGGGAAGGATATTGAATCGACGGGCTAAACAGAAAATGAATTCACCCTCATGCAGAGTGTAGGAATCTGGGATAGCGTACTCGTAAACCTCAAGTTCCTCTGTTTCCTCAGTTTCTGCGGCAGGGTCTGGTGTGCTGGTTGGTTCGACAGCTTCTGAGACGGTAGCAGAGGGGTCTGTCAACGACTCTTCTGTTGCCTCAGGCACCTGGGTTTCACCGGCTTTTGGGGTCTTCGCAATTGCCGTTTCAGTCGCCTGGCGGGCAATCGCGCTCAAGTCCATGGTGACTGACAACGGCGGCGGCGTAGATGCAGACATCGTGCAAGCCGAGAACAAAAGCGCCGAGATAATGATGATAAGGACGATCAGGCTGGTTTTTTTCATCTAACAGTCTCTCCTTGTGGGGGTCCTACCCCTCTTTGTTTGAGCATCTATTCAAGATATCAAATCAATCAGGGTTGATTTGATACTAGCATAATAGGTAAATAGCGTCAAGAAAGAATAAATCTCCTCGACTGTTCCTTTACTTTGTGCAAGATTAATGCCAAATTGAGATGTTATTTCATCTTCAACTGGAGTAGAGAGCTTAGCTTTGATTGACCCTCTGCCTCCCTTCTGATAAACTAAAGATTGTACAGTTAAAATTCTCCAATTCCAATTATCCAGCAGGGTGTTAATCTATGTCTCAAGTTCTCTATTTAAAATGGCGTCCAGGCGATTGGGATGAGGTAATTGGCCAGGACCATATCATCACTACATTGAAAAATTCTGTTCGTCAGGATCGGATTTCCCACGCCCAAATATTCTCTGGTCCACGAGGTACAGGGAAAACCAGTACAGCCAGAGTTTTGGCCAAGGCTGTAAACTGCCTAGCAGAGGACCCTGCGGCTCGGCCCTGTAACGAATGCGCAAATTGCCAATCGGTGATTAAGGGTGAGTTCCTGGACCTGTTAGAAATCGACGCCGCGTCCAATACCAGCGTGGATGATGTCCGGGAGCTAAGGGAAAAGATCAATTTCTCTCCTAATGTAGGACGATTTAAAGTCTATGTCATTGACGAAGTGCATATGCTTTCCACGTCTGCGTTTAATGCCCTCTTAAAAACCCTGGAAGAACCCCCAGCCCATGCCATCTTCATCCTGGCAACTACTGAGATCCACCGCATTCCCATTACTGTCATCTCCCGCTGCCAGCGCCACGATTTCAGAAGAATTTCTGTGGCAGAGATAGTAAAGCAGTTGGAAAATATGGCAGCAGCGGAGAAGATCACGGTCAACCAGGATGTGCTGCGTTTGATCGCCCGCCAGGCCACGGGGAGTTTGCGTGATGCTATTTCCATCCTGGACCAGCTGTCCAGCGCAGAAAATGTGATCACAGCAGATTTGGTCCATCAGATCCTGGGCACATCTCCGGACCAGGCCGTTCTGAATTTTGTAGATGCGATGCTGGCAGGAGATTCTGGTAAAGGGTTGAATACATTACATCAATCTTCTGAACGGGGAAATGATCCAGTTCAGTTTACCAAGCAAGTGGTGTCTTATTTCAGAAATGTCCTGTTGATGAAAATGGATAATGCGGACAGGATCGATGTGCCGGAGAATCTTATCCCGACCATCACGTCTCACAGCAAAAAAATAACGATGAAAGAATTACTGGACCTGATCCGCGTTTTTAACAACGCCGCTAATGATCGGGGCGCTTCCTGGCAGCCAACCCTTCCTCTGGAAATGGCTTTTCTAGAGGGATTAGAAGTGATCAATAAAGATGGAGCGGCTACCAGAGAATCAGAAAGCCCACAACCAAAAGTTAAAAAGGACAGCCCAAAACCAGCCCAGAAAACTCACCAGGAGCAGACGCCTTCCCCGAAGGAACCCCCTCCATCGAAAACTGAGAAAGACGGACAGCAACCGCTGACCGTTTTACAGCAGTGGAGAAAGATCCTGGAAGGTGTCCGGGATGTAAATCCTGTAACTCAGGGTATCTTGAATTCATGCAAACCCCTGGGGATCAAAGATAACCAGTTGGTACTCAGTTTTCAAAGCGATGCCATCAAGGAAAAGATTGATGGTGGAGAGCATATTAAGGTTACCGAAGATGCGATCGAAAAAGTTATCGGAGTTAGACTTCCTGTACTTTGTGTTGTGGGAGGAAAGGACCAGGCAGACCTGCCGGATGGTGTGGACCCGGATGGATTGGTAGCAGCCGTGGTTCGGGATCTGGGAGGTAGTTATGTTTCCGGCCAGAATGAGAACTAGTTTTGCTGGGAAGTTATTTGATTTGTTTTAGGAGGACCGCATGGCAAAAAGATCAAAAGGTAGCGGTAGCGGCCTAGGCGGCCAGGGTGTGATGCAGCAGATCCAACAGCTGCAGGAGCAGATGCTCAAAGCACAAGACCAGCTAGCTGAGGAACAGGTTAATGGATCAGCTGGGGGCGGCGCAGTGCAAGTGGTCGTGACCGGAGACCAGCGAGTTTTGTCAGTAAGTGTTGATCCGGGGCTAATTGAAGACGGTGACCAGGAAATTTTAGAAGACTTGATCCTGACGGCGATAAACCAGGGGCTGGACGAATCCCGGAAACTAGCTGAGAGTAAACTGGGTCCCCTCGCTGGACAGGGACTTCCTTTCTAAGGGAAGGAGATTGGAACTATGCTGCCAGAACCCATCCAACAATGTATTGATGCTTTTGCCCGGCTGCCGGGCATCGGCCCTAAAACAGCAGCTCGCTTGGTTTTTTATTTACTGCGGACCAGGGACAGCGATCTATCCAAAAAGCTCGCGGATTCATTGCTGAACTTGATATCAGGGACTGACACCTGCCCAGTTTGTTTTAATATGATGAACGCTGGTCGGGAACAGTGCAGTATTTGTGGGAATGAAAATAGGGATAGACAGGTGATCTGTGTTGTAGAAGAACCGCTGGATGTGCCGGCTTTAGAGCGGACGTCCGGATATCCTGGCCTGTATCATGTCTTACATGGGGCGCTATCACCCGTGGAAGGTATCACGCCGGATGACCTCAAGATCAAGGAGTTGATCAACCGGGTTAAGACAGGTGAGATCAAGGAAGTCATCTTAGCTACGAATCCCAGCATGGAAGGGGATGCGACCGGGATGTATCTGCAGCAGCAGCTGAGCGGATTTGAGATTAAGGTCACGCGCCTGGCCCGTGGTTTGCCGATGGGTGGAGACCTGGAATACGCCGACCAGAACACTTTGCTGCGGGCATTAATGGGCCGGCAGGAAATGGATTAAAAGGCCCAAAAAATATTGCTCAACAATTGCTCTTGATTCACCTTGACAAGGAGTGATAAAGCACTATAATGATGCAGGTTTTACTCACAAAGATTTCGCCCATAAAACGGCAAATCTAAAAAACCGAAAGAATGCAGACCCTGTGCGGAAGCGCAGAAATGCGCAGATGCAAAATCGATTTTCCTGAAGGAAATATCGGTGGGGTCTTTTGTTCTCTATGTTGACTGCCCTTGACGCTTAAAAGCGCGGGTGGTAGAATAGAACCCGCTCTTAAAAAGGGCCTTGTACCTTAACAGCTGAATAGTGATAGAAAGCCAAAAACAGCAAAAACAAATCTTTGAGATAGAACTTCGTAATCTGATCCCACACTCGTTGTGGGATAATTTTTGCGGAGAGTTTGATCCTGGCTCAGGATGAACGCTGGCGGCGTGCCTAATACATGCAAGTCGAACGAAGATGTTCTTGAGTTTACTCGAGAGCTCTTAGTGGCGAACGGGTGAGTAACGCGTTGGTGACCTGCCCTAAAGAAGGGAACAACCTCGGGAAACTGAGATTAATACCCTATGTGCTTCTTAAGATTAGATGCTTTTGAAGTAAAGGTTCTGTGGACGAAAGACTACAGTGCCGCTTTAGGAGGGGCCTGCGTACCATCAGCTAGTTGGTAGGGTAATGGCCTACCAAGGCGATGACGGTTAGGGGACCTGAGAGGGTGACCCCCCACACTAGCACTGAAACACGGGCTAGACACCTACGGGTGGCAGCAGTAGGGAATCTTGCACAATCGACGAAAGTCTGATGCAGCAACGCCGCGTGTGCGATGAAGGCCTTCGGGTTGTAAAGCACTTTTCTGAGGGAAGAGAAAGGACGGTACCTCAGGAATAAGTCTCGGCTAACTACGTGCCAGCAGCCGCGGTAATACGTAGGAGGCGAGCGTTATCCGGATTTATTGGGCGTAAAGCGCGTGCAGGTGGTTTGGCAAGTTGGGTATGAAATCTTCTGGCTTAACTAGGAGAGGTTGCTCAAAACTGCCAGACTAGAGGACGATAGAGGAAGGTGGAATTCCCGGTGTAGTAGTGAAATGCGTAGATATCGGGAGGAACACCAGTGGCGAAGGCGGCCTTCTGGGTCGTTCCTGACACTAAGACGCGAAAGCATGGGTAGCAAACGGGATTAGAAACCCCGGTAGTCCATGCCGTAAACGATGTGAACTTGATGTCGGTGGTGGAATAATCATCGGTGTCGTAGCTAACGCGATAAGTTCACCGCCTGGGGAGTACGATCGCAAGGTTAAAACTCAAAGGAATTGACGGGGACCCGCACAAGCAGCGGAGCGTGTGGTTTAATTCGATGCTACACGAAGAACCTTACCTGGACTTGACATATAGGTGGTAGGGATCCGAAAGGTGACCGACCCCTCGGGGAGCTTATACAGGTGCTGCATGGCTGTCGTCAGCTCGTGCCGTGAGGTGTCCGGTTAAGTCCGGTAACGAGCGCAACCCTTGCCGTATGTTACATGTGTCATGCGGGACTGCCGGTACAACACCGGAGGAAGGTGGGGACGACGTCAAGTCAGCATGGCCTTTATGTCCAGGGCTACACACACGCTACAATGGTCGGTACAATGGGTAGCAAAGTCGCGAGGCGAAGCCAATCCTCAAAACCGATCTCAGTTCGGATTGCAGTCTGCAACTCGACTGCATGAAGCCGGAGTTGCTAGTAAACGCGCGTCAGCAATAGTGCGTTGAATACGTTCCCGGGTCTTGTACACACCGCCCGTCACGTCATGGAAGTTGGTAATACTTGAAGCTGGTATCTTAACCCTAACGGGAAGGAGCTGGCGAGGGTAGGACCGATGACTGGGACGAAGTCGTAACAAGGTAGGCGTACCGGAAGGTGCGCCTGGATCACCTCCTTTCTAGGGAGATCTGAGCAAAAGTCTTCGGACTGGCGCTCCACTCTAGATGTACTAAAATGTACTAAAGAACGAAAAAAAATCCTTGACGGTGTCAAGGTTATCTCAATGGGTTTTCTATCACTCTTCAGTTGTTAAGGAAAACTGGAGGGCCTGTAGCTCAGTTGGTTAGAGCACTGTGCTGATAACGCAGGGGTCACTGGTTCGAATCCAGTCAGGCCCACTCCCCCCCCATATGGGGATGTAGCTCAGCTGGGAGAGCACCGCCTTTGCAAGGCGGGGGTCAGGGGTTCGAGTCCCCTCATCTCCACTGAGAGAGTGGTTGTGCAAAAGAGGAAAGGACAAAAGATTGGCTGACATTCTGAATGACAAAACTTAATAGGAAAGCATTTCTAATGGGATCTCTCTGCCCGGCGAAATGCCGGGCAGTTTTGTCTAAGGAAGCCAAATCAAATATATTGCCTGGTAGTGCCTACTCCTGATTGAAAGATGAGGAACAGGCACCGACAGACAAAAGTCAGTCGGAACCGTACCTTAACAATTGAATAGTAACTGCGAATAAATATCGATTTCTCCGCATCACAAGTTAAGCTACAAAGTGCTTACGGTGGATGCCTTGGCGTTCAAGTGCCGAAGAAGGACGTGGGACACTGCGATAAGCCTCGAGGAGCCGTGAACAGGTGCCGATCCGAGGATTTCCGAATGGGGAAACCCGCAGCGGAAAACCCGCTGCATCCATTGACTGAATACATAGGTCTTTGGAGGGGAACCTGGGGAACTGAAACATCTTAGTACCCAGAGGAAAAGAGATTATTCCCTGAGTAGTGGCGAGCGAAAGGGGAGGAGCCCAAACCGGTTGCGTTTACGTGACCGGGGTTGTAGGGCCTGATCTATAGAAGTTACAAACTGATTTGTTAGTAGAAAGGTGTGAGAAAGCCTACCAGAGAGGGTTAGAGTCCCGTAAACGAAAACAAGTCAACTTCTTTCAGGAGCCCTGAGTACTGCCAGACACGCTAATTTGGTAGGAATCCGGGAAGACCACTTTCCAAGGCTAAATACACTTGACGACCGATAGCGAAATAGTACCGTGAGGGAAAGGTGAAAAGTACCCCGATAAGGGGAGTGAAATAGAACCTGAAACCGTGAGCATACAATCTGTCGGAGGACTATGATGGAAGGGCGCTGAAGAGATTCAGTGGCCGCCATAATGTCTGACGGCGTGCCTTTTGGAGAATGAGCCTGCGAGTTAATCTCTGTCGCTAGGTTAAGGGAGTAACACCCGGAGCCGGAGCGAAAGCGAGTCGTCTTAATAGGGCGCGAGTGGCAGGGTTTAGACACGAAACCAAGTGAGCTACCCATGGTCAGGGTGAAGCGGGTGTAAAAACCCGTGAAGGCCCGAACCTTTCAGCGTTGCAAAGCTGCAGGATGAACTGTGGGTAGAGGTGATATGCCAAACGAACTTGGAGATAGCTTGTTCTCTCCGAAATAGCTTTAGGGCTAGCGTCATGTGTTGAGTGTTGGAGGTAGAGCACTGGACGGGCTAGGGGCCTTGTCGGCTACCGAACCTAACCAAACTCCGAATGCCAATACTTTAAACATGGCAGTTAGACAGTGGGAGATGAGTTTCATTGTCAAGAGGGAAAGAGCCCAGACCATCAGCTAAGGTCCCTAAGTATAAACTAAGTGGAAAACGAAGTAGGACTACCGAGACAACCAGGAGGTTGGCTTAGAAGCAGCCATTCCTTGAAAGAGTGCGTAACAGCTCACTGGTCAAGTGGTCTTGCGCGGAAAATTTACCGGGGCTAAGTTTATCACCGAAGCTATGGGTTTCAGCCACTAGGCTGGAGCGGTAGGAGAGCGTTCTGTCAGCAGTGAAGGTCGACCGTAAGGACGGCTGGAGCGGGCAGAAGTGAGAATGCAGGCATGAGTAGCGTAAAACATGTGAGAAGCATGTTCGTCGAATATCTAAGGTTTCCGATGCCAGGTCAATCCGCATCGGGTTAGTCGGTCCTTAGTCGAGGCCGGAAGGCGTAGACGATGGATATCCGGTCAACATTCCGGAACTATTTAGTAGGAGCGATGGGGCAACGCAGGGTGGTAGACCAGCCTACAATTGGATGTAGGTGGAAATGTGTAGGCGATGAGGTCCGTAGGAAAATCCGCGGACTGAGCCGAGGCATGAGTACGAGTCCTTGAGACAGAAGTGGTTGATCCATGCTGCCAAGAAAAACCTCTAAGCGTTGAATACTAAGTACCCGTACCGCAAACCGACACTGGTAGATAGGTAGAGCATACCAAGACGAGCGAGAGAACTTTCGTTAAGGAACTCGGCAAATTAACCCCGTAACTTCGGGAGAAGGGGTGCCCTCTATTGTGATAGATTTTCATCTGGAGCATATGAGGGCCGCAGTGAACAGGCTCTGGTGACTGGTTACCAAAACCACAGGTCTCTGCTAAGTCGTAAGACGATGTATAGGGGCTGACGCCTGCCCAGTGCCGGAAGGTTAAAGGGAAGAGTTAGCTGGTCTTCGGATCAGCGAAGCTTAGAACTCAAGCCCCGGTGAACGGCGGCCGTAACTATAACGGTCCTAAGGTAGCGAAATTCCTTGTCGGGTAAGTTCCGACCCGCACGAATGGCGTAACAATCGGAGCACTGTCTCAACGAAAGACTCGGTGAAATTGAAGTACGCGTAAAGATGCGCGTTACCCGCAGCAGGACAAAAAGACCCCGTGGAGCTTTACTGTAGGCTGCCATTGTGTTTGGACATAGTTTGTGCAGGATAGGTGGGAGGCTTTGAAGCCGGAGCGCTAGCTTCGGTGGAGCCGCCACTGGAATACCACCCTCTCTATGTTTAGGCCCTAACTCTGATCCGTTATCCGGATCGAGGACAGTGTCAGCTGGGCAGTTTGACTGGGGCGGTCGCCTCCGAAAGAGTAACGGAGGCGCCCAAAGGTTCCCTCAGGTTGAATGGAAACCAACCATAGAGTGTAAAAGCATAAGGGAGCTTGACTGCAAGACATACGCGTCGAGCAGGGACGAAAGTCGGGTTTAGTGATCCCATGATACCGTGTGGAAGGGTCATGGCTTACCGGATAAAAGCTACCCCGGGGATAACAGGCTAGTCTGGTCCAAGAGTTCACATCGACGACCAGGCTCGGCACCTCGATGTCGGCTCATCGCATCCTGGGGCTGGATAAGGTCCCAAGGGTTGGGCTGTTCGCCCATTAAAGCGGTACGCGAGCTGGGTTCAGACCGTCGTGAGACAGGTCGGTCTCTATCCGCTGTGGGCGTAAGGAATTTGAGAGGATCTGCTCCTAGTACGAGAGGACCGGAGTGGACAGACCTCTGGTGTGTCAGTTGTTCCGCCAGGAGCATAGCTGAGTAGCTACGTCTGGCAAAGATAACCGCTGAAAGCATCTAAGCGGGAAACTTGCCTCAAGATTAGATTCCTCATCCCGTTAAGGGAGTAAGACCGCAAGAAGACTACTTGCTTGATAGGCGGCATGTGTAAGCACAGCAATGTGTTCAGCTTAGCCGTACTAATGGTCGAGGGCTTATACAGTGGTGCGGAGAACTCGATATTTATTCAAAAAAAACTATTCAATAGGTACGTATTTAACATGTGAATTATGTTCTTGGTGATTGTAGCGGCAAGGGTACACCTGGTCTCATCCCGAACCCAGCAGTTAAGCTTGCCAGCGCCGATGGTACTTGAGGGGAGGCCCTCTGGGAGAGTTGGTCATTGCCAAGAACATTTTCTTTTAAATACTAAAAGGGACTGAATCCTTTCCAAAGGATTCAGTCCCTTTTTCTATTTAATGGATCTTGTCCTATCTTGTCATGTTGTAACGCCCATTCCCATACAATCAGGTTATTTTATCAGGAGTACAATAAAGGACGATGAGATATTCTATAAACATCAACAGGCTGCCCATTCAGCTAATTTTGAGTTTCCTGGTTGTGGTTCTCCTCACAGCCACTCTGGTTGGGTTGCCTGCGATCTGGCTTTTACAAAATCAACTTGATCAACAGGCCTGGGCCCAGGTTGAACAGGCGGAACGCACCGCTATTTTCCTTTACGAAAAGAAAACTTTTGAATTGGAAAATGCCGCTAATCTAACGGCCCAGCGCCCTACTCTGTATTCACTTCTTGAGCGGATGGAACTTCAACCCCTCGAGGTATACCTGCACACCCTCCAGAATGGGGCTAATCTGGATTTGATCAATATTTGCCAATCTCAGAAATTAATCGCTGGAACACAGAGACAAATTTTACTTTGCGAAGATCAGCAAATTGAAGATTATTATTTGGATGGAAATGATGCCTGGATGATTGCCCGGACCCAACTGGATAATCAATATCATGGTGAAGTGGTGGTTGGGGTTAAGCTAAATGATGATTTTTCTTATGAGATTCGGGATCAGATCGGTCAGGATCAGGCGTTGTTCTATCAGGATCAATTAGTAAGTTCGAGTTTTAACCCTGGAGCGGAACAGATCAGTAATCTGCAGGAATGTATCAGGGAGAATTCGAACAAACTTCCCCATTTATCCTGTTCAGATGGTAATGCTGTTCACTATATCACTATCAGCCCGTTGAATGATAAAGGATTTTATGTAGCTGTAGCGATGGATATCTCAGAAATAACCATCGCTGAGAATCGTCTCATTATATGGATGATAGCAGCCATAAGCGGGATTTCTGTGATTGTGACACTATTGGGTGTGATCTTATCCCGGCGGATAAGTCGTCCCTTAGTAAAGTTATCCAATATAGCTGAATCGTTCAGTCAGGGGGACTTGGAGAACCCGGTGATCACAGAATCGAAATTAATTGAGATATCCAGAGTTGCCAGGGCATTGGAAAACGCACGAATGGATCTGCAAGGTATGCTTAAATCCCTTGCAGAGGAAAAGGATTGGTCCGATAATCTGTTATCCTCCATTGTGGAAAGTATCATTACCCTCGGTAGTAATGGCCGGATAACTTTCTTCAGTCATGGTGCAGAACGCCTGACAGGGCTGCTGGGCAGTGAGGTTCGCGGTGATCATATCAATAATGTCTTTCCATTAGTTGATTCGCCGGAAACAATTTTTGACCTGCTTTCCTCCTCTTCTGATGAAGGATATCAAAAGGTGGATGTGTCATTGGCGGATAATCAGATCACATCTTTAGCCATTACCAGCGCAAAATTAACCCGCTCAGGGGTAGAGGAGGACGAAGAAATCGCCTTGGTGATCCGGGATATTAGCGAGGAAGAGGCTGTCCACCGGCTGTTGGGTCATTTTCTTGCCAATGTCTCTCATGAATTAAGAACACCGCTGACTGCATTAGAAGCATCGATCGAAATGCTGCTGGATCCGGCAGGAGATCTTACTTCAGAAGAGAAGGATGAGCTATATATCTCCCTTCATCTGGGGATTTTCAGGCTGCATACCCTGTTTGATAATTTATTGGAAGGCGCGAATATCGAAGCTCGCCGATTCCGCATCTCACCCCGGGTAACGGATCTGGCCCCGATTGTTGCAGAGGCAGTTCAAATTATGCAGCCCTTATTATTCAAATATGATCAGCGTCTATCCGTTGACTTACCCTTGGATCCCCCCCGGGTTTTGGCGGATAAAAGGCGGATCGTGCAGGTACTGGTAAACCTGATCTCGAATGCAAATAAATATGGACCTCCCGGAGGAGAAATCTGCCTCGAGGTCAATATAACTTCAGACACAACCCGCCTGGTTGTCAAAGATCGAGGCCCCGGAATCCCGCTTGAACAGCTGGATAATCTGTTCGGCCGTTTTGTTTTCCCGCATGAAGGGACTGAAGTTTCACAAGCGGGAGCAGGTTTGGGACTCTCCGTTGTCAAGGCTATTGTAGAGGCTCATGGCGGTGAGGTTGGTGTGGAGGATCACCCGGGGGGAGGCTCACAATTCTGGTTCACTCTTCCC
>Ga0075115_10001562_pt1 | contig 11113 bp, 10 predicted proteins | sample AntAceMetag02UKH_FD_69785 | JGI IMG/M metagenome (GOLD analysis project Ga0075115, IMG submission 69785) | Saline lake microbial communities from Ace Lake, Antarctica - Antarctic Ace Lake Metagenome 02UKH | ecosystem: Environmental > Aquatic > Non-marine Saline and Alkaline > Saline | place... | reverse complement strand
TCCGTGGGGCCAGGACTGTTGGATGGGGATTTAGGCAGAAACATAAGGGTCACGGGAATAAGGGTGGGTTTGGAAAGGCTGGGACTGGGAAGAGGGCGGACCATAAGAAGCAATCTACAGAAATGTCTGTTAAGGGAAAATATTTTGGGAAACAGGGAGCGACATCTCGGGGAACTGCTTTGAATAAGTATGAGAAGATTAATTTGTATGCTGTTAAGGATAATTTGTTTACTAAAGAAGGTTGTAAAATTGATTTGAGTAAGCATAAGATTCTTGGGACTGGGGACGGGTTTAAGGCTGAGATTGTTGCGAAGAGTGCGAGTAAGATGGCAATTGAGAAGATGGAGAAGGCTGGTGGAAAGATTGTTTTGCCTGTTGTTAAGGAAGCTGTTAAGCAGTATAAGGTTGTTGAGAAGAAGGTTGTTGAGGAAGAGTAATTTTGGGAAGAAGTTCTGATGAATTAAGATGAGAAGAAAAGATAGAGAAATTAAGTTTGATTATGGTCCCTTAAGAAGAGGCTATACTCCTAAAATGATAAAATTCTTAGAAGATTATTCTAGAGAAAATATTCCTTTGATATTTAATGAAATGGTAGAAATGGTTCAAAGTTTGGAAGGTTGGGCCTATATTACCTCTAATGGACTTCCAGGAGAGAGTGTTAGTTTTAAACCTGGACTAGGAGATAAATTTATTTTAAGAAAACTCTTTGAGAAGTATTTCCCGCCAAAAGGACCTTGGCCTATTTTAGATGCCGTTAATCCAGAATCAATTGCCTTAAGAATTCTTGCTTTTGAATATTGTCCTTCGTTTGGTTTATGGGATTCTGAAGCTTTGAGGCAATTTCAGGAAAAGCGTTAACAAAACTTTAAAAACCAAATTCCTCTTCATTAAATCATGGGATTGCGAGACTTATTACATAATTTGCCGGAGGTTAGGGCGCCGACTGAGAAGAAGGTTAGTTTTAATGTTAAGTTAAAATGGACTTTGGTAATCTTGATTGGGTTCTTTGTTTTGTCTAATATTTCTTTGTTTGGGATTAGTGGGAATTCGCTTTCGCGGTTTGAGTATTTGGCTATTATGCTTGGGACGTCTTTTGGTTCGATTATTTCGTTGGGTATTGGTCCGATCGTAATGTCTTCGATTATTTTGCAGTTACTTACTGGGGCGCAGATTATTAATATTGATACGAATACCGACGAGGGTAAAAAGTTTTTCCAGGGAATGCAGAAACTTCTTGCGTTTGCGTTTGTTTTGTTTGAGGCTTTGGTTTATGTTTTGATGAAGGGTATTGCGGCTGAGCCTGGGTTTACTGGTCTTGTGATTTTTCAGTTGTGTCTTGGTGGTATTTTGATTATATTTATGGATGAGGTTATTCAGAAGTGGGGTTTCGGTTCTGGGGTTTCTTTGTTCATTGCGGCTGGTATTGGCTGGAGAATGTTTGCGCAATTATTTCAGTTCATTGGGCCACAGGGAACTTTCGAGGCGAGTGGTAAGGTTCTGGCGATTGTGGCATCGGTAATTGTTGGTGATGGGACTGGTGTTGCTCGGGCGTTTTTTCCGATTGCAATTACTGCTGTTTTGTTTTTTATTGTTGTTTTTGCCCAGAGTTTGAAGGTTGAGATTCCTTTGGCGTTTGATAGAGTTAGAGGACATTCTGTTAAGTGGCCTTTGAATTTCTTTTATTCGGGTGTTATGCCTGTTATTTTTGTTTCGGCCCTGGCTGCTAATATTCAGCTGTTTGGTTCGATGGTTCAGGGATGGTTGGGACATGCAACTTGGCTTGGTGGCTTTGCAAGCGGTGGAACAGCAATTTCTGGTTTGTCGTTTTGGATTCATTCAACTCCCATTTTAGAAACCATTGTTACTGGAAGTTTTAGATGGGTTTACGCACTTCAGGCTGTTGGTCATATTTTGTTTTATGTTTTACTCTCTATTTTGTTTGCTTTCTTTTGGGTTAATACTTCGGGACAGGATGCTCGAAGTCAGGCAAAGAAGATTGTTAGTTCTGGTATGAGTATGCCTGGGTTTAGGAAGGATGAGAGGGTTTTGGAATCTATTTTGAAAAGGTATGTTACGCCGTTAACAGTTATGGGTGGTGCGGCTATTGGTATTCTTGCTTCAGTTGCGAATTTATTTGGTGCTCTTGTTGGTGGTACTGCAATCCTTTTGGTGATTATGATTCTTTATCAGTTGTACCAGAATATTGCTCAGCAGCACGCTGTTGATATGAATCCGGCGTTGAAAGATTTTTTTGGGGCCTGAGGGCGATAAAAAAATCTTAGTGTGTAGTTAGTAGTATGTAGTGAGTAGTTATTTGTTGCGCTCTGTGGAGCGCGTGTTTCGGAGTGTTTATATATTTTGGTTGGAATTATTTTTTATGTGGGATTATAAAAACTTGAATGTTTGAAGAAGAGCTATTAGTTTGATTAAAACCATTTATTGATGTTACTCGTCGGTTTCCAAAAGAAGAAATGTGGGCTTTGAGTTCGCAACTTAAGAGAGCGGTCGTTAGTATTTCTGCCAATATTGCTGAGGGTTGTGGGAGAAGAACTGGTAAAGATTATATTGCTTTTTTGCATAACGCATCTGGGAGTGTTAAGGAGGTTGAGAGTGAATTGTTTGCGGCGGAGAAATTGGGATATATTGATAGAGATGAACTTAATGGATTGCTGGAAGAACTTGGAGAAATCGGGAGAATGATTAGTGGTGTTATTGAATATGTTTCTGGTAAAGATATTCGATGATTAGATTTATATAGGATAGTTGGTGATTGTTGTTATGACCATTACAGAGTTGATGACTTCAAATCCTAGAATTTCTATTGCGGTTTTTTCTATAACTGTTACGTTTCTTTCGACATTGGCGCAGAAGTGGTTGACGAATCAGGAACATTTGAGAAGTTTGAAGAAGAGGCAGAAAGAGATTCAGAAGGAGCTTAAGGGTTGTAAGGACCAGTGTGTAATGAAAGAGTTGAATTCTGAAATGATGAAGTTGACGGGTGTTATGTTTAAGTCGTCGATGAAACCGATGTTTGCGACGATGATTCCGTTTTTGATTTTATTTTGGTGGCTTAGGGGTGTTTACTCTCCGATACTGAGTTCTTGGATATGGTATTATATTGGGTATAGTATTGTTGCTTCAATTATTTTGAGGAAAGTTTTGAAGGTGGCGTGATGAAAATTGAAAAGAAAGTTTGGTCTGAATATTTTCAGAAGATTATTGATGGGGATAAGAATTTTGAGCTACGTCTTGCCGATTGGGAATGTAATGAGGGCGATATTTTAATTTTGAAAGAATGGGATCCTGAAACTAAGGAATATACTGGACGGGTTATTGAAAAAGAGGTCGGCTATGTTTTGAAGACAAAGAATTTTGATATTTTTTCTAAAGAAGATGTTGAAAAGTATGGTTATCAAATTATTTCTTTGAAGTGATTAAAGTTGCTTAAGTTTTTGTTTGGCCTTTTTTACAAATTGTTTTGGAGACAATATTCCGAATTCTGAGATTATTCCTGACAAGAATTTTTTTCTCGTGAAGTCGAATGCGGGGTTAATTACTTCAATATTTTTATTGTTGGTTCCCCAAACTTCTCTTGGGTTTCGTTTTTCTATTTTTAGTTTGTTTGTGAATTTCAGGCTGACTCCACATGGATATCTTGGGATGTGAAAATCTTTTGCGGATTTACAAAGCATTGATGTTCCTATTTTGTTTGCGACTCCTCTTTTTGTGTATGCGTCGACGCCAAATAAAAATAAATCACACTTTATAATTGCTGATTCTGCTGCGAGATCTGGGAATACTATGACTTTTATGCCAGCCTTAGCTAAGTCTTTTGCTGTTTGTCTTCCTTGTAAAAGAGGTTCGACTTCGGTTGTGTAAACCACAAAATGTTTTTTTCTTTTTCGCTTTGCATATTTTAGAATATCGATTACGGTTGACGAATGGCAGTGTGAAAAAATGTTCATGTCGTTTTTTATTAATCTTGAACCTTGTTTGACAATTTTTTCATGAGATGTTTTCAAGTTGGATAGGAATTTTTTTGCGGTTTTTTCTGGTTGTTTTGATTTCAGCAACAATTTAATTGCATTTTGCATTAGGGGTTCGGTTGGACGAGTCTTTAAAATTTTTTTTGCTGAAGCTTTATTTGGTTCTAATAAGAATGCTTTGATTCCAGCTTTCGCGATATTTTCAGCTCCTTGAATCTTTACTGACTTTATATTAGATAATATTTTGTCGAAGCGTTTCGCTATCACCTTTTTCATATCGGTGAGAGTTGATAAAACTTTAAAAACATATCTTTATATTAGATTGGATGAGAGTGATGAACTAATGATAGAACTATTGATGAAACCCAAAAAGGCCGAACGTAGGCCTTGGGAAATGTTTTTTGTTGGAATGTTTTGGGCATCTGTTTCTTTGCTTTTGGTTACGTTTGTTTTTGGTAAGGATTCTATTTTGAAAGAGGGATCTGGATTACTTGTTGTTACTTTTACTGTGATTAGTTGTCTGCCGTTTATGTATTATATTATTAAACTGGAAGAGGGGAAAGATGTTGAGATTAATGATTCGGGTAAATTGATTAAGGAGCACTCTAAGGCTATTCGTGCTTTGATGTGGTTGTTTCTTGGATTTGTTGTTGCGTTTTCATTTTGGTATATTGTGATGCCAGGGACTGCCGGGCAGAATTTTAATTTTCAGATAAGGACTTTCTGTGCGATTAACAGTCCGTCGCATTATGATTATTGTTTGGAAGAGCATGGGGTTGTTGCCATAACTGGGGCTGCTTCTGGGAGTTCGGCTTTTATTTCAATTTTCGCTAATAATATTTATGTTCTTATTTTTACTATTATATTTTCATTGCTGTTTGGCGCTGGGGCGATTTTTATTTTAGTATGGAATGCGTCTGTGATAGCGGCAGCTATTGGGATTTTTGCGAAAGGAGAGCTCTCTGGATTGGGGCTTGGTTTATTGCGATATATGATTCATGGGATTCCTGAGATAAGCGCTTACTTTATCGGGGCTTTGGCCGGGGGAATTGTTTCTGTTGCGGTAATTAGAAGGGACCTTCGAGGTGAGGGGATTTGGAAAATTTTGCAGGATTCTTTGTTGATGATTATTATTGCGATTGTGATTTTGGTTATTTCTGCTTTAATGGAAGTGTATTTGATGCCGTTGTTGTTTTAGATAGACTTTTAAGTTGTAAATTGTAGGTTTTTCTATGGAATATGTGTTGCTGATTTCGGTACTGGTTAGTTTTTTGTTGACAGTTTTACTTATGCCTAAATGGATTAGGATATGTCGGAAGATTGGTTTGCTTTGGGAGGATATGAATAAGGCTGGGCATCCGAAAAACGTGGCTTCGTCTGGCGGTATTGTTGTTGTGATGGCTTTTGTTCTTGGAGTTTTAACTTATATAGCTTTGAAAACTTTCGTTTTTGGTGGAACGGTTAGAGCTTTGGAGATTTTTGCCTTGTTAAGTGTTATATTAATTTTTGGTATTGCTGGCTTGGTTGATGATTTATTGGGCTGGCATAATGGCGGGCTTTCCATGAAAATTCGATTATTATCAGCTTTTGCGGCTTCTGTTCCATTGATAGTAATTAATGCGGGAACTCATTTGATGAATGTTCCATTTTTGGGTATGATTAATTTTGGAATTATATATCCATTAATTATAATCCCGTTGGCTATTGCTGGCGTGGGCACGACTTATAATTTTTTGGCTGGTTTTAATGGGCTCGAGTCTGGACAGGGAATTTTAATTTTAGGATTTTTATCTTTTGTTGCTTATGCTACTGGTTCCATGTGGTTGGCGGTTGTTGGACTTTGCATGGTTTCTGCGTTAATTGGATTTTATATTTTTAATAAAGTTCCTGCAAAAGTTTTCCCGGGGGATTCTATAACTTATGCTATTGGTGCTTTGATTGCTGGAATGGCTATTTTGGGGAATTTCGAAAAGATTGCTCTTGTTGTTTTTATTCCATATTTTATTGAGATGGGCTTGAAATTGCGTGGTGGATTAAAGAAACATTCTTTCGGTATTCCTGACAAGAAAGGTTGCTTAAAGATGCCTTATAATAAGGTTTATGGGCTTGAACATTTAGCGATTAAAATTTTAGGGAAAGGGGCGACTGAGAAAAAGGTTACTTATTTGATTCATGCATTTCAGATATTATTTATTTTAATTGCGTTTTTGATGCTGTAGGCTCCCTTTTAGAAAAAGGTTCCCTGGAATCAAAACTTATATTGCGAAACTAAAGTTTCGTATATATAACAAATAAATTTTTCTTACGGCTTTGCCCAAAGGGCACCCGCGCCTAAAAAATTTATTTGTGACTTGGGCAACCTAATATGCTTCCTATGAACATTACAAACATAATGACGATAACGTTTTTAAACAAAGAAGGGTATTATTTTTTATGGATGTAACAATTTATATTTTACTAGCAGCAGTATTTGCGATACTTTATGCGCTTTCTCTTAAACGAGAACTGGATGGGAAAAATAAGATTTCTTTGAAAACTTTTTATAATGCAGGACTACTAACATTAAGAGATAGAAAATATCAGTGGATTGCTACGATTGTTATTTTGGCTATTGTTTTATTTATGAGTTCTTCTATTCGACTCTCTAATTGGGATTTGTTGACTGATTCTACAACTGGAGAGAAGATTCCTTTGGCACTTGATCCATATTATTTTTTGAGAATTGCTGAGACAATTGTTGAGAATGACGGGGTGATGCCTGAGTTTGACGAGATGAGAGCGCCTGGATTTGACATAGAATGGCATTATGAAATTATGCCTAATGTTGTTGTTAAGATGTGGAAGATTGCGAATAATTTTGGAGAATATACGCTTAGAGAAGTAGATGTTTTTTCGCCTGTATTTTTTTATGGAATTGCGTTGATATTGTTTTTCATACTAGTCTATGTTTTGACGAATTCTAAGTTTGCTGGGGTTTTAGCTTCGACATTTTTGGCATTTACACCTCCTTTCCTTTACCGTACAATGGCTGGATTTAGTGATCATGAGGCGATTGGTATTATGGCATTCTTTTTAGCAATGTTGGGTTATGCATTAGCTTTGAAATATTTAGATAAGCTAAAGAAAACAAATATCATTACGTCTGGTATTGCGGGGTTAGTTCTTGGATTGTTAACTACACTAACTGTTCTCTCTTGGGGGGGGGTTGCCGTATTTTTATTCATGATTATCCCAATAAGTTTCTTACTGTTTTGGATAATAAGCTTAAAGGATGAAAAAGATCCCATTAAGAATAATGGAGCTGTCTTTTATTTGACATGGATGATATCTAGTATTGTTTTTAGTGTATTGTTTGGAATGAACTCTTCATCGTTTCTTGGTAAATATATAATTGGGTCATATGGTGTCGCAAGTCTTGCTGCTTTGGGATTTATTATTTTGGATAGATTGGCTATTTCTTTTGGGAAGAATATCAAAGGCTATAATGAGAAGTATCGTATTGTATATGTCTTTAGTGCATTGATTATTGCGGGGGTTGTGTTGTTGCCGCTAATTGGGAAAAATTTCTTTAGTCTAACTTGGGAAATATTGAATAAATTACTTAATCCTTTTTGGATGACCTCGAGACTGAATGCTACTGTTGCAGAGAACTCTCAGCCCTACTTAATTAATTGGATTGGGGCTGCTGGGACTCAGATATTTTGGCTGTTTGTTTTAGGAATGATTTTAATTGGATTTGAATTTTCTAAGAATATTAAGTCTAAGAAGAATCGATACCTGATGATTTTTGGATATATTTCATTGGTGGCTGGTATTTTATTCAGTAGAGTTTCTCCTACTTCTATCCTTGATGGTGCGAGTATATTTAGTTTAAGTGGATTAATGTATTTGGGCGGAGTCGCTCTTTTCATATATGCATTTGCTAAAAATTATGTTGCGGTAAAAATGAAAATAGATTCTTCTGTTATTATTTTGTTTGCTTGGGCATTTGTTATGCTTGTTGTTGGACGATCTAGTACTCGTATGTTTTTTGTTATTGCTCCATTTATGTGCTTATGTTCTTCATATGTTATTTTGAATTTGTTTAAGTATTTGAAAAAAAGAAACCTTGAAGAAATCTCAAAAATTGTTATCATCGGACTCTTGATTGTTTCTATTGCTGCTGCTGGATATACTATAAATACTTCTTACAACTCTATAATCAATCAAGCTAAATACACTGGGCCATCTGCTGATGCGCAGTGGCAGGGTGCTATGTCTTGGGTTCGTGAAAATACTAGCGAAGATGCAATCTTCTCTCACTGGTGGGATTATGGATATTGGGTTCAAACGCTTGGGAAGAGGGCAACTATTGCTGATGGTGGGCATGCCCAAGGTGCATATAATGGAAATACAAAGATTGGAAGGTATATACTTACGACTCCCATCCCAGAGACTGCATTAAGTATGTTTAAGACTTTGGATGTTGATTATTTGTTGATTGATCAGACTGATTTGGGTAAGTATCCTGCGTATTCTAAGATTGGTGGTGGGGATGGGGAAGATTATCTCGATAGGTATTCTGCGATTCCCGTAATGCTCTCTGACCCAAAACAAACGAAGGAAACCGCGAATGGGACAATGATTGTTTTTAGTGGTGGGAGTTATATTTTTGAGGATCTTGTTTATAACAATGTGTTTTTACCTTCTGGCAAGGCTGCTATTCTTGGGATTGTTTTGATGTTGAATAATAATTCAATAGAGCAACCGGAAGCTGTTTATATATATAATAATATTCAAACCCGCATTCCGATTAGATATATTTATATCGATGATAGAATTGTTGATTTTAAAAATGGGCTTAATGCTACTATAGACATTATCCCTGCATTTGATGGTCAGAGTATAAACCAGATGGGTGCGGCGATTTACCTGTCTCAGAAGGTCTCCAAGAGCTTGTTTGCGCAATTATTTTTGATGGATGATCCTTTTGATAATTATGAAACTATTGAACTCGTGCACACCGAGCCAAGTCCTGTTGTTACTAGCTTGAAGAATCAGGGTGTACAACTTGGAGATTTTATTTATTATCAAGGATTCAGGGGCCCGATTAAGATTTGGGATGTGCAGGATATTCCTGAAGAAATTAAAATAGTTCCTGAGATTAAAGAAGGGTTTAATGGAACGTTTGGGGCTTTGGATGGGATGTTTTAATATTATGTCCGCTAGGAATTAATCTCATATAAGCTTAAATAGGGAATTATTTATTTGTTTTTATGGAGAAAAAATGCTTTATTTGCAAAAAATCTGGTATTAAGTTTTTGTTGAATAAAGATGGATATGACTTATGGCATTGCAAAAAATGTAAATTAAACTTTATATATCCTCAGCCGACAGAAAAAGAATTACAATATGTTTATTCTTTAGACGGTGGATATTCTCATTCAAGTAAAGGTTTTGATAAAAATATTATATCTACTAATAAAAATCCAAAGATAAATTTTTTATTAAAAATGGATAGAAAGAAGATTTTAGATGTAGGCTGCGCAAGTGGCTCATTTGTTTATGCTGCAAAAATGGCAGGATTAGATCCTACAGGAATAGACATAGATAAAGATTCTATAAAATTTGGTCAAAAGGAGGGTTTAGATTTAAGACATGGTAGTATTTATGATATGAAATTTAAGCAAGAATGTTTTGATGCAATTGTCCTTGGTGATATAATCGAACATGTAAAGGATCCAAAAAAATTCTTAAAGGAATGTTTGAGAATTCTAAAGAAAAATGGAATATTAATTATTTCAACGCCGAATACTAATTCTTTTTTTCCTATGGCTACAAAATGGATATATGAAAAAGTAAAAATAATGTGGTCGCACTCTACGCCACCTTATCACTTATTTGACTTTTCGGATGAGAATTTAAGCTCATTATTGAAAGACTATGGATTGAGTATAAAGACAATAACTTATTCAAAAATCCCATTAATGTATTCAATATACCATACAGGTTATTTTAATGAGCTTAGGAAAAATATGAATGGAACATCCGGGAAGGATGTCATGAAGGGATTAATTAAATCATTTAATCTCAAAATGATTAAAGGGGGCCTTGTGGTATTTTTATATGGATTAACTCATATATTAGATAAATTATTTTGTAAAAAAGGAGACCAGATGATTATTTATTCAATGAAAAATAATTAAGTATTTTTTAAATAAATATAATTTAATATTGTGATGGAAATAAATATAACAATGTCTACAGACGATAATTATTGCATGCATGCATGTTCATTAATTATGTCTATTTTAGAAAATTCAGGAAAAGATTATTATAAATTTTATATCTTTTATTCTAATTCAGGTTTAAGTAAAAGGAACAGAGATTATCTAATAAAATTTTTCAAAGATAATAATTGTAAATTGATTTTTAAAGAGATAGATAAAGAGATTTTTTCTGGATTAACCTGTCCAATAGCTCATATCAGTGAAGCTGCAAATTATAGAATTGCATCCTTTGAGATGATACCCGAAGACAGGGTAATCTACTTAGACCTAGATATGATAGTTTTATCAGATATAAAGAAATTATTCAATTTTAAAATTGGGAATTCTGTTTTAGGGGCAGTTTCAGATTATGCAATGGGGCTATTTAGCAGACGTAAATATTTTAATTCAGGGATGCTTCTTGTAGATTTAAAAAAATGGAGAGAACAAAAATATTCAGAAAAAGTGATTTCCTATATGAGGAACAATGATGGGTTGTTGGGTTGTCCAGATCAGGATGCACTTAATTATGTATTGAAGAATGATTGGGTTAGTTTGCCACTTAAATTTAATAGGCAGAAGATAGTTTATGAATTAAAAGCAAAGGATATGAGCATATCAAAGTCTCTCAGAAAAGAATTGTTGAATAAGCCAGCAATAATCCATTATACTGGTCCAATTAAACCGTGGCATTTTAGATATGTTTTTCCGGATAAAAGTAAATACATAAAAAACATAAAAAAAACAAAATGGAAAAATGAAATTAATAAAGACTTTTCTGTTAAAAATTGTTTTTTCTTCCTTTGTAGATATGCAACATATAAACTTATGCTAAGAAGAAAGTTTGAGGATAGGCTATTATACCTTGCTAAATTATTC
>Ga0075115_10001561_pt1 | contig 11114 bp, 10 predicted proteins | sample AntAceMetag02UKH_FD_69785 | JGI IMG/M metagenome (GOLD analysis project Ga0075115, IMG submission 69785) | Saline lake microbial communities from Ace Lake, Antarctica - Antarctic Ace Lake Metagenome 02UKH | ecosystem: Environmental > Aquatic > Non-marine Saline and Alkaline > Saline | place... | reverse complement strand
AATATCTTTAACCGCTAATGCTTGAATAACCTGATTTTCGTTCATGGCGAAAACCTGCCAGCGAAGCTGAAAAGCAGGATTTATGCCATGAAAATTCCGGTTCATTCGATTGTTACATTGCCATATTTGATAAAAGTCAATTGTAACTGGAAAATCATTTGAATGATTAATTCTTATTTTATAACTTCAGATGTTTACCAATATATCCAATAAAAATTTCTTTAGATTCAGAATCAGGATAAAAATGAATACGGTAACCATTTGATATTTTAATGTGATTTTCAAAAAATACTTTGACGCCATTAGGCAGCCAGAATTCTCTTTCTTTTTTTAGAGATGAATCATTCCTTACAGATTGAGATTCACCACTAACCTGATGATTAAGTCCAAACTCTTTCAATGATTGATGAGTATAAGCAAGTATATCTCCACCAATCCATTTTTCCGAAAATGAATTCAATTTTGTAAGGGATTCTAAGACTTGAGCTAAGATAGTGTTAGAAGCAGACCAATGCAATAATTGTTCTTGAACTTTGCCACAATTTTTAAGATTTGGGAAAAAATTATCCCATTTATTATATATATCCATGCCTTGACTAATAGATTCATTTCTATCAGACAGAAAAGTTTGTCTTGAAGATTCAAAAACCTCTAGTGAATAAAGATTTACAATTTCTCCAGACTCTTCTTCTATTTCACCACCTTGATTAATAGTTCTTTTTATTACAGACAAAGGTGAGTTTTTCCAAAATTCCGTTGTAGGAAAGCTTGTTATAGGTGAATCGTTCCATGATGCCGCTCTTAGGGCGGAAAATTTTGTATCACCTTGAAAATCTATCTCATATAAATCAATGTGATTATCAATATCTTCCACTGAAAACAAAGGTTGGTTAATTTTTATACTACGGAATGCTCTTGCTAGATCTCTATTAACATTATCATTATGCTTATTATACCAATCTTGCCAATAATAACCTTTATAAAGTTCCAATCTGAACCAATTAGCATCAACAGCATCATCAACAAGAATTGTATTGAATCCAATATTCCTACACTTGATACATATCTTTAAGAATTCAGTTATTGAATCTTCTACAAATTTTTTACTTGAAAATGGTAAACTATGGTGATTGAAAATCAGAAGGCTATTCACAATAATCTTTCCAATTGCTTATCTTCTTCATCGAAGAAGCCTTTTGGCCAACTACTAATCCTGCCATCTTTATTAATTTGAGGAGAAACAACTATAGATTCATGAATATTACCCGGATTCCTTTCAAGATAAAAAAGTTTTACATCCTGAAAATCAATTCTATTCTCTTTAACTGCGACTCTAAGGCCATTGAGGAAATGGTCGGAATGGGTTTCGATAAATAACTGTACTCCATTATCTGCAGCTATAGCACATAATTTTCCTAAAACGGCTTGACCTCCGGGATGCAAATGAGCTTCGGGATTTTCAATAATTAGCAGATCACCTTTTGCAGCTCGTAATATTGATGTAAGAACAGGTAAAACAAAGGTTAATCCAAATCCAACATTTTGTGGTTTAAAATCAGCTGTCATCTCAGTTCCATTATCAAAGGCATAACCTAGTGATACAGAATTTGTAGCATTTTGCATTGTTGCATGAATATGTATTCCTGGAGAAATTTCAGCCATCCATTTTTCTATATTCTCTAACAACATTTCAGATTGTGCTTTTTTATGCTTCAAAGCATGAATCTTCATAGAAGACAACCCATATTCAGCAATAAAATGAGCCGTATATTCACCATGGTTTCCTAATGAGTTCAGATCCTTAATATAATAGTCTGAGATATCATAAGCTGGTTTTGGACTTACTCTATCTGCAGATAAATACTGAAAGTTTCTCGAAAAAAGATTTCTGTTTTCTAAATCAGCTACAACAGTATTGTTATTAGGCTGTAAATCCGATTGATGCGCATATAAAAATGAAAAATATACAGGAGATGTGCCTTCCCATACAATAGTAAAATCTATGGTTTCTTCTTCGGCATTTTCTGAGAGGATGTCTTGTCCGTTGCCTAAAGAAACATAATCACCTTTCAAAAGAAGTCCTTTATTATCTAAAGTATTTCTTTCTTTAGATTGTCTTAGAAGCAGAAGTGTTTGAATTAAAGATGATTTTCCCATTCCATTCAATCCAGTGAAAAGGTTTAATTTCCCTAATGGGAAACTAGCATCCATCAAGGATTTGAATCGTTGGATTCTTATAAATTCAAGCATTGAGGGTCTCCTTTATTATTTGAGATACTTTTTCATTTCTAATTCTGTAATGATCTTTTTTTTGTGTAGAATAAGTAATAGCTTTGAAATAATCATTATCATCTGTTACATAATCTTCATGTTTTCTGACTAAATCATCTTTTTTTTGTTCAAGGATGTTCATATCGTTTATTGAAAGCTTAACAAGTGATGTAGTCCAAACTTCAAAAAGGGTAGAGTTTTTTCTTCGGCGTCTTGAGGTCTGTCCTCTGGTTCTTTTCTCAAAAGCATAATCTCCAAAAATGTCCCAACAACGTTTTACAGCCATAGAAAACAAGAACTTATATTCAGACTGTGTGTTATTGGAAGATTCTTCAAGTAAATCAACCATCTCATCTAGAAATACAGTAATATTTTTTTTTGTCTGAGAATAATTCATGTAATGAAAAGCAAGAAATCGTAGAATGAATTCTTGATCAATCATTCGTCTTGATTGATCTCCTACAGTCTTCTTTAAATATAAATCATCAGATACTTCCGAAAGGAAGTTTCGCACCTGAGGAGTTGTCATCGCATTCCGGATTTCCTGATCATTCAGTACAAGCCCTCCAGTATTTATTCTTCGAAATATTGAATATTTTACTTTCTCTGGCGTTCCTGGCTGAATGAGAAAAAGAGTTACTGGACATTCATCAATTCGCCGTTTATAAGTTCTAGGTAGGTCTTCATATCCTTTACCATCAAAGTTTTTTAAGTATTCCAAGCCATGTAGTTTAAGTTTTTTATCAACAATAAATTTCTTTATCGAAGACAAACGTTGCAAACCATCAACGACTAGCCAATTATCATCATTTGATGCATCAAAATAAAATGCAGGTAGAGGGAACCGGATTAGAATAGATTCAATCAATTTAGACATTTTCGCATTATCCCAGAGATCGGCATGTCGTTGAAATTCTGTGTTTAGATCAATCTCATTTAGCTTCAATCTTTCTATTAGATTACGCAATGTATCTGGTTTTGATGTAATATTTATATCATTTGGGTTGAACGGATCCTCCATAATGGGCAAATCATCGTCAACCTTACCGGGTTCAATCAGGTAGTCAGTATTTTCAATATCAATTTGTTCATCTAAATGTTCGCTTGTCATATTATTAAACCTATCCTTTCCCCTTAACAAACTCATTACAATCATTCACCTCTAAGATCTCATAGGAGTAGAGATTTTCTAATCAAACACTTTATATTTATATCATATTTTTATTATTTAGGGATGATATCTTCTGTCTTAATAAATATTTTAGAATTATTATCGAATAAATCGGTTCATACCGGTGGAAATGTAACACCCTCGATATCTTTCTTATGCCGATTTATAGCGGTATAGTAACTAATAGCGCGCAGAAAAGTAGGATTATTAGTAGTTTTATAGAAAAAATACCGGGCTATTGAAATGTAGATTCGGACTACTTGTCTCCTAACAGATTGAAGACCTGTTCCCTCATCACTCTGGTTTGCCCTAATTTTTATATCACCCGTCCTGCCGGTTTTTGTCTGATGGTGAGAATTTCTACCGCATCATTGCCAAAAATCCCCTGCATAAGTTCCCTATAGCGGGTAACTAAGTCGTTAGGGATAAAGGCCTGGATAGTTCCGGCAAAACCTCCGCCATGTACCCGGCATGCACCATCTCCGTTTAAAAAGTTTTCAGTCATCGCGAGGGCAAGACTCAATCCCTGTTCTTCAGGATTGAACGATGGATAGACATTCTGCAGGAATTTAAATGATGAATTTCCGGATGCAGCAACCAGCGAGAGATAGGAATCAATAGCATCGTGTTGTAGCGCTTCAGTCATCTCTTTAGCCCGAAGGGTCTCTTTCAGAAAATGATAGGCGCGTAAAACAGCGCGATCTCCCAATTTCATCCGAAGTTCAGGAATAGCTGGAATCAGCATTTCAAGAGAGATGTCACGGCAGTGAGAAGCATTGAAAAATCCGGCAATCTTTCCCATCTCAACAGTGATAGCTGCATAAGCCGGAGTTAAATCGGCATGATTCCCTCCGGTGTCTACTACAGCAAGTGTATAGCCTTTATCATGAAAACTGTAGGAAACCTCCGTAATTTCCGGTGTTTTGGGATCCTTGAAATCAATTCCGACTATACCACCATAGGCACAAGCCGTTTGATCCATCAGCCCGCAGGGTTTTCCAAAGTAGACATTCTCTGCAAACTGGCTATATTTTGCCATCGATACCGCATTAACGCGGTTGTTGTTATATAAGTCATTAAAAAGAGTCGCTATAGTAATCTCTATGGCTGCAGAGGAGCTTAAACCTGAGCCCTTCCGCACATCGGTGGTGGTATTTGCCTTGAATCCGCCAATAGCAAACCCCTCTGCGGCAAATGCTGCCGCAATTCCCCGAACCAGGGACTCGGTTGATCCGGCCTTATTATGTGAAGTGTTAAGATCAAGATCTGATAAATCCACGGTGACAGGATCAAACCCCTCGGAATCAAGCACCACTACCATATCATCTGAAGGAATAGCCGCAGCTAACGTATCAAGATTGATTCCAGCCGCAAGTACGGATCCCCGATTGTGGTCGGTATGGTTTCCGCCCAGTTCTGTGCGCCCTGGAGTACTATATATACCGGGAGCGGGCTCAGCGGATTTTCCAAAGAGGGTGGTATGTCTTTTCAATAAATCAGTATAACGTTTTCGTTGCCGTGAAGCATCATTTACCGATCCATAGAGTTCTGAAAAGAGAGGATCGTGGCTGCCAGCTGTTATCTCTTCAATAAGTATATTTGCTGATTTCATCCGTTTCTCCTTCATATTGCGGAAAGGTAGCTAATCGAGATTCTTTTCAAAAGTTTTTGGATGTATTTAATTTGTTGTGTTATAAGATATAAATTATCTTCATCCAAAAACTTCAAAAGGCAATTTCTAGAAATTGCCTCAATCTAAATAGTGTGTTCCCGCAAGCTCCCGCAAATTGGCAGCACTCATTTCAGCGGTTATATCACGCTGCGGTTTAGCCATCAGTTCATACCCAACCATGAATTTTTTTACCGCAGCAGAACGCAGCAGCGGCGGCAGGTAGTGCAAATGCATCTGCGATCCCGGATACTTTTTCCCGTCAGTTGGCAGCTGATGAATTCCCAAAGAGTAGGGGAAGCTGGTTTTAAAAAGATTATCATAACGGATACCAAGCTGTTTCATGATATCAGCCAGATCGTACCGCTCTGTTTCAACAAGATCTGTTAAGGATGCCACCCGTCGATTCGGAAGAACCATGGTTTCATATGGCCATACTGCCCAAAAGGGAACAAGAACGGTAAAGGAATCATTTCTGATCACGATCCGCGCATTTTTTTGCACTTCGTAATCCAGGTAATCCATCAATAGGCTGGTTCCGTGTTTTTGAAAGTAATCTGACTGATTCTGCAGCTCTTTTGCAGGGAGGTCAGGTATTGCCTCTTCTGCCCATATCTGTCCATGCGGATGCGTATTCGAGCAGCCCATAACAGCCCCGCGGTTTTCGAAAATCTGTACGTAGTTAATGAAATCACGACTTCCCAAATCCGCATATTGATCAGCCCAGACATCAATTACTTTCTTTATATCTTCAGGAGCCATTCTGGGAATGGTAAGATTGTGTTTCGGGGAGAAGCAGATAACCCGGCATAATCCTTTTTCAGTTTCAGCTTTGATCATCCCGTTCGGCCCATCTGAAGTTTTCGCTTCCGGGATCCCAGGAAGCAGTGCTGAAAAGTCGTTATCAAATACAAAGGTATCAGCATAATCGGGATTGCTTAACCCGCCGGCACGTTCATTTCCCGGACAAAGATAGCAATTCGGGTCATGTTCAGGACTCTCTGCTGTATGAGCCGCTTCCGTCTGTCCCTGCCAGGGGCGTTTTGTTCTGTGAGGGGATACTAATATCCACTCTCCGGTTAGTGGATTATATCTTCTGTGAGGATGCTCCTGTAAATACATAAATTGCTCCTCTGTTCTTTATTTTTAGCTTGTACACGTGTACATTAGTTGATATACTGATATGTGTCAATTCAGATTTTTTGAAATCAGCAAATAAATGTAAAATTTATGTTTCTGGAGGATGCAGCGTGGCAGTTCTAAAGCAAAAAAATAGCAGATCTATAACCCGGAACGATGTAGCCCAAAAGGCAGGGGTAAGTTCTGCAACGGTTTCCAGGGTATTTAATGCTCCCAAAACCGTCGGCAGGGAGAAGCGTGAGGCAGTCTTTGTTTCTGCCAAAGAGTTGGGATATCGGCCGAATAAATCAGCCAGTGCTCTCAGAAGAAACGGTACGGGCATTATTACACTGGTTGAGTTCAAGAAGCCTGAAAGAAACTATTACTGGGGTGATCTTCCCAATCTCTCCTGGTTTTATGCTGATATTGTACGCGGGATAACCGAAAAACTTGATAATACGATGTACTCTCTTAATATCGAAACAGTCCACTCCGAGGAGTCTCTGAAACATGCTGCAGAAATTTCAGATGGATTAATTTGTTACGATGTTGATATGCCGGTAGAGGCTGAAACGGTAAAAGCACTAGGAATCCCCTATATTCTGGCACATCATACCAGAGAGTTCACGGGCTATAACCGCTGTTCAACAGATAACTTTCTGGGTGGAAGTCTTCAGGCAGGTGAGTTGCTTGGCAGAGGCTCTACAAGACCGGTCTATATAACCGGATTACTTGAAGAGGTTATTCCCCATAAAAGACGCCTGAAAGGATTCATGGATTTCTATGCAGCAAAAAATGGCGGCACTCCAACGGTAATTTCCTGTTGTCCCGGTAGGGAAGGCGGTGAATCGGTAGCAGACGAGGTTGCTAAACTTTTAAAGGCTGGTGTCATTGATGGTATAGCAGCGGTGAATGACGTTACGTTAATCGGCGTTCTCAAGGTATTGTTTAATAAATATTCAGGTTTGCCGGGTAAGGATTTGCCACTATGCGGATATGATGCAGTTCCATTTAGAGATCTTCTTCCTTATACGTTTGCCAGTGTGGATGTGCTGCCGGGGACGCTTTATGCGCGGGCGTCGGAAATTCTGGTTACTAATTTAGTATCTGCAAAACAGGATCCGGAAGAGGTAAATGAAGTGATTTCTCCCTCTCTTTCACCATAAGCTTTGCTTATGTCAGGGTATGATACCTTTCATTAAATTAATATTTCAATCTCTTGAGAATTTCATCCAGTTCATCTTTTGTGATTTCGCCTTTTGCATAACGAAGTTTTACGATGTTAGCTGGATTTTCTGAAGGATTTACATCCTTAAACCCATGATTAAACATATAATCCTCCTGGATTAGTGATAAAACAAATATACTTCAAGATGCATATAGTCAGATTAAGGTAAAGTTAAGATCTCTTAATGATTGTTGTTTATCTCAGCTGATTTCTCACTTCATTGATAAATCCATCAGACGGAAAGCAATTAATTCTGGAAATACAGCCTTTTACCCGGAGAAGATCTTTCCAGGGTCCTTTACGGGCACACTTTAAAAGGGAAACTCTCTTTAAAACATGGATTGCATCCTCAATATCATCAAGAATCCATCCTGAAAGGGTGCCGAAACCCCGAAACTGATACAATTTTCTCTGCTTCACATCCAAAGAGTAAAGCCCTCTGAGAATAAGAGCGGCTTCATGTATAGTGAGTTTTAAAGGATATCTGTGGATCAATTTGAGAATTTCTCTCTCTCCATCCGCATACATCTGAAGTGTTTCACTGCAGATGTCACATCCGAAACAGACTTCAGATTCTGCAGACAAAGCTGCCAGCAGCAACTCTCTTCTGCACCTGTTATAATCGGTGAAAATTGCTAGAAGAGCGATTTCCCGACACTCCTGATCTGTTTTTATACCAATAATTTGCATCCTCTCCCACTCATCAATTCCCAGCAGCATGGCAGTATCGGCTGATTTTCGGTCACGTCCTGCTCGGCCTGTTTCCTGCAGATATGCTCCAACAGAAGAGGATAGGGCAATATGAATAACTGATCTAATATTACTTTTGTCTATACCCATACCATAAGCCGAAGTTGCACACAGTATCCCATTCTCCGAAGTAAAGAACCAATCTTCAACCACCTTACGCTCATCTTTTGCGAGTCCGGCATGATAGTAGAAGATCTGGTCTTCCTGAAGCCGAAGACGAAGCCGGATAGCAGTCTGGACGGCTCTTTTCCTGGTTCCGCAGAATATGATAATGGGTCGATCCATCCCGGATTCTCTATTTGTCAGCAGAGAAAGATCCTGCATTTTACTTAATGAGGGAATAACCCGGTAGGTGATATTCGGACGATCAGGATTTCCCTGAATAAGATGCACCGGATTCCCGCAAAAAACATGAGTTTTAATATGCTCAATTGTGGTCCGGGCGGCTGTAGCGGTAAATGCAGTAATTTGCCCAATATCCAGTTTATTCAAGACTTTTCCGATTTCCAGATAGGATGGACGGAATGTCATTCCCCAGTCACTTACAATATGCGCTTCGTCGATAACGGCATGCCCAAAATGCAGCTCCATAAGCTGCTTTAAAACAGACTCCTTTTGTAATGATTCTGGATTAGTAAGTAAAAAGGATATTTCTCCAGCAGCAAGCTTTTCCCAGAGAACAGCACGTTCCTCTTTAGATTGTCCTCCCACTAGTTTTCCATTGGTAATTCCCGCATCCTGCAGCCGTCGAGCCTGATCGGATATAAGAGAGAGGAGGGGAAAGATGATAAGGGTGATGGAATCCAGCAGCACACCAGGCAAGGAGAAGCACAGACTTTTCCCAGATCCGGTAGGAAGGATGACAATCTGATTTCTGAAGGACTCTTTTTGAATATGTTCTCCAAAAAACCCGCACCCTTCAAGAATATTACTGATTACCAAACGTTGGAATGGAAATAGTCCCGGAATACCAAATGTATCTCTGGCAGTTCTTGAAATAATGTCAGGAGGATCAAGTACGGTTTCCTGATTGATGTGTGCACTGTCTGATTTTGTTTGAGAGTCCATATACTCTTATAACTGAAATTTGGGTGAAGAATATTCAAAAACGCCGATTCTAAGTCACTATTTTTTGCTTCCAGTTCTTTCACTGGAGAGACGCACTTCTACTCGACCAAAAGATTGGCCAGCTTAACACCTGCTCTTCTTATTCCTTTACCCATAAACAACTCACCACCCCACTCCCCCAGAAAATGTGCTCTTTTGTGGAAAATGTTCCCGGTACCGCAATACCGGGGACGAAGGAAAACTGAGAACTACGTAAAAAATGATGACCCATGATCATTCTCTTCATCTTTTTCATTTTCTTCATCCATATCAATATATTCCCACATTCCATTCTGATGCAGCCAGATTGGATCAACATTATTTCTGATATATTCATCTACATCCATGCCGTCTACTGTTTCCGGCCGCTTGACCCGTTTTTGCTTCCCATTCACAAAAATAGTCATGTATTTTTCTTGTCGTCTCTTTTTTTCAGTCTTTTTTAAAGTCTTTTGGGCAGTAGTGAGTTTCTTATTTTGTTTCTTATTTTTCATTCTCCTGCCTCATTTTTATCCCCCTGCGTGAGGGATAGTGTGTACTTCGGTGGCTGGCACCGCAATAATTTCAAAAAACTTGTGCCAACTATATTGACATATTCCGGTACCGCTATAGCCGCACTGCTTGGTACTGCTTTCGTTTACGGAATATATCCATCTCTTATATACAAAAGTTCATGAGTATTATCTAATGTATTTATTTTTTTCTTTTCAAGCAAGGTAAGCATACTTTGATTCCTTGTATAATCATGCCCATCGAACCGAAAGCATGAGTTACATGAATAATGGCTATCATTACCATCTTTTTTAAGAAAAATATAAGCCTTTATGTCTGTTGAATTATGTTCTATTACATACTCAGCAAGAATTTTTGAGTAGAAGGGACTTTTCTCTTGGTTGTATGTAAATACTAATTTATCATGATCAAGCATTCTCTCCAAATCACGAAGAATTTTCATTCTATCCTCTATACTTGGAAAGAACGGGCTATAAGAGATATCCAGATATGTGATTTTTCTCTCGAGGATAGAGTCAAATATTTTAGTCGGAGTTTTTTTTAAATTTGTTAAATCTTTAAGTTTATGTAAACCTGCTAAGTGAAAAAAATTATATTTTGAGAAAGCAAGAGAAATTTTACTTTTTACACCTTTCCGTCCACAAGTAAATTGATATTCAGTATTTAAGAGATTTTTAAAATTTTCAGCACATTTAAAAAGTAAATCATTCATTCAAAATCAAATCTCTATTCTATAAGATAAAAAAAGCTCTGCTTTTCGCAGAGCCTTTTAAAAAAACATTTTCTTTCGGTAGAACCTATCCAAGTTGTGGTAAATGTTAAACCCGTATAAAACTCCACAAAACCTGCATCTTGGAACATCGTTTTGCTTCAACGTTTGGACAAACACTCTAGTTGCTTGCCTACATTCAATATTACTTATGCAGATCTAATCTGTCAAGGTTTAAAATCTTTTAATCTTTTAATCTTTTAAAAGAATAATCTTTTCCCACTTAAAATCCACTAACAACTCTTTGTATCTTTCAAGTCTCCACGATACCGAAATCAAGACCCCATTATTCTATACTCAGCTGCACTTAACTGGTGATTCCTGAAAAATTCCTGAAAAATTTTCTTGAAAAGTTAAAGATAGTACCGTATTATTTTATGCAAAAATATAATAATTAAAAATCTTTATTTGCACACGGGTGCTAGAAACCTTCAAATGAATCGTTCTTTCGGCCAAAAACTTCTCTATAACGCAAAGTTTGGGAGCAGTCCAATCCCAAATCAAGCAAAACACCCAC
>Ga0075115_10001560_pt1 | contig 11125 bp, 13 predicted proteins | sample AntAceMetag02UKH_FD_69785 | JGI IMG/M metagenome (GOLD analysis project Ga0075115, IMG submission 69785) | Saline lake microbial communities from Ace Lake, Antarctica - Antarctic Ace Lake Metagenome 02UKH | ecosystem: Environmental > Aquatic > Non-marine Saline and Alkaline > Saline | place... | reverse complement strand
GGAGTCGCTTGGTATCGCGAGTAAGAAGAGGAATTGATGCTGCTTCAGCGTGACCTCCAATGAAGAAGTCAGGAAGCACTGATTCTTTGTTCCTTCTCGGGTCTTGTAGAGTCCAAAGGCTTTGGCGGCCCGAAAGAGTCCTTGTCTTGGAATCTCCTGATAAGTCAGCGCGAAGCGACGAAGCAATCTATTCCCTGTCAATGGATTGAGATTGCTTCGCTATCGCTCGCAATGACAGATTATCGCCCATTATTTCTGAAACACTACACTAACCCCTGAAATCCGGGAAATTCGGAGAAAAACGGAATGTAATATTAGGAATATCAGCGAGCGATTTTATGATCTCCTTATTCTTTCCCCCCGTCCGCGAAGCAAGACAGATCCTGGACTATTTTCAAATCAGCCGATAATTTCAGCGCTATCTCCGCTCGTTTGCGGGCCATCCGGGCGTGACGGAAAGCCGCTTTTCTCATCTCTTCATCTCCGGTTGAAGCCAGTGACCTCAGCGCTCTCTGGAGTGTTCCCGCTACTTCAACCATTCCGGCCCCATCTCGACCGATCGCCGTGAAGGCATCATCAAACATATCATCCACCTCCAGTGCCGGAAATTCCACCCGATCATAATCCGCTCCGGGGGTGTCGGCATCGTCCGGTCGCCTCCAGAGGATGAAGATCCGAACTATGACTCCGATAATGTCGATCGCCGTCCCGGGATCGTTGATTGCCGGAGACAGGGCTCGTCCGGCAATCTGGGAGAGGACCAGCAATCCAAATCGAGGATCCTCATCAAAGATCCATTTTTTCCCGATCAGAAAAGCCTTTTTGAGTTTTTCCCGGTCACTTCCGGTCTCCTTATTCTCAACAAAGGAAAGATCGGCCAAGGCAATATCCGGAGTAATGAACGCGCCGGTCGAAACTTTAACAATTACTTTCGCCCCATTTTTTTCCGCCCATTGCTGGATGGCGGCGATATCAACCCGCTGAAGAAAGCCGATCGACTGAGAATAGATCGGCTGGCCGGTTGCCTTTCGTTTCGATCTAAACTTTGGGTGAAGATCGGCGACTTCCCGCCTCCGCTGGAGAGATTTTATGGTAGCTTGCTCCACCATATCAATGGTGGTTTGAAGCCGGCCCAGCCGCACGATTCGGTCTACCCAACGCACGAAGTTGAAGATCACTATCGAGAAGACGATGATTATCAGAATAAAGAGGACAAAACGTCCGCCGGTCTGGAAATATTCATTAGTTACGGCGATTAAAGCCACAATGCTGAAAATAAACGAGCCGATAAAGGTGGAAAGGGCGATTTGGGATCGGTCATCGGCTATGGCCAGGATGAATGATCGCGGTGTCGCTTTCCGACTCACCGAGGCATAAGCGGATAACATAGAGGCCACCGAGAAAGTAGCGGCAATCAACATACTGGAAGCCATTACCATCAGCAAAGTTTCAATCGATCCGAGTTCGATTACGGGAAGAAACTTCGATATTTCCTTGGTATCCGCGATCTTAGCCAGGAATACCCCGGCGACTGAGAGAAGGCAGATCGCCAGGGGTTTGACCCAGAGGCGTTCCCTGATCCGATTGATAAAGAATCGAATCCGACTTTTGAATTGATCATCCGGCATTTTTTTACCTCACATCGATACAATAGTGCGTTTGGCGCGTTCCCGAAGACGATCCCCAGGCCGGGATGACAAGCCGGCTTAGAGCGCCTTCTGACTGAAATAGGCGGATACTCTATCCGCCCTCCTCCGGGAGATCGCGAATAAACTCCAGCCCTTACTCCACCGGTAAGACACCGCAGGGCGCCAGTTCCGATTCCGGGCGCGGCCCCTCTACTTTGGCCGAGAGATCCCTGATCGCCGTTCTCAGCCCTTCCACGATGGTGGGATGGTAAAACGGCATATTGAGGACTTCAAAGGCCGTCAATTCTTGTTGAATGGCCCAGGCCAGGAGATGACCGATATACTCCCCCTCCGGGGCCATCATCTCGGCGCCCAGAAGCTTCCCGCGGCGGGGTTCGGCATAGATCCTCAGGATCCCCCGGTTTTCATCCATAATCCTCGCCCGGCCCTGACTCTCGAAGGACGCTTCCCCGATGATGTGGGGGTCTTCTTTGATCTCCCGGTATTGCTTTCCGGCCATTACAATCTGCGGCGCGGTAAAAACGATGGTCAATGGCGTGCGTCCTTTGAAACAGCGATTCTCTTCCCGAACCGCGTTGTATCCTGCGATCCTTCCCTCGTCCGCCACCTCATGCAGAAACGGCCTGTATCCATTGACATCGCCGGCCATGAAGATCGGCGCATCTTTTATTTGCATCGTGCTGAAATCGACTTCAGGCATTCCCTTATCATCTAAGGGAATCCCGATCTTCTCCAGTTCCAACCCCGGGATATTCGGGCTCCTCCCCACGGCGATCAAGGCTTGGGCAAAGACTTGTTTTTTCCCGGCCCGGGTTAATTCCAGTTGATTGCCGTTCAGGGAAAGTTCCGCCGGCTGGCCCAGATAGAGATTGAATTCTTCCCTGAGCGCCTCTATGGCATACCGGTTCACCGCCGGATCGGATATTCCGCCGATATTTTCACTCCCCTCCACCATCTCGATCTTGATCTCCATCCGGCTCAGGGCCTGGCCCAATTCCAGACCGATAACTCCGGCGCCGATCACTGCTATATCGTCATTCAGCGTTCCTTCTTCAAAGATATCGTCGGTGGTAATCACTCGATCGCCGTAATCACGCCAGGGCCCGGGCACCACCGGGGAGGAACCGGTGGCAATGACCACCGCTTCGGCGATGATCTTTTGCCCCTCGACCTCCAGAACATTCGGCTCGACAAAACGCGCGTAACCCGGGATATTTTTATCGCCCAGCTTCTCGATTGACTTGAGAACCCCGGAGACGAAATAATCCCGCAAGGAACGGACATATTTCAGCAGTTCCCTTCTGTCGAGGGAGAGTCGGTCGCTGTTCTTTATCCCCTTCCGTTCAAAGACGCGGCGATGATAATAATCATTGGCCGCCTGGATAAATACCTTGGAGGGCATGCAGCCCACGCGCGCGCAGGTGGTTCCATAGGGGCCGCCGTTGATCAGAACGCAATCTGAATTTTCGCCGGAGGCTTCTCTAAATGCCGACAAACCGGCTGTGCCGGCGCCGATAACTGCTACTTTAACTTTTCGCTCTTTCTTCATCCCACAACTCCTTTTGAGTTTCACATACTTGGTTATATCGTGTGATCGTAATGGCATAAATTTTAGGGGAGATCTACGCCGGGAATCAATGGCTTTTTTCCGCTTATGATTGACTTATATCCATTTCCTCACAATCTGTCGGGGTCCCTTTAACCCTGTAGCCGCGGTCGGTGACCGCGGACCCGATGGCTGTTGGCGATGCCGCGGTCACCGACCGCGGCTACAGCACCAAGCCATGAGCACGAGTTGACGGGGTTCACTGAAAGCTTACGTTGTCGACAATAAAACCTCCGGTATTTTTCAAAACTAACCCGATTTATGAACAAATCGGGTTAAAGCAGATTTTCTCATGCCGGACTGGAGGTGGAAAAAAGTCAGAATAAAGGCGATATCGCCAATGGAAAATTATCGACGGAAGATGTAATAATTTTTCTAAATTTAAATTGATCGGTGAAAAATTCGCCGACGAAAATAAGGAGGGAAGAATGACGGCAATGGATGAAGTTTATAAATGCGAGATCTGCGGCAATGTAGTCAAAGTTATAGAGACCGGACAAGGAACGCTCACCTGCTGTGATGAGCCTATGGTTCTGCGAAAATAAGATGAAAAAAATTGAAGTTGTTGTAGCAGGGGGAGGATTCGCCGGAATCAGTTTTATAGAGGGGATGGGAGGCGGAGCGGATGACGTCTCTATTACTCTGGTGGATCCGTCTCCCGATTCGATCTTCCGGCCCCTTCTGCCCGATGTGATTGCCGGCAAGGTGAGACTGGAGCATTGCCGGTATTCCCTGCCGGAGTATTGCCGTTCCCGTCGGGTCAGGTTCTTGGAGAAAGCAGCCTCCGGACTGGAAGGAGAAACGAGACTGGTTCTGGATGACGGGACCGGCCTTGATTTCGATTATCTGGTTGTGGCCTGCGGGGCCGATCCGGAGTATCACGGCAATCAATCCGCCCGGAAGCACGCCTTTACTCTTTATTCCGCTCAAGACGCAGCCCGTCTTTCCGCCACCATCAACGCAGTTTTAGAAAAAGGGGAAGCGACTTCTTTCGTGGTGGTGGGAGGGGGATATACCGGCTTGGAGACCGCCACGGCCCTTAAGTACCGGATCAGGAAGAGGGTCGGTCGAGAAGCGGCCGGCCGTTTCCCGGTTAAAGTCGCGGAGCTGGCTCCACGGATTCTGGCCGGACTTTCCGATACGATCGCCGGCCCAGCCCGGGAAGAGGTCCGGCGGCTGGGGATCGAGGTTATCACCTCGGCTGGACTGGGGGAAATAGGGGAGGACTGGATTAAAATCAACGGTAAAAGAATTTCCCCGGCGGTCACGATCTGGTCGGCCGGGGTGAGCGGAGTGGATTTTCTCACTACCTTGCCGTTCGAGAAAGACAAAAAGGGCCGGATTAAAGTCAACTCCCGGCTTCATTCTCCCGGCCGGGAAGATATTTTTGTTCTTGGCGACTGCGCCTCATTTGAGAGCGGCGGTAGTCCGCTCCGGATGGCGGTCCATTTTTCCCTGGCCCAGGGTAAGATTGCTTCCGGCAACCTTTTAGGCCGGCTCAATGATCTCTCTCCCCACTCTTATCATTCCGTAGATTACGGATACCTGGTCCCTCTGGCCTCCGGGAAAGCCTGGGGGAAAGTCTTAGGCATCCGGGTGGGAGGCCGGATCGGTTCCATTCTCCATTACCTGATGAGCGTTTATCGATCCTGGGGCATGAGAAACCGGTGGGGAGTGGTCAAAGATTTGCTCGTGCGGCGCTGATTACATCTGATACATCTTCCAACATTTTTTCCAGCTTCTCCCGCCGGCCGGAAAGATGCTATCAGTGGCGGAGCTTACCGGCTCGGGTCCATCCATTCCGGCATCGATCTTTTCTCGATCTTCTCTTTTTCTTCTTCGGAAAGACTTTGTCTCGGATCATTCATTTTTATTCTCTCCTGCCTCTTTCCGGATCTCATCCAACGTCAGACCGGACTTGACCGATTTCGGTTCCGTAGATACAGAATTGCGCCGGGCGTCGGCCTGATCATCGTTCATCTTGATCAGCAGCCAGCGGCTCTCCTTTCCCTTCCCGGTCCGGATCAGGGCGTAGCCGCCGGAGATCTTTTCGCCTTCCAAAAAGACGGTGAGGTGGCCGTCGGCGATCTGATCGGCGACGGATTTCACCTTCCCGTCCTTATCTTCTTCTTTCAGGTTCCGGTAGCTTCCCCGGTCCCAGACCAACACCGTCCCGCCCCCGTATTCATCTTCGGGTATCACTCCTTCGAATTCAGCGTACCCCAGAGGATGATCTTCGGTGGGGATCGCCAGCCGCTTGACCGAGGGATCGGTAGATGGTCCTTTCGGGACCACCCAGGATTTCAGTACCCCGTCCACTTCCAGGCGAAGATCGTAATGAAGATTGGAGGCGTCATGTTTCTGGATGACGAAGATCGGCCGCTCAGCCCAATCGAATTCCGATCCGCCTCCGGACGGCTCGGGAGTTTTTTTAAAATCCCGTTTCTCTATATATTTGGATAATTTTTTTGGCATCTGTTGAGGCTTGTTCAGGTCAAAAAAGATGGTTCTGATTACGCTCAACCGATTACCGGCAGGTATATCCACCGTCGATCACCAGCTCGCTTCCCGTCACGAAGCTTGATTCGTCCGAGGCCAGGTAGAGGATCCCGTAAGCGATATCGTCGGGCTCTCCTACGTGGCCGATGGGATGCTTCTCGTCCAGCTGCCGGCGGAAGGCGTCCTTCCCTGCTTCCGAATTTTCCGCCAGTTCCTCCACCAGGGGAGTCCAGATATAGCCGGGATGAACGGAATTGACCCGGATGTTGTCTCCGGCGTACAACAGTGCGTCGGTCTTGCTCATCAGTCGGACCGCGCCCTTCGAGGCGTGGTAAGGAGGAAGATCGGGCGCGCCGACCAGTCCGTAGATCGAAGAAAGATTGATGATGCTTCCTCCTCCGGCCTCTTTCAGGTAAGGGATAGCGTGCTTAGTGCAGAGGAATACTCCTCCGACATTGATCTTAATCACTTTCTCCCATTCTTCCAGGGAGATTCGGTCGGTCGGCTTGTTGACTCCGGCGATCCCGGCATTATTGACCAAGATATCGATCTTTCCGAACTCCTGGGTCGCCGCTTTCAGGACATTTTCCACCTCTTCTTCCGAGGCAACGTCCAGCCGGAAGAACTTCGCCCGGCCTCCGTCCGTTTCTATTTCGGAAACGACTTTCTTCCCGGCTTCCTCGTCGATATCGGTGACCGCGACCGCGGCCCCTTCCCGGGCGAGAAGAATACAGGCTGCTCTTCCGATCCCCTTCCCTGCCCCCGTAACTACCGCGACCTTGTCTTTGACTCGATTCATTTTACTGCCTCCTTTAAGACATAGTTTAGTCTTTTATATAATCTCAGATAAGGGATAGAGAGAACAATTGCCGGAATCTACTATTTATTGACTATTTTCTACTTTAATTCTCCCAGGCGCCGTTATAGGCACCTCGGTAAATATCCTGAGCTTTTTCAGGGAGATTATCCTTAACGCTTTCGGGCAAGTCGACATTCCTCTTATAGGGCATCATTAACCTCCTTTTTTTTGCAGCAGATTGCCGGCGGCTATACGTCCTTGATCGCCTCGAGCACTTCGTCGTAATCCGGCTCATCGGTTACTTCTTCGACGATCTGACGGTAGCGGATTGTTCCCGATCCATCGATGATCCAGACCGTCCGGGCCAGAAGACGAAGTTTCTCGATTAAAACTCCGTAGGCTCTGCCGTAATCGGCCAGACGGTAGTCCGAAAAGGCCCGGATATTATCGATCCCGGCCTCTTTCAGCCAGCGCTGCTGGGCGAACGGCAGATCCATACTGATCAGGATTGGGTTGAGGTCGAAGTCGTCTTCCAGCTTCGCCAGTTCCCCGCTCAATCTCCGGGTCTCTTTGGAGCAGACCGAGGTATCGAGGGAAGGGACCGAGATCACGAGGGTGACTCCTTTCACGATCTCGGCTGCGGAAGCTGGGTTAAGCTCGCCGTCGGTTACCTCAAAACCTGGCGCCGGGGCGCCAACTTTGATCGCGTTGCCTGTCAATTCCAGCGGTTCTCCTTTCATTGTTACTGCGGTCATAATCTACCTCCTTATTCTGTTAGAACTTAGCTTCGCAACTTTATTCACCGCAGAGACGCAAAGAGCGCAGAGAAAAAAACAGAGAAAAGTAAAATTTTATTTTATTTCAATGGAATGATAAGGCTATAAGCAAATTAATTATATAGGGCAGTTAGTTATTGTCTTTCTCTGCGATCTCTGTGTCTCTGCGGTGAAATTATTTATCTGCCTACCTTGGTAGTTTTAGTTTATTGTCCCGAGACTTGATATAAAAAACTCGGGATCCCGAAGGATTTCGGGGAAATTCCGAAACAGGAACTTAACCGCGGATTATGCTGATTAACAGAAAAAACAATCCGCCAAATCCGCGGTTTATCGAAATTGTCAATCGACAAAATAGTAGCCGCATTGCCCCCCGTTCCGGACCACGTCCCGCAGATCCCGGTTGTCGATCGGAAAGACCTTACAGACGGCCCAGCGGCGGCCGTGATAAAGCCGGCAGAGGTTCTCCCCGGTCAAAGCGGCGCAGGGGAAGAGCAGAGAACAGCAAGCCGCGCATTGACGACATTCCCCTCTCCAGCGGTTCAATTGGCTCCGGAGATACTTTTGCCGTAAATGGTAGATGTAGAAACGCCGGATCTTGCCGAGCGCGAGAAGGACAGCGGCGACAATAGCCGTCATCCTTGGTTTTTCGCCTTTTTCTGGTTCATGATTTTCTTTACACCCAGACCGTGTAGATTGAACGGCTTTCAATTATTTTATTTTCCCCCGCACCTCTCGCAAGATCAACCGTTTCTTTCACCTTTTTCCTGACCTTTCTCCACCTCCTCACAATCCGGATCGGAAGAGGAGACTTTATCGCCGACTCGATCAGCGGCCTCAATGAAGATCCCAGCGTCATCACAGCCCGGGCGATAGCCGTCAGGAGCGGGCGTCATTCTCCAGTTCAACCCGGAAGCGGGGCAGCGCGTTCGGATAATTTTCCCGGAGAAAATTGATCAGTCTCTCCCGAACATGGCAGCGAAGATCCCAGGCGGCGGAGGAATCGGCGACGCTCATCAACGCCCTGATTACCGCTGTCCGATCGGTGGCATCGGTAACCGAAACCGAACCCACCCGCCCGTCCCACAGAGGGGAGTCTCTCAGGATCCTGTCCAGCTCTTCCCGGACGGCCTCGACCGGAACGGTGTAATCAAGATAAAGATAGACCGCCCCCAAAAGTGCCGAGGTGGCCCGGGTCCAGTTCTGGAACGGCTTTTCCAAAAAATACGTGATGGGGAGCACCAGGCGTCGCTGATCCCAAATCTTCATCACCACGTACGTGAGCGTGATCTCCTCGATCTTCCCCCACTCCCCCTCCACGATCACCACGTCGTCGAGCCGGATGGGCTGGGTAATCGCGATCTGCAACCCCGCGATCAGGGTCCCGATGCTCTTCTGGGCGGCGATCCCAATGATCACGCTGATGATCCCGGCGGAAGCCAGGATGCTGGTCCCCAGCTGCCGGACCTTGTCGAAGGTCATCAGCATCGTCGAGAAGGCGATCAGGAAGATGATAACTATCACAATCCTCTGGATCACTTTGACCCGGGTTTGGATCTTCCGCTCCTGGAGATTATCGCGTTGGTCCACCTGATACTTGCCGAGCACGTAATCTTTGAGAATGGAGACACCGCGCACCGCGAGAAAGGTCAGGGAACCGATCAGCCAGAGCGTTAGGATATGATCGAGGGTGGAATAGAAGCCCGGGGGAATGTTCAGGGAGGGCAGCACGATCTTCAAAGCCAAGGCGGGCAGAAACATCCTGGCCGGTTTTTTCAGTCGGGCGATAAAGGAACGGATCAGGGCGGGGTCGGCCGTCTTTCCCGGTATCAGACGCTCGATCGTAAAGAAGATAACTCCGGAGGCCAGGAATCCAACCGCCACCGATACGAGGGAGATTATCAACGGCAGAAAGGTTTCGATCATCTGTTGTACGGCAGGGCTCATAGGTTCACCTCCTCATGCCAAGCAAAACGTATTCCTGACTTGAACTTGAAAAATGTTTCATAGTATCCCCCGGAAATCCTCTTCCCGTCCATGGCCTGGTTCCTCCTATTATTGACTTTTTTCTACTCCTCTCCCGCTGACAGCGGGAGAGGAGTAGAAATTAGTCAATAAAAAGGTGATTCAGCCAATTGCCGGCCATATACACTTGTGGGAATCTGATTACCAGATTATCAAAAAAAGGAGGTTAATATGCTGCTTAGTGCTGATCATCTCATCGGTTATGGCATTCAGGCCCGGGACGGTGATATCGGAAAAACCGTCGATCTTCTCTTTGATCAGGATGATTGGGCCGTTCGGTACCTGGTGGTGAAAACGGGTGGGTGGCTGTTTGGCCGCGAGGTTCTCCTCTACATGGGCGCTGTCGGCTGGCCCGACGGAAAAACGAACGTCTTTCCGGTCGATCTTAGCCGCGAGCAGGTTGAACACTGCCCCGACATCTCCACCGCTCCACCGATCTCCCGGAAAAATGAGGCGGAGATGTTCCTTTATTACAACTGGCCGACCTACTGGCTGCCGGGCGGCGTCGGAGCCGGATTTCCGGCCGCGCCCGTGCCTTTTCCCCCGGATGATGTCAAAAAGAAAGGCGATAGCAAGACGGGAGAAGGTGATCCGTCCCTTCGGAGCGTGAAAGAAATCACCGGCTATCATATCAGAGCCAGGGACGGTGAAATCGGTCATGCCGGGGATTTGATTGTTGACGACGAAACCTGGGTCATTCTCTATATTGTGATCGACACCCGAAACTGGCTACCCGGCTCGCGAGTGATCGTCTCCACCCGGTGGATAGATTCGATCAGCTGGGATAGCAAGATGATCGAGGTGGATCTTCCCCGCGAAAAGATCCGCAACAGCCCCCCGTACGATCCTGCCGCGCCGGTCAATCGAGAGTACGAGGATCGGCTCTTCGACTATTACGGACGCCCGAAATACTGGGAATAAACGCGGAGCAGTTGAAATAAGATGCTGAGCATTTAGAGCCCCATGGTCTCGATCAGGATAAGTCCCAGGATTATGAGGGCCGCGAACGGTACGATCACCAGCCAGGGATTGCGGGCCCGAAAGAGATCGATCAGAGTTCTGTCGCCGAAAGATCCGATTTTCAGTACCCTCTCCAGGCGGGGATATACGGCGGCATAGAGACCGGCCCCGACCATGATCCCGAAAACCCCGCCAATCAGAGCGTCGAGAGACCCGTGGGCGATCGCCCCCACCGATGTCCCGGGACAGTAGCCCAGAATTCCGAAACCAACTCCGAATATCAGCGGTCCGGGGAGGCTGGTTCCGAGAGAGCCGGATTTCTTGTGAAGTTTGACCCAGCCCGCCGCTTTCATCGCGTATATCCCGATCATGCCGGTTACTATCGCGCTCAACATCACCTTCAATACGGTAAAATCCTCCAGTAGAAGCTGCCCGAGGATGACATCGTAATAGCAGACTCGTCCTTTCTGAAGAAGAAATCCGAACGCGAAACCAAAGATCATGCCAAGACCATACTGGAGATATTTCCGGTTATGGATTTTAGTGAACTTGATATCGTCCATTTCGTTCTATCCGTAAATTGGGCTTAAAAATATTTTTAGAGTAACCGATAAATGATAAAAGCCATACCGACGCCGCCCAGGAAAAAGCAGATCACGGCCAGCCAGCTGCTCAGAACCAGCTGTAATGTCCCGCTGATCCCGTGACCACTGGTGCATCCACGCCCCCATCTTGCCCCGAAACCGACACAGATGCCGCCGAATATCGCCGCTATGGATCGAACAACGACATTAGAGCCGAAGGAGGCCTC
>Ga0075115_10001558_pt1 | contig 11137 bp, 9 predicted proteins | sample AntAceMetag02UKH_FD_69785 | JGI IMG/M metagenome (GOLD analysis project Ga0075115, IMG submission 69785) | Saline lake microbial communities from Ace Lake, Antarctica - Antarctic Ace Lake Metagenome 02UKH | ecosystem: Environmental > Aquatic > Non-marine Saline and Alkaline > Saline | place... | reverse complement strand
CGGCATCGGCGGCGGCACCGTACGCAGCATTGTCAGGGAGTCTCTTGCTTCTCACCCTCTGGTCAGAGCCTTCCGCTGCGGCGGACAGAAGGAGGGCGGTGACGGCGCAACCATTGTCCAGCTGTAGCTAGCTGATGTCTTCATGATAGCTCTGCAGTGAGCGGACTCCCGATTTGCCCTTTTGGTAGGCGGCAATTCCCTTGGCGGCGGCAAGAGCAGCTGCCAAGGTCGTGATATAGGTCACCCTGTACTTTATGGCTGCCTTACGGATATAAGAGTCATCATACTTACTCCGTTGTTCGCTATGCTAGAACATCTCGGAGGCGAACACAATCAGGAAACACCTGATTTGTGGCTTCAATATTCCTGAGCTAGTCACCAGAGTGACCTTGCCCGAAAACTAGGGCTGGATTAATGAGAGTCTTTCTGTTATTTGGAGGATACCATAAATAAGCGTCAATTATTGCTCCAACCTTTGGGGCCGATTTCTGGAAGCCTAAACGACATGCATATCATGGCTGTAGCGATGCCAATGAGCATAAATAGGGCTAGATTAAGGTCGCCAGTGATATCAAAAATGTGCCCGCTTACTAGTGACCCGATCGGTCCGCCTATGTTGCCTGCTGTTATAATCAGCCCAGTTGCTGCTCCGACCTCTTCCTCCGGTACCATTTCTAAGGGTAGTGCTAGTACAATTACTAAGATAGTACAATCGGCAAGACCCACGAGAACCATCGGGAGCCAGCTCATACCTAAGGAAACGTTAGCCCATGCCAAAGCAGCTATGGCCATGGCGATAGCCGAAGCCAAAAGAAACGGCCTCCTTGAACCCACTCTATGGGCAAGCATAGGTATAATGAAACATGCGGGGATGGCTACCCAAAAAGCTAGCGAGCTTGTGAAACTCGCTAGCTCCGGTGTGCCTCCCTTAGACATAACCAGGGCGGGAGACCAGCCTATCCAGGTATAGTAGAAGAAAAGATGCAGCGCATGGAAACCCGATAATAGCAACAGGTCTTTATTTTTTAGCGTCTTGCTTAGGAGTTGTCGAAAAAAGACGTTGCTTCTAGGCATCGACTCAACCTTCAAGTTTTTGGATGAAGGCTCCTTGAGTAACGTCCACCATATCACCGCCACCACTATGGCCGGGATGCTCCATACAAAGAAGACACCTTGAACACTGTTTGTTAGCGGGAAAACAAACGGTATAGTAAGAGTTATTGCCAAAGCTTGACCGATGAATATGCCTGCCGAGTATACTCCTGTTGCTATGCCAGTTTTCTCACGGGGGACCCAGGCGCTTATCATCTTGGGTAGGCTGACAAAGGCAAAGCCGAACCCCACTCCATAGATGAAAGTAAATGCCAGCAGGGCAGAGACATCCATGGTGGTGCACCTTAGCAGGCTGCCCACCGCTATCAAGATAGCACCGATACCTCCAGCCTTTCTGAAGCCTATCCTATCGGCGATGAGACCGGCTGGGAGGGCTACCACCCCCACCATCCACAGCGGGATGCTGTAAAGCAGGCTGGTCTGGGCGTGGGTAATCTGGAGTTGCTCCGTGAGTATGTGTTCCATAGGTGGAATACATATAAGGGGCATCCACATTGCGATAGCTAGTAGCATGGCAAAGATTAATACAGCGTATGGCACATGCGGGCTTTCGCTCGGTTGCACTGGCAGCTCAGTCAGTGATTTTTGATCCAATCTGTCTCTAAGCCTTCAATATACTTAACCTATTGATCAGTTCAGCACAGTTTTGGGGGATGTAAGCATATTCCAACTGATTGCGCACCACTCAAGTAGCAGTTTCATCCACCCCTAAATAGGCTTCAATGACCTGCTGATTACGAAGGATCTCTTCGGGTGGGCCTTCCACGAGCTTCTTTCCAAAATCCAGCACGCTTATTTTCTGGCATAGTCCCATAACAGTCCTCATATCGTGCTCTACCAGCACGATGGTTATCCCTTGATCACGTATCTGTCTGATCTTATCTACCATATCTTGTTTTTCCGTCGGGTTCATGCCGGTAACCGGCTCATCTAGCAGTAACATTTTCGGCTTAGCAGCCAGGCCAATAGCCACCCCCAGCAACCTCTGGTGGCCATGAGGGAGGTTCACTGCCAACTCATCCTTGAGATCCGCTAGCCCCATAAGCTCCAGGATTTCCAGAGTCATTTTCTCAGCCTGCCTTTGTGTCTGCTGATTGGCAGGAGTATGCGCTATTACCCCGAAAAGCGCTACCCTCGCATGCAAGTGACACGCTAGCGATACATTGTTTTGAACGCTAAATTCATTAAAGAGAGCCGTCTGTTGAAAAGTTCGAACCAGACCCCGGCTAGCTATTTTATGTGGGCTAAAACGGGTTATATCTTCACCATTATACTTGATCCTTCCCTCTGTTACCGGGTAATTTCCAGTAATAAGATTGAAAAGGGTCGTCTTCCCGGCACCATTGGGACCAATAATTCCCCTTATCTCCCCTTCCTCAATATCAAGATCCACATCGCTTACAGCAACCAAACCACCGAAACTCTTGGTTACTCCCCTCAGTTCAAGCAAAGCCATATACTATATTCCTCCCTACCCAAGAAGATAATGCGATGTTATCCATAGTAAGGCTTCCCTCCGTCTCAAGCCAGGTGTAAGACACCGCTTTCATTCCCTCTTTATGCGCCTGCGTAGCTTTTTAAACCACGTCGAAACCATTGCCGGCAAGCCCTCAAGACCCCCGGGTATAAAGAGCAGCACGGCTATCAAGACCAAACCATAAACAAGCGGCCTCCATGCGGCAAGGGGGCGTAGCCCTTCTGCAAGCAGTACAAAGAAAACGGTTCCAATTATTGGTCCAGTGAAAGTCTTGATGCCGCCTACAGCTAGCCAGGCGAGAAGAATTATCAGGGGCCCGAGAGAGAACACCGCTGGGTCTATGGATCCGTGGTAATGACCAAAAAGAACGCCGCATATGCCGGCAAAAAATGAGCCGATTACGATGGCAAGCCTTTTATTTGCGACAACGTTTATACCAACATTCTCCGCCAAAATATCCTGCGAATAGATAGACTTAAAGATATCACCTAATCGAGACCTGTCTATCCGATACATAGCGAACAGGCATACCAGCATTACCACCATCACCAAAAAGTAGTAGGGTATGGCTTGAGAAAAATCTATTGTCGGCAGCCCCGGGATTGACCAGGGTGAAGGACGAGGGATGTCTGTAATTCCAGCGGGACCTCCGAAAGGATAGTCAAGCCTGTTCCAGCTTAATCTTATCGCCTCCCCCATAGCAAAGGAGCCGATAAGATAGGCGAACTCTCTCATCCTCGACAAGGGGTAACTCAATAGCAGGCCAACCAGTGCCGCAACCAGCCCTGCCAATGGCAGGGCTGCCCAAAAAGGCCAACCGAAATCCTTTACCATTATAGCGCTGAAGTAAGCCCCTGCACCCATCACAACGTAATGGGCAAGGTTCCATCCCCCGGTGGTAAGTATTACGCGAAAGCTTAGTGCCAGGATGATGAAGATAAGGAGCTCCGTAGCAACGCCCACATAGTATTCCCTGAGGAAGAATGGTACCACACACACAAAGGCTATCGAAACTACCAGGCCCGCATGGGGCCTTGATAAATTATGCTTTCTCACGGCCTAACAGTCCTTGAGGTCTAAATGCTAACACCGTAGCCATAATCACGGCAGAAACTATAGTGGCAATAGTTGAATCAGCCAGGGTGGTAATGACGGCATATGTGAAACCAAGGATGATAGAAGCTAAAAAGGCACCTTCTATACTCCCCACACCTCCAAAGACCACTATTATGAAAACCATTAAAATGATTCTAGTCCCCATGTAGGGGGTAACTGAGTATATGGGTGACAGCAATGCCCCTGCTGCCCCGGCCATTGCGCTCGCAATGCCCATAGCTAAAAGCGCCATCCGATTAGGATTTACCCCCTGGAGGGTGGCGGCTTCGGCGTCCTGAGACGTCGCCCGCAGCGCCTGGCCCAGCTTAACCCGGTGCAGGAAGAGCCAAAGCCCTCCGATCATAGCAATGCCAGCCGGGATTATCACAACCCTTTGCCAGCCGACGCTCGCACCAAAGATTTCCAGCGACCCCGCAAGGGGAGGGATGACAGGCTTAGTCCTACCCACGCCCCAAACTTGCCCCACCAAAACCTGCAAAACATATATCAACCCAGTGGCAGCCATAAAGGTGGCAGATATATTTCCTCGCAGGCGCCTAAAAATACTTACCTCGGTGATTAGCCCTATACCGGCCACCACCCCCATAGCTCCCAGCAGGGCAACAGGGAAGGGCCAACCACCTACAGTGTAAAGGAGCCAAACCATGTAGGCACCGACCATGAAAAACTCACCCCAGGCAAAGTTTGCCAAGCGTGAGACACCAAAAATCAACGCCAGCCCGACTGCCAGTACAGCGTATGAGAACGAGGTTACCCAACCATTAACTACGGTCTGCCATACCAGTTCCATAGCTCTTCCTAACTTAAGGCGATCTGGCGCCCCTTTCTATTATCTTTCCGTTATTATGGTAGCTGAGCTCCCATGGTATTATGCTGACTTACTTCGGGACCTCAGCTACCAATATAGCTACTGGATGTTACTCTGTCTCCTCCACCTGCTGCCAACCTAGTAGGCCGCGCGATTCCATCTCTTCGACGAGAATGTCCCCATGCTCCTCATACCAGTCAGAGAACCTAAAGGTGGCTAAAACCTCGCGGTCCCCGCCGATGGAGCCTGGTACTGGTTCTAAGATTGGTGTAGTTATAAACATCGAGGGCTCAATCAGGTTAGTTGTGCCAAATAGTTCTGTGCCAATCTCAGGAGTCCAAATATGCGGTCCTGTCATGACAGGGATTTCATCCATAGCCTTAAGCGCGGCCAATACTTCGTCAGTGTCAAACGTGCCGGCGGCTTCTACCCCTATCATCCATACTTGAACAGCATTCTGATACAACCAATCGACCGAAATCATGGCGCGGAACTCGTCTTGAGGGGCTCCCGAACCATATATAGCCTCCCACTTGCGATAAAAATCGTGCTGCGGCGATGGTTCTCCCCATATGGCATCGCTCATCTCGGCAAAGCTTTCATGATAGCGCCCCACCAGGTAGTCAAGAGGTACCCTGGCTTCGGTAGCCGCAAGGTCGGAGTCGAGATGCCCAAGTATGCCCTCGAAACCCTGGAGGTAAGCCTGCTCCGTTAACAGAATAGCAAACTCCGGATAGGTTACGGACATGTCAATCGCGTCGGGCTCTGTTGCCAGTATGGCACTCATTACCGGAGCGAAATCGGTGGTATCCAGCGAGAACCTGCTTACATACGATATCTCAACATCCGCGGACCTCCAGCCGGCAACACTAAAAGCTTCCCCTTGCTTACCCATTAGATCATCGTTGTTGATGATAGCCACCTTCTCAATCTCAGGGTGATTCTCACCAAGCCACCAAGCCCTCATCGTATCTGTCCGCATGCAGTGGTCAGTTCCAGCTACGACGTAAGGCCTGTCTGACCGCAGGGGTATACACAAAGGAATGAACATAATCTCGTACTGAGTACTGTACGAGGCTATAGCGCTAGCCGGGGGGTCACAAAGAGCTGCTATAAACTTTGCCTCATCTTCTAGAATTACCTTCTTGGCACCCATCCCTGCCTTGGTGGCGACGTTCTCATCGTCATAGGTAACCAGGTTTACCAGATATCTTTCATCACCGACTTGGAGACCCCCAGCTTCATTAACTTCATCAAGCAATATACCCACTCCGGTAGTCCCAGGAAGCCCCCACATAGCTGCTGGACCACTCAGGGCAGTGACCATGGCGACATTCACCGTCTTCGGCGTCGGTTCTGGTGTCGGTGTCGGTTCTGGTGTCGGTGTCGGGGCAGTACAACCGCTTATCAAGGGTATGCTTATTGCCATCACTGCCACCAGACTAAAGCCAAGAATTATCTTTAGTATCCCTTTCTTTTTCATCTTCACTTAAACCTCCTAATTTAGTGAAATTGAAGTTCCTTTAAATGGAATTCCTCCCCCATTAACACCTCCTTAGCTATATTTTCAGGTGTATCTGGCAATCACCTGAATACAGGTTGTATTTGCGGTTGATAACTCTCTCTATCATAACAAATATCAGGGGCGTCACTCAATCTTCAACACCCCTGATACCACTTAGGAGATATAGGGTTAGCTGATAATCACATTCCACTATTCACTATACTAGAATATCTCGGAGACGAACACAATCAGGAAATGCCTGACTTGTGGCTTCAATATTCCTGAGCTAGTCACCAGAGTGACCTTGCCCGAAAACTAGGGCTGGATTAATGAGAATAGAATGCATACCGATGGCCCCGCATACGAGATAAGTAGCTGCTGTAAAGCCGGTATCAGTTACTTCTTCTCGAACCAAAGTTCGGGGACTGTTCAGACTAGCCAAGGCTCGGAACACTAAAGGCATTCTTGGATGATATCATCCTTTAGGTCCCCCATTGATTAATACTACTCATACCAACCGAAGTCATTAATGGCCTTGGTCATCATCCACACATTATATGGGGGTGCCTTTGGTGGCATGTCACAACCCGGGGCAAAGATAAATCCCCCTGGAACACCCTTACCTTTCAGGATGATTTCCTTGCTAGCTTCATAGACAAACTCCGCTGTCCCGACCTGGATTATAGACGGGTCGAGATTTCCGAAGCATATATCGTTGGGGAAATACTCTGCCACTGTGTTAAGGTCGATTTCACGGCCTACGCTGATAATACCTGGGTCACCGAAGTCGCACTGTGCCCAGAAAGGCAAGTTAGCATTCTGCTCTCCACAGGGATGGAACCACATGTGTTTGTAACCCATCTCTCTCATTTTATCGTGTTGTTCCTTTATATAGGGTAGGCAGAACTCCTCAAATTGCTTTGGTGATATGATCGCCTGCATCGGCCCGCCGACCTCGGGTACCAGTCTGTCAGCACCAAAAGTGTCTGCGAACAATTTAGCCAACGCTAGCTTAAAGTCAGTGAATATACGGAAGACGTGGTGGATTAATTCTGGTTTCTTGAGTAACAATCTGCATAATCTACCCATACCTAGTACAGCTTCAGCCGTATCCATGGGCCCAGGCAAGTACGGGCTAATAACCGTGCCTTTCCACTTCAGCATGTATGCGGTGTTTTCTAACACCAGTCGTATATTGCCTAACTTTTCAAGATTATCGGGTACCTTCAGGTCAAGAATATCTTCATCGGTATCTACGGCGTAGCGATTTACCACCGGTGCCTGCACAGAGTTACCATTGGGCCATTTCACTCCACCACCAAACTCCTCAGCCGCAAAGGCACAGTAAGTACCTAAACTCACTGTTATTGACTGCCAGCCATATTGCTCGTTGGTCCATCGCTGTGCATCAGCTGCCTTCTTTGCGTCAGTATAGAAGTCGCTAATACTGTAGCCCACATTTAACGCGGAAAAGCTCGAGGATAGTCCCCATATGGGGACTCGGTCTGGCTTCTGGCGATTCCAGAGTGCTTCCATCCGCTCTTCATCAGTCAACCGATCCTTTCTCATTGTTCTTAATGACGTCGTCTCATGTCTGTCTCCCTTTGCCATGACATTAAGCCTCCTCTTGTTTCCCATCGCATGCCCTTAGGTTGACTTTGCCCTCGTGCCCTTGGCCTGGATGTTGGCTATTCGCAAGCATCTATTAAATTCAGAAAACCTCAACTCTTCCGTGCGAAGTAAGCTAGGTCTTTAGCTTCTTGACTAAAAAGGCAACATTCTTGCCGAAGTCCCACACAGTTCTAAGACCCCACTCATCCGTCTTCACATCACCCTTTTCCAAACCAAAAGCAAGGTTCCAATAAATTTTTGAACCGGGCACAAAAAAACCCAAGATATGAAACCAGAAATTAATTTGGGCTATGGTAAATTGCTGGCCCGACCGCTCTGCTACTACTAAGGGGCCGCCCACCTTACCTTCAAATATTCCAGTGTTCCAATACGCAATGTAACCAACCCTATCCATGAGAGCTTTCAATTCAGGTGTTGCCGAACCAAAGTATACTGGTGAGGCTAGTATTATAGCGTCAGCCTCTTTCATCTTGAGATATATTGGCCACAGGTCATCCTTGATAGGACAACGCTCTTCTTTCTTACAGACCTGACAGTCATTACAACCTTTAATATCTAAACCAGCTAATCGTATAAGTTCTGTGTCCAGCCCTTCCTCTTCTATCGCCTTCAGGGTGTGTCTACTTAGAATTTCTGTATTCCCCTTCTTCCTCGGACTACCTACAATAGCAATGGCTTTCACTATACACCTCCTGTAATGTTTCAGTCGTTTCCGGAACCCACTCTTAACAACCTGTCCAAATTTCGGGGTCCGCCTCAAGCCTTCGTTTCTGCAATGTTCTTGAATTAGTACAACTGAAGTAATAGCGGATATTCTTTGCGCGCGATCTCTCTCGCTCCCCGAGAGAATTACAAAATTATTTCAAAGACTCCCAAGTTTCCCAATCAACATCTCTACCCGGATAGGCAACCTTTTTAAGAGGCCATTTTTCGGTAATCCATTTTCTAACAGTATTGTACAAAACTGGATCTAAGGCCTCGTTATAAGCGCTCTTTCTTACCCACATATAAACTTCTGCGTCAAAGCCTTCCTTCGTGGAAGGAAAAATATACACGCAACCCAAGCAGTGACTTTCGTCCAAATTCATTACCGTGTAGGCGAAAGATGAACCTGTTTGAAATTCCTTTTGATGCCAACCCAAATCAATTAAATCCTGCTCGAATGTTAAATCAAGAGGCGGCCATTTTGAGTGCGGTCCAAAGATACCCTGCAAATGCTCTACACTTGTCATTACTGCATCATAGTCTTTAACAACATCATTTACGGTCAATATCCGTAAACGAAATTTATCGGTCTCTAAAACTTGGGGGACTCTAAAATCTGGTGAAACTAATGGCTTTTTCATTTTTTCTCTTTAAGTATGGCTCCTACTCTGGCTATATAACTTAGAGATTAAACTAACGGTGCCTTATAGGACTTCAGGCTGTCGTGAAGGGTTACCGGCCCGAATATTCCTGCACAGCTTTACTGGGAATAGGTTTATCCATCTTCGCTGTCCTTGCATTTCGTGCAGACCTGAATTGCCTATACGCAAACCAAAAGGTTTTTTGACAACTGCGTCCCATAAACTGGTAGAAATTTGACCCTTCTCCTGCAAAAACTCCTGACTTGGACACCTCATTCCTGAGTTAGTCACCAAAGTGACCTTGCCCAAAAACTAGGGCAGTTACAATGAGAGTTATGCCTGGGGTTATATTGGTCCAGATTCCCTGTTTAACTACCCAGCGTTGCCACCATTACTGCCTTTATGGTATGAAATCTGTTTTCCGCCTGACTGAATACTATGGATGCTTCCGACTCGAAAACCTCCTCGGTAACTTCCATGCTCTCTAGGCCGAACTTTTGGTAGATATCTTCCCCAAGAGTCGTTTCCCTATTATGGAATGCAGGCAGACAATGCATGAACTTCACCTTTGAATTACGCGTCATTTTGATAACTTCATTATTTACCTGATACGGCCTTAGGAGCCCAACCCTTTCCTCCCAGACTTCTTCTGGCTCGCCCATGGACACCCAAACATCCGTATAGAGAAAATCGCAATCCTTTACCCCCTGTTCTAAGTCGTCGGTTATTTTTATCCTAGCCCCTGTCTCTTTAGCGATTTCATCCGCCTTTTGCACGAGCTCCTTCTGCGGTTGCATGCCCTTTGGAGCCACGCAGCGGAAATCCATTCCCATCTTTGCTGTACCAATAAGGAGCGAGTTTCCCATATTAAACCGTGCGTCTCCCAGATATGCGAGCTTTACCCCGTCTAAAGGTTTGTCGGTATGCTCCATTATGGTAAAAATGTCCGCCAGTACCTGGGTAGGGTGAAACTCATTGGTAAGCCCATTCCAAACAGGTACCTTCGAATATTCGGCAAGCAACTCCACAACTTCCTGTCCAAACCCACGGTAGCCAACTCCGTCGTACATTCTACCCAGTACACGAGCCGTATCTTTCATGGATTCTTTCTTCCCTAGTTGTGAGGCGGACGAGTCCAGATACGTCACCCTTGCCCCCTGATCATAGGCGGCTGTTTCAAAAGCACACCTCGTTCTGGTGGAGCTCTTTTCAAAGACTAGAGCGATTTTCTTTCCGACCATCCTTGGCTGCTCGGTACCGTTATAATTCGCCCATTTTAGATGTGTGGTAAGGTCTAGTAAGAATTTATTCTCTTCTGGTGTAAAATCCAGTAGCTTTAGAAAGCTCCTGTTTCTGAGATTGTAAGCCATCTTGCTGCTCCTCCTTTTAGTAATTAACAATCATATCATAGTGTGGGGGAAACCTTTACCCTGTTGATGAGGTAACCTCTGAGCTTATCACCCCCCCTACTTAACATCTGCCTTGACTGGTTGTGACCCCTGGAAAAGCTTTGCAACCTCACGGACTGAATCGAAGATATAATCCGGGGCAATAGCTGAAGATTCCAGATCACTTTCCCGAAATTCCCCCGTTTTTACAAGCGCTGCTTTTAGCCCTGCCCTTCTGGCACCCAAGATATCGGTCTTGATTCTGTCTCCCATCATGAGGATTTTGCTCCTCTCAATATTTCCCATGGTATCGAGGGTGATGTCGAAAATGTAGCGATTCGGCTTTCCAATATAGGTGGCCCTAATACCGGCAGCATCTTCGAGCATTTTCCCGTATGCTCCCACCGTTAACTCCAGCTCTCCCATGCTATTATCGACGCTCTCAGTAATCATAACGACCAATTTTGCACCTTTGAAAAGGAATCTAAGTGCTCTGTTCAGATTCTGGAAGTTGAATTCATCACGAAAATCTCCTAGGACAATATATTCCGGATTATCCGGGTCATGCCGGAGATTGTGAAACTCTTCCAGCCCTTCCCCTTTGAGCATTACCCAACAAGATCTCGGGTTCAGAGTTTCCAGATATCGAGCGGTGGCAAAGGAAGCGGTAATAACCTCATGCTGGTAAATAGTGAAACCCTTCTTTTTTAGGTTTTCCGTGCATGATCTCCTGCTCTTTAGGGTGCTGTTAGA
>Ga0075115_10001555_pt1 | contig 11145 bp, 12 predicted proteins | sample AntAceMetag02UKH_FD_69785 | JGI IMG/M metagenome (GOLD analysis project Ga0075115, IMG submission 69785) | Saline lake microbial communities from Ace Lake, Antarctica - Antarctic Ace Lake Metagenome 02UKH | ecosystem: Environmental > Aquatic > Non-marine Saline and Alkaline > Saline | place... | reverse complement strand
AATGCGAGTCTTGGACGTGGGCACGACGACGTAATTACAAAAGATCTTGAAATAACGAACTTTTGCAACGGAATCATCATAAAAGGAGCGGGTCAAGATGATTTCTATCCCTCAGTTGATAACAACACCATATTTGAGTGCTCGGTCCGCGACAATGGTGATGATGCTGTCGGTAAGGTAACGCATGGAATCCATCTGTGGAGGGCAACCAATACAACGGTAAAGGACTGCGCGGTTTACAACAACACCGGTTATTACACAGGTAGCTGCGGTACAGGAGGTCATGGGATCAGGTTGTTCGGGAACAGTGATAATTGTACTGTGGAGGGATGCAACGTCTACAACAACACCCACGTATATTCGCAAAATACATGTGTGATCATTGCACCATCGCCTACAACAAGGTAACAGACAACGGTGCAGCAACTGATTTTTGTGGTGGCATCAGACTGATGTGCATGAAGTCAAATTATAATATTATTAGAGATAATAATGTGTCAGAAAACCTTCACACTGGAATCTATATAGGCGGCAGGAACAATACTATCAGATACAACACAGTACGCAATAACGAGTACTATGGAATCGATATGGGCAGAAGCGATGGATCGTACAATAACGAGTTATATGAAAATACAGTCTGTGGAAATAGTGAGTGTGATATAAGGACATGCGGACCGGAATGTTACGGAAATCACGGCGACAACAACACCTGCGACTCAACATCATATTACGATGATGACGAAACCACAGGAGGCACTTACGATTGTGAGTCTGAAATTGGATGCGTGGCTCCAGACGGTACAGTTTTCAGATGCGGGGATACGGTAACTGCGAGTTGCACATTCAATGGAGACATGAACTGCCAAGCAAGATACGGTTTAATCATCGGAGCAGATAACATCACCATCGATGGTGCGGGTTATGCACTGTATCGTGCTGATCCAGGTGAATGCACACTCTGCCCATCTACCGGAATTCTCAACAAGGGATATGGCGATGTAGCGATAACAAATTGGGACCAGTTTTTACTCGGGCACAGTATTCATTCCCAGATGATTCGTAACAAGTCTTAATAAAAACCACATCAATTCAATCGTGCATGTCTGAACGAAAACTGATCATCGAAGTTGGCATCGACGATGACGCAGTCAATAGCATCGAAGATCTCGAACGGGAGATTCTTGCCCAAGACATCTGCAAGCAGGCGGCAAGGAAATATCTTGATAGTTTGCAGGATGATATGGCACAACAAGTGGAAATAAGGAAAGGTAGCAAAAAAGTACACATAAAAACACCCCATTTTGAATTTAACTTCCATGCAAAGAGAACGCTCGATGAAGCGGGGAAAAAACGTTCATAGTGCCTTATTTGCACAACCGAGATAAAAATCAACTTGATTCCACACACTACCCTTCATGGAAGTACCTCTGCACAATAGTCTCGTTTTCGGAGGCATCTTTTCTGATTGACATCTTGCAGGGGGTTAAAGTAAGTTCTTCCAAGTTAAAGAAAGTATTCTATGAAAATAAGACACTGCCAATAAGAAATCCAATTTATTCACAATACAACGGTCAAACGATCGATGCCATAATCATAGATGACACCAAGTCAAAAAGAAGATCGGGTGGTCGCCCCAGCATCAAAGCGCGAATCTTCGCGCTCTTCTTTTTTGGCTGATCACAGCTTTCCTTGTATCTGTAAATAAGGAGATTCACCGCGTAACTGTCTTTCGTAACAGCTACAGGAATTTGTGCCAGACGTTCATACTTTCAATACGCCCTGCAATATTGGTGTTGTTCAGTAGCGTCCCACTGTATTGGTAGCCCATCCTTGAGAAGGTGATGTTCATGCCATAGGAGATTGCGCGGGCAATGGTATACGAGAGTTTCAACCCCTGCCTCCGCATCTCTTCTTCCATCACCGAAAGCAAAAATGTGGCAAGTCCGTTTCTACGATACTCTGGAAGTGTCGCGAAATCGGTCATCTCGACGTGGCGATCCTCTTTGCATATTTCCGATGATGCCAGCGACACGATCTTTCCCTCGCATTCCACTGCAAAGTAGACCATATTGTCAGCCATGGTTTCGCGAAGATAGGCAGGGTCACGAATGGGAAATGGATACGTCTCAAATATATAACGATACGCTTCAGCCATCTCTTCGGCATCGTCCGGTCGGCAAATCCGCCATTGCATCGGTTCAGGCAGGGTGGGCGAATCTGCCAATGCGGATTTTTCCTCTGCCGTTTCCAGCACAGACCGTATTATCTCCCGGTCAGAAGAGTTCTGGCGATTTTTTTGCAGGAATTTTCCCAGAAAAAGACCGGTTTCTGCACCATCGTAAAAAGATGGGATGCGGGCTTCTACTTTATAATCATTTTTACGAAAGAGCGATCCTGCAGACTCCGGGACCTTCGCAAATATCCTAGAGTATCCATGACGCCGAGCAAGGTTGTTTAAGCGATTTACAACATCAGGATAATCTCTGCACGATAACTTCATCAGATAAATTCTGTCATTGAACGTCCCGTGCTGGATAAGTGAATTTCCGAGCCTCTCAATTTTGTCTGGCATCAATGGTCATCCCTTCTTTTCATTCTATCTGTATCCATCGGGATCAACGATATGGTCTTATCATAATCTGCTAATAACTTCTCAATACCAACCGCTTTATGTTCATCAGCAGCGTCCAGCACTAACTGCAACTGGCACTCATCACAATTTCTATCGCAGAAGGTTGGTTCATAGGAATCCGGTTCTTTGTAAGAAGTGATGACCCCCTCATAATTTCTTAAGATAACTTTGTTGGTTGACCATGATATGAGGTAATTGGGCATAACACGGATCTTCCCGCCCCCGCCCGGCGCATCGATCACATAGGTTGGTACGGCGATGCCACTCGTGTGCCCGATCAGGGACTCGATGATCTCTATACCCTTACCAACAGGGGTGCGGAAATGAGTTAATCCCTCTGATAGATCACATTGGAATAAGTAATAAGGTCTAACTCTGTTCTGAACCAGTTTATGCACCAGTCTCTTCATCAGTATGGGACAGTCATTCACACCTGCCAGTAAGACCGATTGGTTGCCAAGTGGTATTCCCGCATCTGCTAACATCTTAAGCGCTTCTCTTGAAGAGGCTGTTACCTCTCGTGGGTGGTTGAACTGTGTATTAATCCACAAAGGATGGTGTTTTTTGAGCATATTTACCAGATCATCAGTTATACGATAAGGCAGGACTACAGGCATTCTGGTTCCTATCCGGATCACCTCGACATGTGGAATCGTCTGTAGCTCGGTAAGGATCCAATCAAGATAGTCATCCGATAACATCAGCGGGTCTCCGCCTGAAAGCAAGACATCCCTGATCTCGGGTGTGTTTTTTATGTACTCAATTCCTTTCAGTATCTCGGATCTATTCGGAATGGAATCCACATCACCAACCCTTCTCTTCCGTGTGCAATGGCGGCAGTACATGCTGCAGATATTGCTTATGAGAAAGAGTACCCGATCAGGATATCTATGAGTGATTCCCGGGACAGGACTATCTTTATCCTCTGCCAGCGAGTCTTTTATGTCATATTTACTGATAACCAGTTCACGAGGGTCAGGAAATGCCTGTATAAAGATCGGATCATTCTTATAGTCATCGAAATCAATCAAGGACAGATAATATGGGGTGATAGAGAGCGAGAATTTTTTAAGAACTTTTTCATAGACTTGTTTCTCCTCTTCATCGAATTTGATGCAGCTAACATCTTCAAACACATCGATATCCTTTATAGCATGGCTCAATTGCCATTTGTAATCCTTCCAGTTAGAAATACTCGCATCATCTGCTATTGTTTCAGAAATTTCCTTCTGTTTTCCAGTATATATCGTCATTAGTCCACCTAATTTTCGTTTCGCTTGAATCATCTTTGAGCTTTATGAAGTGAAGCGTGAAGCACATGTTATCTGGTATTCCAGAAGCATTGCGTCACTCACTCCCTTCACCATACCTACAGAGTTAAACGATCTCTAATAGCTGGATATCAAAGATCAGATCTTTTCCAGCCAGTGGATGGTTTGCATCCAGTGTCGCACCCGATTCGGTGACATCAGTCACCATAGCTACAATTGTTTGACTATCTGGCTGGCGGATCGTGAACTGCCGCCCCACTTCCGGTTGCGCGTCTTCCGGAAAGATATCCCGACCCACCGTCAGCACCAGTTACTCATGATGCGGTCCGTACGCTTCATCCGCCGGGACATTGATGATCTTCGATTCGCCCGGCTCCATCCCGATCATGGCTTGTTCAAACCGGGAGATTATCTGACCCTCACCTACTCTAAATTGGAGAGGATCGTGGTTTGTCGTGGTATCGAATACTGTGCCATCCACCAATTTGCCTGTGTAGTGAACCTCAACGGTGTCACCATCTTCTACCTGTGCCATTCTTTTCATTTCTCCTTTGTTTTGTGGTTATCATGTCAAAAATCGACCTTATATAACGTTTTCGGTGTAACAGGGTTTATCTGAATCTGAAACTCCGCAGAATTTTTCTGATTCTGGCGGATTCTGCGCTTCTCAAAAAATGCCGAAAGAAAGCAGCATCAGACACGTTTCTGAGGACATGCATTCCCACAAGGCTTGGGTTTGCGCAATTCAGCGATTTCTGCATCTGAGAAGGTTTTTCTGTCAGTAACTGGAAGGGGTCAATAGATCGTACCCCATTTCATTTGGCAAAGAAAGGGTCAATACATTGTACCTTCTTTCGACACGCAATCCGTTAAACGCATCCTCTGTGATGCGTTATGGATATTGACGAACAAGAACGAATCGATGCTGTGAATCGGTACACTAGAGGAGATAAACCCGCAGATATTTATAGAGACGCAAAGAGATCAAAGAAATGGCTCACTGGTTGGGTGAATCGATTCAAAACTGGCGAAGACGGGTGGTATAGATCTCGATCGAGAGCGCCTAAAAAACATGGAAGAAAGACGAATGAAGAGATCGAAGGAGTGATCGTGAGCATCAGGAAAGCTCTGATAGAAGGCAATGAGCACGAATCAAAATATCTCGGCGTGGGCGCTGATGCGATCCAGTACAGGATGAATGAGCTCGGTTTTTCAGAGGATGTGATGCCATCGGCATCAACGATAAAGCGGATTGTGAAGAAACATGGTCTGAAAGTAAATAAACGAGAGCGATACAAAGCTGGGTCAAATCCAAGAAGCGATACACACCCCATAACCCCACACAAATCGACGAGGTGCACCAGATGGACTTTGTTGGTCCGTGATTTATCAAAGGATATGGTCCGATCTCCTCCCTCCATCTCATCGATGTGGTATCCACTCGGGTTCACATTGAGCAATTTAACTCCAAAAGAATGGACAATGTGATCGCCTTTCTCATCAAGTATTGGAGCAACAACCCGATTCCCCGGTATTTGCAGGTCGATAACGGGATGTCCTTCATCGGAGACTTTAAAAACCCGCGTGGGTTCAGTCGTTTTGTAAGACTCTGCCTCTACGTTGGTATTGAAGTCGTTTTCATCACGCCCAGCAGCCTCTGGATGGACGGAAGCATCGAGAACTTCAATAACTGGTTTGGATCAAAGTTCTGGGATAAAGAGACTTTCGAAAATATGGAAGATATACGCACCAGATCTCCGCATTTTGTCGATCAGCACAACGATCTCGGTGCATGGAAGAAGAGAAACGAAAAATTGGAACAGATCGAGCCCGTTAGAATACTAAAAGATGCTGCGGAAATCAATCTGAATAAATTACCGGTGACCGATGGGAAGGTACACTTCATCAGGCAGGTCGATAGTGGAGGACGGATCAATGTCCTGAATGAGGCGCTAAAAGTGGGCGAGGAGTTCATCAGCGAATACGTCTGGGCTACTATCTGCACGGGAAAGCGGAAAATGGAAGTCTATTACCGAGCAAAGGATCAGGATGTCGCCGTGTTGATAAAAAAATTTGATTATGAACTGAAAGAGGAGGTCGAACCTCGCAGGGACGATATCTGGAAAACCTAAAATGGGGTACGATGTATTGAGCCTAAATCAGCAAATGAGAGTAACCTATGTATTGACCCTTTTTGGTAACCTATGTATTGACCCTTTCCAATTAGGTAGATAAATAACAAACCCTAATAAAATTATAAAAAACGCAAAATCCTAACTTTATTCGGTTTTTTAACCATAACCAAATCTTTTTAGGGTATGCTATTTGTGTACATAGTGTCTCAGCAACTTAATTTTTAGACAAAGTTTATAAATCTGTAAGTCCAACCATATTCTATGGAAAAAATAAAACTTACGGGAAAAGAGGTAGAGTATCTCAACAATTTCGTGAAAAAGGGACGTAAAAGCGCGAGAGAATTGACCCGGGCACATATTTTGCTTCTGGTCAATGACGGAAAAACGGAAATGGAGATAAAAGATACGCTGCGGATCAGCAGAGCAACTGTTTCCAACATCAAGAAAAGATATCGCAAAGAAGGTCTCCAAAACGCTCTCGCGGAGAAACCAAGATCCGGTCAGCCCGAAAAGTATACAGAGAAGCATGAGGCAGAAGTTATAGCGCAGGCATGCACCGAATCACCTGATGGGCGCAAGAGATGGACACTTACATTACTAACAGAAGAAATGCGGAAGAAGGATGGGTTTGAAACAATAAACAAGGAGAGTATCAGGCTTATTTTAAAAAAAGCAAAACTAAACCTTGGTTAAGGCGGATGTGGTGCATCCAGACGATTGATGCCGAATACAGAGAACGGATGTACGATGTTCTCGACCTTTACGAAGAAGAGTACGACCCGGAAAATCCCCTTGTCTGCTTTGACGAGAAACCAAAGCAACTCAGTGGAGATAAGAGGGTTTCCATCCCTATGAAACCAGGAAGTCCTGAGAAATACGATTATGAATACGTCAGGAACGGCACAGTAAACATATTCATGGCGGTTGAATTCAAAGCAGGGAAACGGGTGACCCAGGTCACCAAAAGAAGAACCATGGTGGATTTCGCACAATTCGTGAAGATGCTTGTCGATGAAGAATACGCGGACGTTGAAAACATCCGACTGGTCATGGATAACCTCAATACTCACAAGGAAAAGTCATTTTACGAGGCGTTCAGCAAAGAGGAAGCAGAACGGATTTTGAGCAAGATCGAGTTCCATTACACGCCAAAGCACGCAAGTTGGCTTAATGCTGCCGAAATCGAGATCAATGTGATGGATATCGAGTGTACTGACAGGTGGATCGAGGATATGGAGATACTGGCATACGAAGTGGCAGCATGGACCAGAAGACGGAATGACGATGAAAAAAAGATCAACTGGGAGTTCACGAGTGAAAATGCTGACGAGAAATTGTCCAAGCATTATGTCTAAGAACTAAATTGTTGAGACACTAGTATTAACATGGTTTGGCATGGATAAATTACCTGAATCGACAGTTCCAGCCGACACACTCTGGGAACTCGTGAATGCCACCGGAAAGTCGGCAGCCCCTAAGAAACCCAATACTTAAACCCAACTTCGCGCATAACAACCCTACATGGCATTCTCACCGGTACTGGCATCGAAAGCCCTCTGGCAGCTCAGGGTCCGGAAAAGACCCTTTGTCCTGTCGCACGGGATCAATGCGAGATGCAACCTCCGTTGCAAGTTCTGTGAGTACTGGAAGGAGGAGGGCGCGGAGATGGAGACCGGAGAGATACTAAGTCTCCTCGATGAGGCAAGATCCTTTGGAATCGGGGTCTACAACGCATGGACTGCCGAGCCGCTTCTGCGAAAAGACCTTCCCGAAATCCTCAAGCACGCCCACGACCTCGGGATGATGACCTCGCTCATAACCAATGGAAAACTCCTGAAGAAGCGAATCCCGGATCTATCGGACCTCGATTACCTGTCAGTCTCTCTGGACGGGATAAAGACATTTCAAGAGATCAGGGGATTTGAATTCGATTGCGTGCTGGACGGGATAATGGAAGCTAAGGAGGCAGGTCACAGCATCCTCTTGAACTGCGTGATCAGCGGAAAGAATCTGGATGAGCTCAGGAATCTCGTATATCTGGCGCGTGATCTCGGCGTCCGGATATCGTTCGAACCGATCTACGAGTTTGGCGGGATCTCGGGTCAGGTTTGGGAGGAGCTCGGGATCAGGGACATGGGCGCGTACAGAAGGGCGGTCGATCAGATCATCGGACTTAAGAAGAATAAATTTCCGATCATCAATTCCCTGACATACCTGGAGATGGTAAAGAACCTGAAACCCAATTTCAGGTGCCATGTTAGCGAGATCGTCCTCCATGTCACTGCCGACGGCAGGATCGAGAACTGCCGGGTCTGTCGGATGCATCTTGGGGATGTGAGCGACGGCATCCTGAATGTCTGGAGATCGTCAAAGGACCTGCGGAAAAGGGCGTCAGAGGAATGTGGTGGGTGCCTCTTCTTCGGATATGTTGAAAACAGTCTCCTCTACGAGTTTAAGCCGGAAGTGTTGAAGCATTACGAGTGGATGTGACCGGCGTTCCGGTCAAGGGATCTGCCAGTCCATCCGCAATCCTTTTATAGAAGTACTATCAGTTGGAATATAACAATTATGGAGGCTCGCAATGGCTGGAAAGATCACTCAACCAATAATTACCGTAGATCCAAGTAAGGCGCATGTACGTGGAAAGGATGCATTGCAGATGAACATTACCGCTGCTATGGCAGTGTCAAACATGGTAAAATCGACGTTTGGTCCAAGCGGCATGGACAAGATGCTCGTAGATGTGGCAGGGGATGTCACGATCACCAATGACGGCGAGACCATCCTGCGCAAGATCTCTGTAGAGCACCCAAGCGCAAAAACGATCGTTGCTGTCGCGAGTACGCAGGAAAAAGAAGTCGGGGATGGAACTACTGCGTCTGTTATGCTTGCAGGAGAACTGCTTAAAAGAGCAGGCGGACTGATAGAGCGAGGCATCCATCCAACAACGGTCATTGCAGGGTATAAACTGGCAGAACAGAAATCACATGAAATTTTAGGTGAACTTGCAATCGATGTCGCAGGGGATGACACCGATATTCTGCAGAACATCGCAGCAACCGCAATGAGCGGCAAAGCCATCGCATGTGATGATCTGGCACCCATCTGCGTACGTGCAGTACAACTCATTAAAAATGGAGATATTAATGTCTTCAATAACGTCAGGATACAGAAGAGCGTCGGTAAAAGCATCGAGGATACCGAACTGATCACAGGTGTCGTGATCGACAAGAGTCGTGTACACGATGCGATGCCAAAACGCGTCGAGGATGCGCATATTGCGCTGTTGACATCAGGCATCGAATTCCGGAAGTTTGCCAAGGCGCCTGGCGGAAAGAGCAACGAAAAGATGAAAGTAACCTCTGCTGCTCAATTGGAGGAGATGTACGCTGGAGAGGAGTCTGCTATCAAGTCAGATATCGATAGTCTCTACAATATCGGCGTGAATGCCGTCTTCTGCACCCAGAGTATTACTGAGTCTGCGCAAGGATATCTGGTCAAACGCGGCATACTCGGAGTTGCGCGGGTCAATGACAATGATCTGGAAGCGATCTCACGTGCTACTGGCGCAACGATCCTCTCGAATATCGTGGATGTGGAGAAGAGCGATCTCGGCACAGCCGGTATTGTTGAGGAGAAGGGCGCGGAGGACGAGGAACTGATTTACATAAAGGACTGCCCGAATCCGAAGACCGTTTCCATCATCGTCCACGGAGGCACAGAACATGTTCTGGATACTGTCGAGGGTGCGCTTGGCGATGCGCTGCGGGTTGTGGCTGATGTCGTCAAGGATAATACAGTCGTTGCTGGCGGAGGCGCATGTGAGACCGAACTTTCACTCCGCCTCAAGGAGTATGCCAGAACGATCGGCGGCAAGGAGCAACTTGCGGTCGATGCGTTCGCGGACGCTCTGGAAACGATCCCGCACACACTTGCAGAGAATGCAGGGCTCGACTCGACCGACATGATGACCATGCTCAAAGCGAAGCACATAGCCGGCGGCACAACATCCGGCATCGATGTGTACAACGGCGAGGTCATAGATATGCGTGGAAATGGCGTCATCGAGCCGCTCCAGGTGAAGACCCAGTCCCTGAAATCCGCTACCGATGCCACTGTTATGATCCTCAAGGTCGATGATGTGCTCGCATCCGAGCGCAGGGAACTAACTCCGGCACCGGGACAGGCACCACGCGACTATGACCGATTCTGAGATCGAAGAGTCAGGCGCTTTGGAAGTTGATGCCGCAGAGAGTGCGGATGCAGACACAGACGAAGAATCGCTTCAGGAGTTGAAAGAGCGGCTCACGGAATGTGAGGAGAAGGCAGACTCACATTTCGACCGCTTACAGAGATTGCAGGCGGATTTTGCGAATTACAAGAAGAGAACCGCGAAAGAGACTGCCGAATCGATCGAATACGCAAACGAATCGCTCATCCTGTCGATCCTCGATGTGGTTGACAATCTTGAGCGGGCTCTTAACTCTATTCAGCAGGATCATGATGTGGACCACATCAAAAAAGGAATAGAGATGATTCTGCGGCAGTCTTATGACGTGCTCGAGAAGGAAGAGGTCTTTCCGATCGAGTCGGTCGGTACGGCATTCGATCCGTACCTGCATGAGACGATCGCCCGGGTGAAGTGCGACTCTGAAAGCGGCATCATCGTTGAGGAACTGCAGCGCGGGTACAGATTCAAATCGAAAGTGATCCGCCCCTGTATGGTCAAGGTGGCAGAGTAAGCCTGGCAACGTTTGAACAGACCGAACAGACCCGGCACCGGTACGTGGAACACAGGGAATTTTAAATATCCTCTTCAAATTAAATGGTGACCAAGCATCCACGTCCGCGGGACATTCGTGCAATTCGGGATCTACTGATGTCGATTTTATCACGAATGCTCACGTTTAAACGAATGTCACGAATTTGGTCATTGGTCACCACGGAAGCTGCATTTTATGGGTCTCTGGTAATTCGCGTTGCACACACTTTTTCACCCTTCCAGAAGATCTGGTCATGGTAATGCGGTGTTGACATTCTCAAGATCGAGCATCGACGCCTTCGGCGTTAAGGAGGATTAAGCCCCCATAAACTCCCGGAATAT
>Ga0075115_10001553_pt1 | contig 11148 bp, 8 predicted proteins | sample AntAceMetag02UKH_FD_69785 | JGI IMG/M metagenome (GOLD analysis project Ga0075115, IMG submission 69785) | Saline lake microbial communities from Ace Lake, Antarctica - Antarctic Ace Lake Metagenome 02UKH | ecosystem: Environmental > Aquatic > Non-marine Saline and Alkaline > Saline | place... | reverse complement strand
AGGAAATTCAGAATATATAGCCTTAGCTCTTCAGTAGTATGCACAACTGTTTGACAGCCGGCTCCTAGTAGCTTCTCAACAGGATTAAACCCCCATGAAACAGATACAGGAATCATACCCGCCTGCTCCGCAGTATTAAAATCAACCACTGAATCCCCTATCATAAGAGTTTCCTGCGGGTTGCACTTCATCTGCTCCATGATATATTGAGCTGATTCCGGTGAAGGTTTTAATGGGAATCTGTCTGATTTCCCCATAATTTCCACAAATGGGATATCTAAAAAAAAGGTCTTGACAATGGGCAGTGTTAATACATGTGCCTTATTGGACAAAACAGCCATCTTTATATCAAGATCAACCATCTCATGCAGCAGATCAAGTATACCGTCATACGGTTTAGTTAAACCTGCTGGATCTTTACTATATTCATCCATTATCTGCATAAGCAAACGCTGAACTGCCTCTTCTGAAAGTGACGCATCATTAGGCAATGCCGAAATCAAGGCATTACGCAAGCCACTGCCGACAAATACTTTATAATCATCAGTATCATACACGGGAAATCCATTTTCCCTGAATACCGTATTAAAGGATCGTGCTATATCCGGAAGTGTATCAAGAAGTGTTCCATCCATATCAAAAATCAGGGCTGTACGTTGTATATTATCTCTATCTGTTATCATGGCAAAACACTATGTGACCCTCCTCTTTATGTCAAGGAGTACTGACAAAAAAGATGATTAACTATACACTTAATAAACTTCAACAATTGACCGATATTATAAATAATATGAGGATATATCTTGGAAAAACCAGTAATTTCTAGATATGAAACAATGACTATTGGGAGGAAGAATACTATATGAATATCTCAACCGTTTTCTACACAATAGGTTTTGCACTGGTTCCCATCTTTGAATTGAGGGGCGCACTGCCGTTTGCCTATTTCAATGACATCCCCCTTTTCCAATCCTACCTGATAGCTGTAGGGGCTAATGCACTCGTTGCTCCCCTTGTTTTCATATTTCTTTCATCACTTCACACGTTGTTCTATAGATGGAATTTTTATAAGAAAATTTTTGATAAAACGGTGGTCAGAACCCGGAAAAAGCTGGAACCAAAAATTAAGAAATTCGGATATCTTGGTATTATGTTTTTTGTAGCTATTCCTTTACCTATTACCGGAGCATACACGGGTACTTTGGGTGCATGGATTCTTGGACTGGACTGGAAAAAAACCTGTCTGGCTGCTTTGGGCGGGGTGATAATTTCCGGGGCTATAGTTTCCTTTCTGTTATTGGCAGGGGAAGGATCCCACTCAATATTTATAAAAATTATTCAAAAATCACCGAGCATCCCCTGATACATCGAACGCAGGAGACAACTAAAACAGAAAGAGGTTCTCACCATGGCTCTACAACTTAAAAAAGAATTAAATCCTGAACAGGCCGATGCTGCTGCGACAATAGATGGTTCGATCCTCATAATTGCCGGAGCCGGATCAGGCAAAACCCGAATGATCACCTATCGGATCGCATATATGCTTGAACAGGGAATTTCTCAATCTGAAATTCTGGCACTGACATTTACCAATAAGGCAGCAGCTGAAATGTCTGAAAGAATCCAGTTGATTACCAAAGAACCTATGAAGAAACTTACCACTTCTACATTCCATGCTTTTGGATTAGCTGCTTTGAAACGACATGGTTCTTATTTAGGATACTCAAAAGGATTTTCTGTATATGACACCTCAGATAAGATGGGCATGCTGAAGGCCTCTCTGGTTGAACTGCGGATCGATCCAAAATCAGAAGATTTGTATGCCCTCTCAGAACTGATTTCAGCGGTAAAAACAGGACGTAAGCAGTTTTCAGGTGATACCCTTGAGTATAAACCATTATATGATGAGTATAATTCACATCTTAAGCTCTATAATGCGGTAGATTTTGACGATCTCATCATGCAGCCGTTGGTATTATTTAAAGAGTTTCCGGAATTACTTGAATACTATCGAAACAGGTTTAAATATATTTTGGTTGATGAATTCCAGGACACCTCCCTTCAACAGTACCAACTGGTCTACATGCTCTCAAGCCAGCATCGAAACATCTGTGTTGTTGGAGATGATGACCAATCAATTTATTCCTGGCGAGGTGCCGATTTTCGTAATATTACTAATTTTGAAAAAGATTACCCTGAATGCAAAGAGATAAAACTTGAGCAAAATTATCGTTCAACAGGTACAATCATCCAGGCGGCAAATACGCTCATTAAAAATAATGTAAAAAGGAAAAAGAAACGGCTTTGGACCGGCGATGATAAAAGCGGAATTATTGCCCTATCCTATCCCGAAGATGAAAATCAGGAAGCTGAATTCATCGCTGATAAAATCAAGGAAGTCATGATTAAGAACTCTTTGAGATATGACAATTTCGGGGTTCTTTTACGTACAAATAATTTGTTAACCGCAATTGAGCATGCACTGCTTTCATCCAATATCCCCTATAAAGTCTCAGGTGGACAAAGTTTCTTCCAGAGAAAAGAGATTAGGGACATTATTGCGTATTTACGTGTTATGGCTAATCTTAATGATGAAATGAGTCTACTGCGAATTATCAACACCCCAAAAAGAGGTATTGGTAAATCAACGCTGCAGTTCTTCCGCAATGTTTCAGAGCAAAAAAAGTGTTCACTATTCTCCGCTATAACAGCCGCCTCTCATACCGAAGATTCAGGAGTACGGGAATCCACAAAACGTAAATCAACAGAATTAATTGAATTCATAAATCTCTATAAAGAGCAGATGTTTTCTAAAAAGAAAAAATCTACTGTCCTCGTATCAATGCTTACAGATATCTCCTACAAAAACCACCTTATTGCCGAACATCCCGATAATGATCAGCTGGCTCAATGGAAAATGAAAAACGTAGATTTATTTGTATCAATTCTTGACCGATGGGAGCGCAATCCCGACAAAAAGGGGGATTCTTTATACGATTTCTTAAACTCAATCAGTCTTGTTGGTAAAACTGAACCGGATCAGGAAGCAGGTAAAGTAAATCTCATGACGGTTCATGCATCAAAGGGGTTGGAATTTCATACAGTCTTTTTGGCTGGTGTGGAGGATCATATTATTCCCCATAAACGTTCCCTGGAAGAGAATTCGGATAATATCGAAGAAGAACGAAGACTCTTTTATGTGGCTATTACCCGTGCAAGAAATAATTTATATATGACCAGCTGCCGGACCCGGAAATATATGCGGGAGCTTATTGATACAGTTCCTTCTCGATTCCTAGATGAAATGCCTGCAGAACTCATTGAGCATCCGGGAGAGGATACGGTTGCAGATACGGAATCTGCGGTAAATTACTTTGACCAAATGCGGCAAAAACTTAAATCAGGTCTCTCTTAATACCTGAATTCAGGATACCTGAGCTAAACCCGGTGAAAGCGAATTGTTGTAAATAATAGAATGTGAATCGAAAACGGTGGGATTCTTTTAGATAGAACGCTACCGAAGATAAGTAGTTATCAAAAAATTGCTTATCTAAAATGAAAGGTATGTTTTTGAATCGATTAATTATTTTGTTCAAAAATATTTATCGATTATATTTCCCACCGTCTTCAGTACAGTTATATTTCTGTAAAAAAATCAGACTTCATCACTACTTTATGATATATTTTTGATATATCTTTTAATCGTAAAAAACAAGGATTTGGTATGAAAGAAAAAATCCGTTTAATTATTACCGGTGGAACATTTGACAAAGAGTATGATGAGCTGCAGGGGAATTTAACATTTAAGGATTCGCATATCACGGAAATATTAAAATATGTACGAATTACCCTACCATTAACGGTAGAAATTTTTCATATGAAAGACAGTTTATTCATGGATGATACAGACAGAAAACATATTCTAAACTCCTGTGAATCTTCCGAACAGGATAAAATTGTTATCATCCACGGCACGGATACTATGTCTTTAACCGCTGAACTCATAGGAAACAGCAATATAGGAAAAACTATTATTCTTACTGGTGCAATGGTACCCTACTCCATAAGGAACTCTGATGCGATGTTCAATCTTGGTGCTGCGGTCTCATCCGTTCAATTATTGGAACCCGGTGTCTATATTTGTATGAACGGAACTGTTTTTCCGTGGAATAATGTAAGGAAAAATACGAAATTAGGTGTATTTGAAAAAATAAACCCTTAATTTGAAAAAAGGCTCAACTACCTTTCATACAGGTTGAAACATTTCCTACATTTTTGTAGGTTGAGAATATGAGAGATATATTAGAACTTACCGTACTTTTTGAAATTAGTAAAATTCTTGATAAATCTGAAGATTTAAAACAGATAATTTCACCAATCCTGGACTCCCTTGCAGCTCACAGTCCTATGCTCCGTGGAGCAATAACGCTTCTGAACCGTGAAACCGATGAGATTTTAATTGAATCAGCCTATGGATTAACAAAAAACCAGAAAAAACGCGGCAGATATCAGATAGGCGAAGGTATTACCGGTCAGGTATTCAAAAATGGAAACCCTATAATCATAGCTGATATTGATAAAGATAAATCTCTTGCGAATAAAACTGGTGCTGAATTGATAATAAGTGATGCAGCCGGCCATAAAACTGCCTTCATCTGTGTCCCTATTAAAATTGAAAATATTACCATCGGTACCATGAACATAACCAGTCGGAATGATGAAAATTTTGATCTTGATGTTTTTGTAAAACTTCTTTCAATCATCTCATCAATGATCGCCCGGGCAGTAAAACTACGACAGGGGTTACGTGAGGAGAAAGAACGACTTCAAGCAGAAAACGACCGCCTCCTTAAGGAATTAAAAGACCGGTTTCAACCCGCAAATATCATTGGCAGGTCACAATCTATACAGGAAGCTTTCGATTATGTAGCCCAGGTTTGTAAAAGCGAAGCAACCGTCTTAATTCGCGGAGAAAGTGGTACAGGTAAAGAGTTATTTGCCCAGGAGATACATTACAACAGCTTTCGGGCCGAAAAACCTTTTATTAAGGTAAATTGTGCCGCCCTGCCGGAAAGCGTTATTGAGAGTGAACTTTTCGGGCATGAGAAAGGTGCTTTCACAGGTGCTTTTACCGAGCGTAAAGGACGCTTTGAACTGGCTGATAAGGGAACACTATTTCTTGATGAAATTGCCGAAATTTCACCCCAGATGCAGGTAAAACTTCTACGAGTACTGCAGGAACAGGAATTTGAACGTGTAGGTGGAGTACGTACTATTAAAGTTGATGTAAGGTTAATAACTGCAACAAATAGAAATCTTGAAGATGAGATTGTTAAAGGCACTTTCCGAGAGGATCTCTACTACCGTCTGAATGTATTTCCCATTCACATACCACCCTTGCGAGATCGAAAAAGCGATATTATTCTGTTATGTGACCATTTTGTTGAAAAATATAATAAGCGAAATCATCGTGAAGTAAAAAGAATAACTAGTGCTGCCATTGATCTTCTTATGATCTATCACTGGCCAGGGAATGTAAGAGAACTGGAAAATTGTATTGAACGGGCAGTATTACTAAGCAGTGATAATGTTATCCATGGATACCATTTACCGCCAAGTCTGCAGTCAGCGGAATCCTCAAATACGCAGTTTGACAGCACGCTTCAGAATGTTCTGGAAGAGTTTGAAAGGGAACTGCTGGCTGATGCGTTAAAAACAGCACGTGGAAACAGGGCAAAAGCTGCAAGGACTTTAGGAATTTCTGAACGTATCATGGGACTTCGTGTAGATAAATACAGAATAGATACACAAAAATATAAAAACAATCAGCGCACATTACCTACCATATTGTAGTATTTTTAACTCATATCCTACATATCTGTAGTTATTTCGGTGGATGGAATCTATATTTTCTCATAAATATTTTCATATATTCCACATATGTCATTTTAATATATGCATTTATCAATACATCTATTTATGTATCTGGTTTTGGCATAGATATTGCTTATTATTAGAATACAAAGCATAAGGAGATTTCATGTCAGAGTGTATAGATTATTCAAAAAAACCATTAACAGAAATTTATGGAGAGAACTGTTTTAATGATACCGTTTTGAAGGAACGGCTCCCCTCAAATGTGTATAAAGAACTCAAACTTTCGCAAGCAGGGCAAAAAGCATTAACTCTGGAAATTGCTGAAATTGTAGCCAATTCTATGAAAGACTGGGCAATTGAGAAGGGTGCTACCCACTATTCCCACTGGTTTCAACCACTTACCGGACTTACCGCTGAAAAGCATGATTCATTTATAAACCCGGGTCCTGACGGCACGGTATTACTTGAGTTTTCAGGAAAAGAACTCACTCAGGGCGAACCTGATGCATCATCCTTCCCGAACGGCGGCTTGCGTGCTACCTTTGAAGCACGTGGATATACAGCATGGGACACAACTTCCCCTGCTTTTATAAAAGACCTGAAAGGGGTTAAAACCCTTACAATTCCCACTGCATTTGTCTCCTATACCGGCGAAGCCCTTGATAAAAAAGTTCCTCTTCTCCGATCCATGGAAGCAATTAATAGAAGTGCCTTACGCATACTGAAAGCACTTGGGAATACCACTTCAAAACGCGTTATCTCTGAGGTTGGTCCCGAGCAGGAATATTTTCTGGTAGATGCATCACTCTACGAAAAAAGACCCGACCTGCTGTTAACCGGACGAACTGTATTTGGAACCATGAGTGCAAAGGGTCAGGAACTTGATGATCACTATTATGGTGCCATAAAAGAACGTGTTGGTCTTTTTATGCAGGAACTGAATTATGAACTATGGCGTCTGGGTATTTCTGCTAAAACTCAGCACAATGAAGTAGCACCCAATCAGTTTGAAATTGCTTCTGTCTATTCCACCTCTAATTTATCCACAGACAGTAATCAGCTCACTATGGAGACCCTGAAAACCGTTGCAAACAGACATGGGTTAGTTGCACTTTTACATGAGAAACCTTTTGCCGGGGTAAATGGATCTGGAAAACATAACAACTGGTCAATAACCACTGATGACGGGCAGCAGCTTCTACGCCCCGGCAGCAGCCCGGAAGACAATGCACAGTTTCTGCTCTTTCTCACGGCCGTAATTACCGCAGTGGATCGATACGCACCGCTCCTGAGGCTCTCTGCAGCTAATTCCGGAAATGATCACCGTCTTGGTGCAAATGAGGCTCCTCCTGCCATTATTTCAGTCTACCTAGGTGAACAGCTAAGTGAAATCCTTGATGCAATAGCAGATGGGAAAGTGTATAAAAAACGTGACGGTCAGAGTATGGAAATAGGCGTTACCACACTTCCGAAGTTTCCCATTGATATGACAGATCGAAACAGAACCTCTCCTTTTGCTTTTACCGGTAATAAATTTGAATTCAGAATGGTCGGCTCATCGCAGTCATTATCCGGGCCGAATGTTATGCTCAATACTACAATTTCTGAAATATTATCGGAATTCGCTGACAGATTGGAAAAATCTGAAGATTCGCTTTCTGAGATAAAATTAATTGTTAAAGAGTATTATAGTAAACATAGAAGAGTTGTCTTTAATGGTAACGGTTATGCTGATGAATGGGTAGAAGAAGCAGCTAAACGGGGACTTCCCAATCTCTCCTGTACAGTTGATGCTCTTCAGGAGATGGTCTCGGATTTGTGTGTATCTCTTTTTCAGAAACAGCAGGTATTTACAAAAGCAGAACTTGAATCACGACTTGAAATATATCTGGAGACCTATAGTAAACAGATAAATATTGAAGCCGGGGTTATGGTTGAAATGGCTAAAAGACTCATTGCCCCAGCTGCGACAAGATATATGCAGGAAATTCTGGATTCTGTAATCGCTCAGAAATCTCTTGGTATTACTGCTTCAGCGCAGGAAAATCTTATCAAAGAGTTATCATTGCGTATAAATGCTGTACTTGATAAAACCAACGACCTCGAAGACGTTATCCTTAAAGCATTAGCACTTGAAAATGATGTTGATGAGCAGGCAAAAACCTACAGAAAATTAGTGGTACCTGCTATGGAAGAATTACGAGATGAGGGAGATGCCCTGGAAAAAATCACCGATAAATCGTACTGGCCTTATCCCTCTTATGAAGATATGCTTTTCAGATTATAAAAAAACGTGTATTTATACACATCTGTAGCTGATCCAAATCAAAGATTTGGATCAGCTACCTTGGAATAAGAGGCTTTGCATCTTATTCCAAAAATTATGCAAAGCATAATTCAGTTTGCAAAGCAAACTTCGCTTTGCGGGAGACTGTCTGACAGGCAGTCGCTTTTATTTTTATATTTTTTTGACATATTTATATTTCTTTACTATACAAGCTTATAGTAGTTTTTTGTTTTTCCATAAAATAGCCCTATACGCAAATATGCCACAAACTTGGAACAGTAAGTGGCACAGTGATGGCACAGTGTTTGGGGTTTTAGGCAAAAAGTAGCAAGTTTAAAAGTGGTTTCTACTTCTTCTTCCACTCTTTCAATTTCACTTAAAATAGTTTCTTTAAAATTAAAGATTTCTGGTTTAATAGGAATTAAATGTTCTGGAAGAAGTTATTCTACCTCGCATAAGTAAATAATACTGATATAAGTTATTAAAGTTTTATTTAGTTATAGTATCTAATGAATTCAAGGCAACTCTTACAGAATACTTAACACGTTAAGTATTCTGTAAGAGTTGCTCCTAAAAGAATTAACAACCTACAAGACCTTAAAGACAATTTTACGGTTATCCAAATTGAGCGAAAGTATTCTTAATACTATATTTAAACATATAGTAGCTTGCCCTTTGTAGATTTCCATCTGCTTACTTTGTTGCTTCTCTTCACGCGACTTAATTCTATAAGTATTCAACCCTTTCTTTACTGGTCTTTGATATGGATAAATTACCTGCCAACAAAAACCAGACAAGGCATAGAGGTCATTTAACTTGAAATTTACTTTTTTACCGCTTTCCGGAATGCCTTGTTTCATAGTGATATACGATGTTAATACTACATTTCCCTTTATTGAAGAGAGTAACTGTTCTTCTTCACCTACTAAATAAGCTTCATAATCCATATTCTAACTCCTTTTATTTGATGAATTGTAAATGTGATTTGTCAAAAGCACCTACAATCAACTTAATTTTTATTTTAAGAGAGTTAATCATAACTAATTATAGATTGCTCTCTGTGGCTTTCTCGTGCTTTTGGTTGGATTTTTTCCAACCTTTATAGAATGAACTTTTTTCCATATTGTATTTAACTTACAGCACGTGAATTCTCATCCTGTTCCAGCACTTTATTTTTCACTATTAATCTATAAAGCTCTGAAATGAACTTAATATGCTTTTTTTCAATTTTTTCTGGAGGGAATTTTTGTAATAGTTCTTTATCACACCGTAGAATACTTCTAAATACCTTGTCCTTTTCAAAACTTTCCTTTAATTCTATTAAAGTTAAATTTTTTTCCTGAACTTTAAATTGTATAGTTTCCCATTTCTCATTAGTTGTTTTAATCACCCTTAATTCAAGTTCCTTACTATTTTCTTCTACCATTTCCATAAATTCTTCTTCTTGAAGACGTTGTTCGCAGAATTGAAAAAAGTGAGATTTTCTGTTTGGATTGAGGAGGACATTTAAAGAGTTTGACATAAGGGTTCCTTTGTATTTCCATTTGTCTTCTCTTGTTTCATTTTCAATATATTCTCCAGCAAATTTGAGATAATTTTGTTCTTTCTCATTGAGTGAATTTAGTTTATTTTCTCCAATTTCTTTAGGAATAGTAAGATTTCTTTCTCTTAAAGAATTAACAAAAATACTGACTACAGAGTTAGTATTATTAATGTTAGTATTGTTATAGGTGTCATTCTTGACCGTTTCAGCTGTTATTTCGGTCAATTCTGACTTTTCCTTTGTTTGGACGATTTCATCTAATTCCCGAATTTTACTAATCAATCCTTCAATATCACAAATAGAACCAACACAACCAAAACCATTTGCTGTTTTATATTTCTTACTTGTTGTTGTTAAATACCCTTTATCCTTTAAGTTTTTTATTTTTCTCCTGACAGTGCTTTCACTCATATCAGAGAGTTCTTCTTTAAAGTTTATAGCCCACCCTTTTGATTGATATGCTATGTAATTAATAATTCCTATGTCCTCAAGAGTTAAGTTCAGTTCTTTCCTGTATTTCATAATTGAATTTGGAATTTGATAAAAGCCGTTCTTTAGGTCAGTTTTTAAGAAATGATTAGACATAAGCTTCTTCCTTCTTTAATCTAATTGCCTTTATACTCTCCAAACCTCTCTTATGAGTTTTATAGGTGTTTGTAGAGCCAGTATTACTATGACCTGATGGCTTGGTTATCAAACCCTTACTTGAGGTTAATACCCTTATCAACTTGTGATATTCTTCTTGTTTTTTACAATTACCTAATTTTGTTATAGATTTCATTACTTTTCCTTTGTGTTTGTGTATTTAAGCAAAATCGAGTAGGGTAAATAAGGTGGAATAACCACCTTATTTATCCCTCTCACAGAACCGTACGTACGGACCTCGTATACGGCTCCTGTTTCTATTTATTCATATGACTGGAACAGAGTGACCAGTCTTCACCAATTTCATATCAAATAGCCCTATGTCAGTAAAATATCGATTCGGCATTGCTAAACTTGCTAATGGGCTTCGTGCACTGCACCATGAACTCATCTTAATCTTTTTAAAGTCTCCATTATACCCCAATTGTCGTAATCTTCGATGGAGTTTTGCCGGTTTCTTCCATTGCTTTAGTTGAATAGCCCTCAGTCGTCGTCTTGTCCAGCTCATAAGATCCCTAAAGACTCCCGTACAGTTAGCTACCCTGAAATAATTCGCAAATCCCCTTAACAAGGGGTTAAGATCTTTGATGATTTTCCTTAGATTAACAGGAACATTTCGCCTTGTCACCGCTTTCACTTTTGCTTTAAATGCCCGTAATTTCTTTTCCTGAATACTAGTATAGGTTGAATGCATTACTACACCCAGATACGATACCCCTTCATTCAATGTGGTTATGCTTGTCTTCTTCCTGTTTATCACCAGTCCCATTTCATCTTCAAGTACTTTCGAAGATGC
>Ga0075115_10001551_pt1 | contig 11153 bp, 7 predicted proteins | sample AntAceMetag02UKH_FD_69785 | JGI IMG/M metagenome (GOLD analysis project Ga0075115, IMG submission 69785) | Saline lake microbial communities from Ace Lake, Antarctica - Antarctic Ace Lake Metagenome 02UKH | ecosystem: Environmental > Aquatic > Non-marine Saline and Alkaline > Saline | place... | reverse complement strand
AATCCCCAGCGATTTACGGGAGTTGTTAGAGAAATTGCGAAATCACAAGCAGTGAAGAGTGAAGGGTGAAGAGTGAAGTGAAAAAATAAGAGCAGTGTTTTTGCTGCTACTCTTCACACTTCACTTTTCACTCTTCACATTTGGAGGATGAGATGACGCAGAAACCATTCTATAAGTCTACATTACTGTCGGAACTTCCACAAATTGTACATGGTTTTGGCACCGCTGGCGTTCCCATTGAAGAACTTGCTTCCGGTGCCGTAGTCCATCAGACGCATCAGGAACATGGCGCGGTGGTTCACGTCCTGGGCAGTGACGTGAGCGGCGATGTGCTAAACGGCGATGCATTCATCACGAATACGTCGGGCGTCGCGTGTTTTGTGCGCACAGCCGATTGCATGCCGATACTTGTCGTCGATCCAGTAGCCAAGGCTGTCGGTGCGATTCATGCGGGTTGGCGCAGTACCACGCAGCGTATTATCAGAAAGACCATCGCCGCGATGACCGAGGCGTTCGGTTGCAAGCCCGAGGATATGTATGCGGCTATCGGTCCGGCGATCTGTGGATCATGCTATGAGGTTGGTCAGGATGTAGTTGATGCGTTTTTAGAGCACGATCTGCCAGCCGACGGTCGGGTGCTTCACAAACGAAATGGCAAGACGCTGCTCAATATGGAATGGGCCGCTGAAGAACTCCTCACGCGCGCGCATATTCCGCGCAAGCACATCGACATCATCAAACGCTGTACGCTCGAGGATCCCGAGCTCGCCTCATACCGCCGCGACAAGACAGACGTCCGTCAGGTGAGTTTTGTTTGCCTCACTTAAGATTTAGATAAATCTTTCCTTCAGGTGTGGTGTAGAACGACTTGCGTTTGAAGTCGTGCGTGGCTTCGATGTAGCGCACGGTACCCGTCTCGGAGCGCATGACGACCGAGTGCGTTGATGCGCCGCCGCCGTAGAAACGAACACCCTTCAAAAACGTTCCGGTCGTGACGCCGGTCGCGGCGAACATCACGTTGCCGCTCGCAAGGTCAGTGAGGCTGTAGATGCGATCGAGGTCCTCGATGCCCATGTTCTTTGCGCGTTCCTGCTCCTCTGCGTTGCGCCACATGAGTTTGCCCTGCATGTCGCCGCCCAGACATCTCAAGGCCGCTGCCGCGAGTACGCCCTCGGGTGCACCGCCGCTTCCCAGTAAAATATCGATGCCTGACTCGGGTTCGCAGGTTGCGATCGCTGCGGAGACGTCGCCGTCATCTATCAAGCGAATGCGTGCGCCGCTTGCGCGTACTTCCTCTATCAATTTTTCATGACGGGGACGGTTTAAGATGCAGGCGGTGAGGTCGTTTACTTCACACTTGTAAGCTTCTGCAACGGCGACCAAGTTTTGTGTTGCCGAACGCTTGATGTCGATGACGCCTTTACACTGCGGACCGACGGCGATCTTCCACATATACGTATCGGGTGCGTGCAGGAAATTGCCCTGATCAGCCATGGCGATGACGGCGATCGAATTTTCTTTGCCGGTCGCGCAGACGTTGGTGCCTTCCAGCGGATCGAGCGCGATGTCGATCGCGGGTCCGTCGCCGGTTCCAACTTCTTCGCCGATGTAGAGCATGGGTGCTTCATCGCGCTCGCCCTCGCCGATGACCACGCGTCCCTTGATTTCCATGCTGTTGAGTGCGGTACGCATGGCGTCGACAGCAACCTGATCTGCGTTGGTGCTGGAGCCGCGTCCCATCTGGCGTGAGGCCGCCAATGCAGCGGCTTCGGTTACCCTGGCCATCTCCATCGCGAGGTTCTTGTCCATTACGACCTCCTTTTGTTGTGGGGAAGGCGAGCCTAGCAAATAGGCTTTTTTTGTCTACGCTAGTGAAATGACACCTTGTTCTGGGGCATGCTAATCTGTTGAAATGCTTTGCTATGGCCAGAATTTGTGCCTTAAAAATTATACGAAGAAATGGCTTGCGCATGGATATGCGCTGAACTATGTTGTCGTATAAGAATCAAAGGGTTAGGAGATAAGCCATGAATCTGGCAGGGGAAAGACCCATCGCAGCATTTCAACAAAAGGAAACGATATGATCAGCGCAGGCAGACCAGCAGCAACATTTCCCGTTCCCATGAGGATTCCCTTCAATCAGCTCGGTTTACCCGCAAAAGCTCAGTGGGCCTTTAAGGTCAAGGGCGAGCGAGCTGCGCCCGATGTAATAAACACAGAGCGCGCGTACAGGTTTGCCAGGAAAGTTCGGTTTGGTGCGGATGTCTATTCCGATCATTACAGACAGGCATGGGAAGTGGTGCAGGATAGGTTTTTCCCCCGCATGCCTTTCCGTTTTGAGGACGGTGAGCTTTCGCCCATACAGATACAGCTGCGCGTGGAGAAGGGTTTTGCGGATGGTGATACCGCACGTGTCGCCGCATTCAATGGACCGGATGGTTGGGTGGATTATCGGGCGAGCGTGCGCATGGATGGTATCGACACGCCGGAATCAAATCCAAGTTCCAAACTTACAAAACTCGTTCAGTACAGTTGGCAATATTACAGCAGTAAGTTTCAGATTCCGAAACACGATCGCGCAGCAGCGCAGGAGATCATCAAGGCGCGCATCATGTATCTGGGAAAGATCGCGGGCGCAGTGACGAGTGCCTTTCACCTCTGGACCAAGAATGAACAAAAGTTCGTGAGCCTCGGACCCGCCTACGGGCGTGCAGCGACAACACCGGAGATGTGCAATACGCTGGATCTGTCGGACCGGTACCTGCGATTCATCGGCCGCATCAAGGCGGGTGCTCCAAATCAGGGCAGCGATCTTCTCGCCGGATTTGTAAGTGCGACGTTGCCTGTGTACATGCGAGAGGTGCGGAGGGAGCTCTTCATGCACTATGCGAATGAGTTGAATCAGCATGGTCATCTCCTGGCGAAGTGGAGAGTGTCCAAGCCGGAGCTGTATGAGCTCTTCGCAATTGAAGATGCTCCAAATGCTGGCGAGATTTTTTCAAAGAATGAATGTCTCCGCTTATCGCAAGGATGGCAGTTTCTGTGTGATGAGCATAAAGAGGCATCAAATGATCTTCAAACGCTTCTTGCCTTCTTGGGCGTTGCGCCGCCGTACTTGAAGTATCGCGGGCACATGTCATGCGTGGATGTGTTGGCTGAGCGCTTCTCGTTGGGTCTTGTACCGAACAGGCCTATGTCGGGCTTGGTCACAAATAATCCGCATGATGTGTATATGATCGGCAGGCCGCGCATCGATGAGCCAGCGAGCCTCATGTTCTCGAACGAAAAATGGCGGGACCAGCTCTCCGACAACAAGGATCTCAATCCTCCGGATTGTGCAGTGAAGGGTGCAAATTTCTTGTACGGTAACGAATTATAAGCTTGCTGAAAGGATGAGCTATGAATGCTCCGCTCAGATTTATTTCGACACCTGGATTCGCACTCTCGGTTTCCGACCTCCATATGCACGATGCATACATATGGGGCGGTGGGCGAGAAAACTGGGTCGAGGCCATGCAGGGTGGTCAGGTGATCCTCCAGTTTCATCGTCTCCAGGGTCTTCCCAAGGGTGCGCAAGCGCTCAAGAATGATCTCCTCGATGTGCGCGGCCAGACACAGCTCAAAGGCGTCTTCGCCCAGCATCCCTGGGCAAACGATGTGGACCGCGTTACGAGCGACGGTTTCGATCAGGTTCAGTGTTTCTATGCGATTAACAGCGTTGTTCAACACCTGATCAAGCTGGGTTTTGATATTCCTAAAGTGATCAAGGCGTTCACGCCGATAGTGGCAAATGTGAATGCCGTGGATGATCTCAACGCGTGGTTTAATCCGCGCTCGGGCGAACTCGCGTTCGGCACATCGGTAAAATCGCGTTACGGCATCGAATGTCACCTTGCGAGCGATCATGACATTGTCCGTCACGAGTTCGGACATCTGATGCTCCACTGTCTGAACCGCACGCTCGTTTCCTCATACGCGGGCGATGGCGGCGCCATCCACGAGGGATTTGGCGATCTGACGGCGGCACTTATGGTGATGGATCCACATGTCAGTGAACTCTTTTGGGTGGCCAAGGGCATGACACCGAAGAAGAGCGGTGCTCTGAGAACGGTTGCCAACAGATTCAAGTACGATGAACTCGATCGCGAGGTCCATGCGCTCGGTCAGGCATACGGTGGCTGGGGCTGGGGCGTGTATGAAGCGCTTAATAAACTCATGAAGGGCGATGGTAGGGCTGCCGCCGATCTCGTGATGGCCTTGTTGGTCCAGCATGGTACCTACTACCCGACCAATAGGCCCAAGCCGGTCGATTTCTTAGCTGCCATGCGCGACGGCGCAAAGGTATATCTCCAGAGCGAACAGGGCGGCAAATACGGTGTGGCCCACGCGCGGCTCTGGAAAATCATGAAGCAGGAAGCACTGGTTCGCAACATGATCACGCCTGATCAGGCAAAACGCATCGTCAGCGGCCGACGGAAGATCAATGAAGATCTTGCGCGTCTCTTTACACGCGTAACGGGCAGCTACCCTACATCATTTGTTCTCGACTGGTCGACACGTGGCACGATGGGCGGCTACGATTTCCATCAGCAGCATATGAGGGTGAATGACGGCCACTGGGTGCGTCTGATTGGTTCGGGCCTTCACGTGTACACCAGGGGCAGCGGAAATGAACCGGAAAAATATTCTACCCGCAACGTGAGGCGCGACATCAACGTTGATTCCACGTTCAAGGTCGATCGAAAGGAAGCGCTTGATCTGGCCAAAGCTGAGATCGAGTCGCGAATTGCAGAGACGAGGGCAGCGCTTTTGGCGGCGCAGGACAAACGGCGTACGTACCTATCGAAGCGGAGACTGAGGTTCGACGACAAGATCGACCAGCTCGAAAGACAGCTGCAGGCCGATGTGAGGGCGCATGAAGAGGCGCAGTCGGTTGACGATCACCGCATTGCACGTCTTGCAATGCTGCCGGAAGGATATTCAGGTAACGAGTTCGATAACGAGCTGTACTGGCCCTTCACGTTCCACTTCACGACCGTGTATGTGAGTGCCAAGGATGGCGGCGTCATCGTCGATCAGCGCCCGATGTGGTAAATGATTTTCTCCCCTCCTTTGTAAGGAGGGGATGGGGGAGGTAGAATTTGGTGGGAGGGATCAAAACTTAAACGTATACGTGAGGCCTGTTTCAACTGAGACCGGCCTCTTGTGTATCAGGTTCTTGTCAGATTGTTTAACGACCCATAAAGCGCATTCCGCCCATCGCGAATGATGCTGAAGGTGGCGCCATGCTCTGAGGCGGGACACCGTTGTATCCGCTTGAACCAACGACAGACCCCGACGATGGCGGTATGCCTTGAGGCGCGTCACCTTGGTCACCAAGCCTGAAGCGAATCTGGAATTCAGTACCGGCGCTGATTTTGGAGTCTTCGCCCAGTCCATAATACTCATTGGGAATCCAGCGTGGCTGACAGTGCATGGTCATACCATTTTGTTCGGCGAGTTTGAATGCATAGCGAAGTGAGGTTCCGCGCTTTTTTGCTTCTTCAAGGTTCAGAATGCCGTAGCCGTTGTCGATGATGTGAAGCGTTGCATAGTCGCCGTCAATCTTTGCCCACATCTCCACAAAGGGATCTTCACCCTCGCGATCCGAGCAGCGGAAGTCGATGCTGTCCTTTGCACGGCTGTATGCAATGAGCAGCAGGGCAAAACGCTGTTTTTCTGGGATGGCAATGTGTTTGAAGTGCTCCGGGATACTGAAATTGACATCGTTTTCATACACTCTGCCTCTGAGGAGGCTTTCGACCGTTTTGATCAACCCCTCGGCCGTTGACAATTCGTGGAGATCAAATGCGCGTTTATCTACATCCACCCAGATGGTCATGTCGGTATCACGGATATGTCCCTGCTCGAATACACTCATATAGGATGAGACGATATCGTCGATATCGTGAAGCAGCGACCGTGCCCGGTCGATGATATCTCTCCAGGCATCATTGAGCTCCGGGTCGACGGAGAAGACGCTGCCAATGGTCCCGGAAATTTCACGCAGGAGGCCCGTTGCCGTCTGCAGAGCGTTGACCGCGCGCAGATGGCGATAGGTTTCTTCCCAAGTGCGATCGACAAGTTCCATACGGGTGAGATTATCAGTGGCTTCCCCCGTGCGTTGACGGCTTGCCATATGTCCCGTTACCATCGGTAACATATATTCCTGCAGTACCGTTATGGTCTCCTTAAGTGCATTCAGGGCATCCCAGTTGCCAAACAGCGCCTCGCGAAGGTCATCGATATCTGCCTCAGCAGGTAACTCTATAAGAGGATGCAGACTTGCCGTTTCCAGATCATCGCGCAGTTGGGGAAAATCAGTTTCATGCAGTCCGTGCAGAAAATGATCGATACGGTATTGGGCTTCATGGAGCGCATCGAGTGTCTGGGGCCATCTGTCTTCCACGATCATAGCAGCGCGCTGCACATTGGTATCAGTTTGTCGTGCACTAGCGGGTACGCCGTCGGTAGTTTGTGCGCCGTTTGTTGTTGTTGGCTGTCCGTTAGGTATGGCAGTAGGCGGGGCGGGTGGTACGGGAACACGCCATGCCTGGTAAACCTGGCCGATACCGTTAACAAGTGCTTTCATTTTTGACTTGAAGCCACGCGCTGCTTTGAAATTGGCCATGGCTTTTTGCAATGCCGGCTTCCATTTGCGCCATCCCGCATTGCCAGTACCGTCGTCCTTGCCGTCGCCAGGATTGTTCCAGAAGGGGCGCAGAAGCCAGATCAGTGCCGCTGCAAGAGCCGCAACAAATGCGCCGAGCTTAGCCCAAAGCCATGCACGGTCTTTTTTTGCCTGCTTGTGTTCATTAAGGACCTTGCGCTCGCATTTTGTGTAAACGCGCAGCAGAGTTTTCTTCTTTACGCCATCGCATGTTCCGGTTTTCGGCGTAGTCTTGCAATCTTCATAATGTAGTATCTTGTCAATGGTTTTACAGAACCTGATTACCTCCTGCCGTTTTATGGGCAGGAACCGTACCATCCAATCGGCTAGCAAGGTGTCGCGAAGGGAGCTGTAGTTATCCAGGTTGATCGCCTTGGGGTTCTTGGCGCACCACGCGGGCTCCTTCGCGCAGGTACCTTCCTCCTTGAGCGCGGGGCGAAGTTCCTTCAGCGTTTTGCTCGTAATAGTGCTCATGAATTATCCTTCACCCTTGTTCTCGGCTCAGCTCAATAAAGGTTGCGTACTTTTTGCCCATTTTTATCCACGATAGTATTTATAAAACTACTGGGAAAATAAGGGGATTTTCAACTTGTAATTTTATCTGACTTGGTATATTATACGACTTCAACCCTCATTAGACCCTTATGACTCCAACCCTCAAAAATATCGCGGTCCGCGTTTCCACTGGTGGCGATCTCATCGCATGTCGGTTCGATTATCCTCTGTCGGCAGGACAACCGTTTCTCTTTTCGATTCCAGAGAGTTTCCAAGGCAATGATTGGGCGGTCTTGCAGCAGGTGCTGAATGGACGCGAGGGCAAAGCAGAAGTTATCCGGGGTGTCGAGGGGGATCTCGCTGCGTTCAAGGTCTACGATATTTCACAGTACATTCCGAAATTTGTGAGGGAGCGTCTGGGCAAGGGTCGCGATGTTCCTGGCCCCAACTGTTATCAGGCGGCGCTGGTCTCCGCTGGTTACTCAGAGCTGGAAGGGCGTTACGTTGATCCATTGGAAGCTGGATTTTATTTCTCGCGCTATTTTGAAACGCAGCGTGCCAAGCCACAGCTAGGAGATTTGAGAGTCTACTGTCGCGGGCATATGGCTCCAGCCGCGGCGATTGGTTTTGCTATGCCTGAACCAGCCATGATCGACATTATGGAAGATGCGCACGACATTAACCCAGCGGTCGGCGCTTCATACGTTCACGCGTTCGATGTTGAGGATTCGGTTGATTTGGGGACCGTTTTTGATGCTGTTCCGGATATTTCAGATGAGGGTTTGGATGCATTGACAGGGATAACGGCAATTGCACCCGTGGCTGAGGCGGAGGTGGTTGAAGATGTGCCAACCTTCGCCCCACTCATCAAGCCAGGCGTGCACGCAGCAGTAGTTCTTTTCGGTGGCACCGTCTTTCAGCGCGGTGGCTGGCACGACGATCATGTAAATATGATAGTCCCAGCTGCAGTTGCCATGTCATCGATTGAGCCAATTCCAGACGACCCCTTCTATCCTGCGGGGAGAGCCGACGATGCGGATTACGCGTCACGCGTTATCAGCAGGCTTTCTTCGTCCGCGTTGTTGAAGCGAATGAGTGGGAGGGTGGTAGATCAGAAACTTACCGCCTCTGTTTCAAAATATCTCTTGTTGCTCGACTATTATTCTAAGAGGATGCATGCGGTCGCGGATGCCAAGGGAACCTTTTCAAAGAATCGTCTTAATCTCCTCACCATGGAAAATGTCTGGAATATCCTCAGTGAGCTCGAGGATGTGCTTCGTGATGGCGGTCGTGGCATGTCACGTTCTCTTTTGATGATGCGGGATGACGTTGCGCAGGAGTTTCTCAGGTTTAGGAGTTTGAAATGGCAGTATAATGCCATGATGCAACGGTACAGCACGCTGTCCCGCACCGCCGGTCGCCGTCAAAAAACAGAATACATGCAGGACCTCTATCGCGAGCACTACGTTGACCCAGACAGTGCTGCATTTGCGAGTGAAATTAACGCGCATTTGAGGATGAGAAGGATTGCATCGCAAAAGTTCCCGGCCATTAGAGCTTGCGTGATTGAAAGGGTGAAGAAACAGTCGACCGAAGAACGCCTGATGGCTTATGCCCAAAGCAACGGCTCAAAGGGAATCAATTTCTTTAGAATTCTTGAAGAGGCAATCGCTAGTTCGTAGTTCCACCAACAACAATCTCAGGGATGCGTAGGGTAGGCTGGCCGCAGGTGACGGGTGCTTCTTGGCCACTCTTGCCACACGTGCCGATTGAGAAGCCAACGTCGTTGCCGACCTTATCGATGATTTCCAAAACTTTTGGACCGTTGCCCGCAAGCGTTGCGCCGCGGACCGGCTCGCCGATCTTGCCGTTCTCGATCAGATAGCCTTCCTGCACGTCGAATACAAAGTCGCCGTTTACTGTGTTCACCTGGCCGCCGCCCATCTTTTTTACAAAGAGTCCGTTTGGCGTGGACGAGATGATCGAGGCAGGGTCATCGTTGCCGGCGGCAATGAGCGTATTGGTCATGCGCACGATCGGCGGATGGGCATAGGACTGGCGCCGCCCGTTGCCGGTCGTGGCTATGCCGTCGCGCGTGGCGGTAATGCGGTTGTGCAGATAAGATTTGAGCACGCCGTTTTCGATCAGACATGTGCGTTGTGAGGGCGCGCCCTCGTCGTCGCAGGCAAACGAACCGCGGTTGCCCACGAGTGTGGAATCGTCGTAGATCGATATGAGGGGACTCGCTACTTGTTGCTCGAGACGATCCTTGTATACCGAAAGCCCCTCGCGCGCGAGATCGGCTTCGAGGCCGTGGCCCACCGCTTCGTGAATCATCGTTCCGCCCGCTTCGCCTGCAATGACAACCGGCATGGGGCCCGAAGGTGCGGGTGAGGCATCCAACATTAAAAGTGCACGCTTGGCAGCGGCTGCAGCAACTTCTTCCGGCGGGGTTTCGTTGAAAATCTCATATCCCTTTGTCCCTGCAACGGGTTCGTAGCTGGACATGATTTTTGAGCCGTCTTTGCAAACAACCGTTACAATGAAAGCGACGTATACTTGTTCGTCGTGTGCATGCGTACCATCGGATCCGGCGATCCAGATATGTCGGACGCGATCTTTGAGGATGACGTTTGCCTGGGCTATGCGTTTATCGGATGAGCGCGCGACCGTATTGGCGCGCGTGACGATATCGATCTTCTTGGCGAGTGCAACGCCGCCGGGATGGCTCTTCACTCCTGGGCGTGATTTTGCCTCACGATGTTCCAGCATGATGAGAGGCTTGTTGGAAGTTGTCTTGCGTGCAGCGCCGCCCACCGATTTTGCCAGGTCGAGCAGGGTGGGTGTGGTCAGATCATTGGTCGAAGCATAAGCCGTGCGCAGGTCGTGCAGAACGCGTAGGCCTAAACCCAGGTCTTCGGCCGTCGTGACATTCTCCACGCGATTGTCGTCGCACGTAATTGTCGTCAAAGCTTGCGACTCACAGAACACTTCAGCGAAGTCCCCGCCGTCCTTACGGGCTGCTTTTAAAATTTCTTCGATGGGGAGATTGTCTATCATGGTTTTATCGATCACCGATTACTGATTACCGATTAGCGGCTTTCTCCAGAATTCACATCCCACGCAGGCCGACGGCTCGGTGCGACGTATGTTGGTTTTTCCTGTGGAGCTGCTGTTGCATAGCCACGTGTTTGTGGTGCCAACGTCGTTTCCTCGATTCCGCTATAAGTTGTGCGAGTGGCTGCCATGGGTACATCGTTTGCCCAGTTTAACCGTTTGGTACGCCGTTGTTGTTTGCTCTGAATGCCGCCGCCATCGAGCATGTCGACTAATTCCGCTGAGCTTCTGCGATCTGCTCTTCCTGAATACGGTCGGCGGGGTGCGGTGTAAGTCGGTTGCTGCCGCGGGGTTGTTGTTGCATATGTCCGCGCTGAGCTATTCGTATTGTGTTTGGTACCGGGGCCGTCGAGCATGTCGACCAGGCTAGCCGAGCGCAGGCGGTCTTCCCGCCATGACTGGCCATAGTTCGCGCGGCGCTTCACGGCTTTGCGCGGTTTGGACGTAATTTTCTTCGTCTTCTTTGTCTTTAGAATGATCTTGGCCTGAGCTTTGGGCTGCGCCGCGCCTTCCCTGGTAGTCTCCATTTCGACCATGGCAACTTCCTGATTCTGAATCTTTTCTTTCGCCGGTTTGGGTGTGGCTATGGCTATGGCTATGGCGTGTGTAGATTCCTCCACAGCGATCTCAGTGGTTGTCACTTCAGTGATTTGCGTCGTGGGCTCAGCTGGCACATGTTTCTCAGCGTGACGCGTGCCGACTTGCTGTAGCAAGAATACCAGCGCGAAGAGTCCGATGAGCGCGACGAGGTTGATGATGAGCGATTTGTATGAGCGAACCCGGCGCGTGCGCACGCGATAATCTGGCGTTTGTTTGATAGCGACGTTATCCC
>Ga0075115_10001549_pt1 | contig 11158 bp, 4 predicted proteins | sample AntAceMetag02UKH_FD_69785 | JGI IMG/M metagenome (GOLD analysis project Ga0075115, IMG submission 69785) | Saline lake microbial communities from Ace Lake, Antarctica - Antarctic Ace Lake Metagenome 02UKH | ecosystem: Environmental > Aquatic > Non-marine Saline and Alkaline > Saline | place... | reverse complement strand
TTGGCAATCGTAAGCATCGTGTCGAGATCACCCTCGCGAACCGTGACTATAATCGTTGCACCGGTCTCGCCGAAGAGAAACTCATCGGGACGACCGTCGTATTCCGCTTGGATCGAAACGCCCATGAGCCCCTGCGGACGAGCAAGGCAGCACTCGGCGAGCGCGACGGACAGGCCACCGTCGGACACATCGTGTGCCGAGCGAACGAGCCCACGCCCGATGCCGGTACGGCAAGCATCCTGAACGCGCTTCTCGCGCTCAAAGTCACAAAGCGGCGGACGACCGGCAACAGTGTCGTGAACACGATTAAGATATTCGGTCGCGCCCAAGCCCGGCGTAAAGTGACCGAGCATCAGAACGATATCGCCATCATCCTTAAACCACTGCGTGCAATGATTATCGATGTCGTCGAGCAAGCCGATCATGCCGACCGTCGGCGTGGGATAGATACCCTCACCCTTCGTCTCATTGTAAAAACTGACATTGCCGCCCGTGACCGGCGTGTTGAATGCCTCACAGGCGTCGATAATACCGTGCACAGCCTGTTTGAATTGCCACATAATCTCGGGCTTTTCAGGATTGCCGAAGTTGAGACAGTCGGTAATTGCCAACGGCTTGCCACCGCTGCATGAAATATTGCGAGCTGATTCAGCAACCGCCAGCGCACCGCCAGTATACGGATCGAGGTAGCAGTAGCGGCTGTTGCAGTCGGTACTGATGGCGATACCCTTCTTCGAATCCTTAACGCGAACCACCGCGGCGTCGGAACCAGGCCGCACGACCGTATTGGTCATAACCATGTAATCGTACTGCTCCCACACCCAGCTCTTGTTGCACAGGTTTGGCGATCCTATGAGTGAAAACAGAACATCGCCCAAATCGTCAGGAACCGGTATGCTGGAGACGTCCAGACGCTGCTTCTCGCGCAACCATTTGGGCTCCTCCATCGGACGCTCGTACATAGGGCAGTCATGAACAATCGGCGCCACCGGTATATTAGAAACTTCACAGCCCTCGAAGAGCACCTTCACCATACCATCATCGGTGACTCGCCCAACAACCGCGACATCCAGATCCCACTTCTCAAAGATCTTACGAACATCTTCTTCACGACCGGCCTTGGCGACGAGGAGCATCCGCTCCTGCGATTCTGAGAGCATCAACTCATAAGGCGTCATTTGCTCGGCACGCTTTGGCACCTTGTCGAGATCGAGCACCATGCCGGAACCCGCGCGCGACGCCATCTCGAATGACGAACACGTGAGGCCAGCGGCACCCATATCCTGAATGCCGACTATGCAGTCGGACTTCATGAGCTCCAGGCATGCCTCGAGCAGCAGCTTCTCCGTGAACGGATCGCCGACCTGAACGGTGGGCCTTTGATCCGCAGAAGAATCGTCGAATTCGTCGGATGCCATGGTCGCACCGTGAATGCCGTCGCGCCCCGTCTTGGAACCGACATAGATGACCGGATTGCCGATACCCTCGGCCTTGCCCAGAAAGATGCTGTCGGCATCCATGATACCTACTGTCATCGCGTTGACCAAATTGTTGCCGTTGTAACAGGGGTCGAATGCAACCTCGCCGCCCACGGTGGGAATGCCCATCGTATTGCCGTAGCCGCCAATGCCCGAGACCACGCCGCGAATGAGATACGGCGTCTTGGAATTACCAGCAGCGCCAAAGCGCAGCGAGTTCATGTTAGCGATCGGGCGCGCACCCATCGTAAAGATGTCGCGCATAATGCCGCCAACGCCTGTGGCCGCACCCTGTTTGGGCTCCAAAAATGACGGATGATTGTGCGACTCCATCTTGAAAGCGCAGGCCTGGCCATCACCGATATCGACGATACCCGCGTTCTCGCCCGGCCCCTGCAAAACGCAGCGCCCCTTGGTGGGGAACTTCTTGAGGTGCACCTTGGAGCTCTTGTACGAGCAATGCTCGGACCACATCACGGAAAAGATACCCAGCTCGGTGATGTTGGGCTCACGCCCCATCACATCCTTGATGCGATTGTATTCCTCAGGTGACAGCCCATGCTTTTCGACTACTTCAGGTGTTATTTTTGTGTCTTGTTTCATAGTTCATCCTGCCTGTCATTCCTTACGCCTGTCATCCTGAGGGCTTTAGCCCGAAGGATCTCTGACTCGCAAACTACGAGACTCTTCGCTTCGCTCAGAGTGACAAACAATGCGGTCGGAATGACATTCTAGTTTTATTTGCGTTCATCTATCGCCTTAATAATGGATTCAAAAATCTTTATACCATCCTGATTGCCCAACAGATCTTCTGCACACCGCTCTGGATGCGGCATCATGCCGCAGACATTGCCCTTTTCGTTTGTAATACCCGCAACCGCCTCGAGCGATCCATTGGGGTTGGTATCGTCTTCAACATCCCCTTCGGGTGAGCAGTACCGGAAGAGTATCTGACCCTTTTTAAGCAGACGCGAGATCTCCTTCTTGTCGGCATAATAATTGCCGTCGTGATGCGCGATCGGAATACGCAAAACCTGACCCGGCCGACACGCGTTGGTAAATGGCGTTTCTGTATTCTCAATGCGCAGATGAATGTCCTTGCAAATAAACTTCAATGAATCATTGCGGATGAGGACGCCCGGAAGCATACGCGCTTCAACAAGGATCTGAAAACCATTACAGATGCCAATCACGAGACCACCAGCATCTGCAAACTTCTTCACCGAATCCATGATGGGCGAACATGCCGCCATGGCACCGGAACGGAGATAGTCACCATAGGAGAATCCGCCCGGCAGAATCAGACAATCCACGTCCCCGATATCTGTATCCTTGTGCCACAGAAACCGCGCTTCATGCCCCATGACATGGGTCGCCACATGAAAACAGTCGTGATCGCAATTACTGCCTGGAAAAACTACGACGCCAAATTTCATAATTCTATCCTATAGCTTTCAATTACGGTGTTCGCGAGAAGCTTCTCACACATCTCCGTGAGACGAGCTTTAGCAGCTTCACCATCGGCACCCTTCAACTCCACCTCGATGTATTTGCCGATGCGAATATCCCCGACCTCGTCATAGCCCATGGACTTGAGCGTATGGGAAACGGTCTCGCCCTGCGGATCATGAACACCATTCTTTAGCGTTACAAATACTTTGGCTTGCATGTTTTTTCTCCTTCTTAGGTATCTTATTCGATCTCAGTTTTTGATACTAGATACTGGTTACTGGATACTGGTAAAATCAACTTCAAGAACTCTTACTAGCATCCAGAATCTAGTATCCAACATCGTTATTTCTTAAATACTCTCCTAAAAATCTTATCCACGAATTTTAAATGCTTCGAAATATCAAAACAGTCCTTGAAGTCCTTATCATCGAGATACTTGGTTACGTCCTTATCGGCGCGAAGTATGGACTCGAAATCCTTGCCCTCTTTATGCGCCTTCATGGCATTGCGCTGCACAAGAGGATACGCCTGCTCACGCGCCATGCCTTTGCGGACCAATGTCAGCATCACTTCCTGTGAGTTGTACAGACCATGCGTCATCGCTAAGTTATGCTTCATGCGCTCCGGAAAGACATCCAACCCCTCGATCACGCTCGTCATGCGCGCGAGCATGAAGTCGGTAAGAATCGTTGAATCCGGTGCAATGACACGCTCGACCGACGAATGCGAGATGTCGCGCTCATGCCATGTCGCCACGTTTTCCATCGCTGCCAGCGAGTTGGAACGAACGATGCGCGCCAGGCCCGTGATGTTCTCACAGAGGATGGGGTTGCGCTTGTGAGGCATGGCGCTGGAACCCTTCTGCCCCTTGCCAAATGGCTCGGCCGCTTCAAAAACTTCGGTGCGCTGCAAGTGACGGATCTCGACCGCTAGCTTCTCCAGAGACGACGCGATGCCGGCGAGCACGGTGAAGAAATACGCGTGCCGGTCGCGCTGCACGATCTGCGTGGAGATGGGCGCGGGCTGCAGATGCAGACGCCAGCACACGTAGCGCTCAACGGCCGGCGGACAATGAGCGAACGTGCCCACAACGCCGGAGATCTTACCCACGCGAATGCCGTCGATGGCATGCGAAAAACGTTCAAGGTGTCGCTCAAACTCGGCGTAGAATGTCGCAAGTTTTAGACCAAACGTAATCGGCTCGGCATGGATGCCGTGCGAACGACCGATCATGGGAGTCATTTTGTGTTTGTTTGCTTTCTTTTTGAGAGCCTTGAGCAGACCCTTAAGATCCTTCACGATGAGCTTGCTGGCGCGAACGAGTTGGACTGAAAACGAGGTATCGAGCAGATCCGATGATGTCAGGCCCATATGGACAAAACGCGAGTCTGGTCCGATATGTTCGGCAACCGAGGTAAGGAAGGCAATCACGTCATGCTTCACCTCGGCCTCGATAGCGTTCACGCGGTCGACGTCGAAGCCTGCCTTTTTCTTGATGACGGCCAGCGATTTCTTCGGAACGGCGCCCAAACCTGCCCAAGCCTCGCAGGCCAGGACCTCAACCTCGAGCCATATATTCAGGCGCGCCTCGTCCGACCACAGGCTGCCCATCTCTTCTCTGGTATAACGCGGAATCATAAAGAACCTCTAAGTCCTTGATATGATTAAACTTTTGTTATCGATTTGAGGAAGGCGGGACTATATCTCAAAATACCCCCGATATGCAATGATTATTCTTCGATAAACGCTCTTGAATATACCTGTAATTACATTACATTAGGCGGAATGCTTACTTCGCGTTTCACCCTTTTGCTCGTCGTTTTTATCGCGGCACTCGCGTTCATCGCGAGCGCGCCGCCGGCCTTTGCTCAGACCGACGATGAGCTCGAGCAACTCGAGGAAGCCCTCGGGGACCTCGATGAGGAGAAGGAAGATATGGAGGAAGAACTGGATGAAGACCTTCCTGAAGATGAAGAAGGTGTAGCACCTATTTTGCCTCGCCTTCCCTTTCAGCGTCCTCGGCCAAAACCCATACAGCCCGAGGTATTCGTGGGTGATGCCGGCGAAGAAGCAACCGGCGACCAGCGCAAGATCATGATCGACGGCATGGTCACGCTCAACTATGTCTTCAACAATGCGCCCGAATCGTTCATCGTAAACTATCACTTCCGCATTGAGGGAGAAACGCGCGCGCGCACAGCAGTCATTCGCGGCGAAGCAGCTATAGACGCCAAGGTGGAAGGCGTACTCGCCAAATGGCCGGGCGGCGAATGCAAACTGAACATCAAGATTCCCAAAGCGCCGTTTCAGGTCACATTTAGACGCAAAGAGGACACAGAAGACGCGACCATCAACCTGCGCTTCACAAAACCGATCATGGAGGAGTGGGAATCCGAGTGCACGTTTGGCGAAGGTGCCAAGCCATTCATCACCAAGGGCACGCCAGAGAAATGGCTGCAGCGCGCTCTCGCGAAAACATCACCGCCGATGCGATCACTCGTCGCGAAGTTGAGCGAGGACGAAAAAACGACTAACAACTTTTTGATAAACAGACACCAGATCAACGATCCACCGCTCGGCACGATCGAGGCCGAGGGCAAGGGCATCATCACAATCATCCCCGAAGGATTTGAAGAGCAGGAATAGGTACCAGATTCCTCAGCGATCCAACCCCCCATCCGATCATCGAGAAGAATAAAACCGGGGTGTCAAAACCCCACTTTTTCCACTCCTTCCACTTCTGATACAATAATAATTTGTAACTATCCGTTTTATAACACTATTTTAAGCTCAAATTCTGACCATCCGGCCCCATTCTTGCTCTCTTAAAGCGCGAAGAACCTTAAATGGGGGGATGTAATGTCAGGCAAGGTTTGTAAAACAGAGGTACGCACAATTCATCCGAAAAGCTGCTTTGACAGCCTTGCGGCTTGGAAGAAGTGCCGCGCTGACAAAGCTATTCGCCTCCCTAAGCTTAAGAAGCCCAAAGATCCGTTTCAGATGAAGGCGCGCGACGCGTTCGCGTACTGGAATCGTCAGTCTCTATTCTCTAGGCGCAAGCTGTTTCAGTATAGGAGTGATGGCAGGCTGAGCTTTAAAAACCTCTTCGCAAGAAAGCCCGAGGATGTAGTGAGTCTGAAGCTGTACAAGACGAGTCTCGGCGGCCCACTGGATACCCTCAAGAGTAGAGGCTCACACGACGAGGCATATCGCTTCCTTTCAAAGCATAAGGAGCATGAGCTCGTTCGAAAAAGCAGCGTATACCTCACAAGCTTGGTCACGAAGCTCAACAAAACTCGCATCAATATTATGAGCAGCGTTCGCGGCGATGGAAAGGCACGCAACAACGCTGACGGCGAGTGGTTCAACGCCCACGCGAAGCTGAGCTTCGCTGTTCGTGCACTGAAGAAGATCATACCGAACTATGATGCCATGACAAAAGATCGGATAGCCTTTGGTGAGCTCGGTAGCAGGATGGATGGCACGCCAAACCCCTATGTGGCACTCGCATTCATTCACATAATGGTTCCGCAAGCCCTGTCTCGAGGCGGCAAACCTAAACTAAAGATTATCAGTAAGCATACACAACGTATCGCAGAGCTTCTGAAGAAGCCTCTCAGCAAGTGGGATAAGCAGCATGTCGCTACGCTCGACTCAGAACTTACAGTTGCCAAACAAAGAATTGGCAATCTCTATCGCTTCTACAAACACAAAATCGATTTCATCGAAAAGTTCCAGAGACTGAACCAATACACGGCCGGATGGACTGAAGCACGGAACAAGGTCCTCGAGCGCTATACACTCGAAGACAAGTCGGCGCTAGTTGATAAAATCAAACTAGGCGAACAGCTTCTCAGAACCGGTTATCATTATGGACCAAGGACCGAAAAGGACGACAAGGGTGAGTACTATGTCGATCATATGTACGGAATGGTCGGTGCCATAGAAACTGGCTACAACAAGGATTACAAAGTAGCGATCGACCAGTTCTATAATGATGTAAAAGCAGCGCACCAGAAAACTAAAGCCTATAAGAAACAGCAGCTGGCTATAACGCGCCAGAAGTCCTGGATGCAGGACTACAGCAAGGTCGCTGAACTGCAGCAGAGACTGACGTTGATCAAGAGAGGCAAGATCACAGATCCCAAGATCATCGACACAACTCTCAAAGCACTAATGACCTTCACCGCTGAACGTGTTGGCGGCAAGACGTCATCCGGTGTGAAAACGACGCTTGCACAAGCTGGAGATAGCGCGAACGCGTGGAGCTACTGCCAGTCATCGAATCCGAGCATGCGCAAGTTGGGCTTTCGCATGGCGATCAAGGCCGCAGATTCAGCCCGAAAAACCTTTCAGACGCACCTTTTGCGCAATGTAAAAAAGAACTTCAAGCTGGCCAAAAAGCTACCCAAGCATCTCTTCTGGGATGGAATGAGAACACGCGTTGCGAAGAAGATCAGTGAAGCACGCTATGCCAAGAGCAGCGCTGCGTTTATGAAAGCGTATCAGTACGCGAGCTTTCTAACGTCTGTCGGCGCACAGATGTACGTACTCCACACTATGCAGAAGAATGGCAAGCAGCTCACCAACGAAGCTGACTCGCAGAACATGTTCAGAACCGCCTATTCATTCGGTTTAAAAACCATGCCGGGCCTTAAAAAAACCAAGACCAACAGCTCCATGGATACGCACACCGCACTCTCCAACCTCAGCGAACTCGCCACCATTTTTTACTGGGGCGTTACGCCGGGCAAAAAACGCCGTTTTCAGAAACTCTCGTTGGGTGCAGTGCGAGACATAGGCATGGCCGCGACATCGTTTGGCAAGCTGGCCAAGCACGTTAAGGGCTTCACGTGGGTCTCCTGGGCTCGTGACATCGGCATCATCGTATACACGTTAGCACTCACCGAAGTCGCTGCCCTGGCCGCCGGCCCAGCACTCGTCGCTGGAGGAACACGTATCTTCTTCTCCGCACGCTCGATCGCTGCCCTGAGTAAAATCGGCATCCAGGGTGAACGGGCAATGAAATTCGCACAGTTCATGGTTCGAGGAACGCGCTTCATGGGCACCTCGGCCATCGGTGCAGGCATGATAACTGCGTCCCAGATACCTGCGCAACTGCGCGCCGGCGGTAAGCTGAACTTCACGCGGAACTTCTTCCGTCACTTTCTCACATTCATCATAGCGGGTCCGATCGTCGGAATCGCGACGCGTTTCCTCAAACTTTCGTCCGCAAGCGGATTCCTAACGAGCAAGTTTTTCAAGTGGATGAAGGGCGGCAAAGCATCAGCTGCCGAAGCCTCTGCATTTTCTCGCGCAGCCGCAACCGTTGCACAGAAGTATGGTGTCAATGACAAGTGGGTGCAGATTCTCCTCAAGGGCGGTAAGGGAAAAGTCGCTGCATGGGGAATCACTACCGCAACAGCAACATCTAAGATCCTCGGCAGCCTGGCCACAGAAGTCGCCGCATACTACACGGCCGGACGCATAAGTCATGCAGCCCTGGGCGGTCACAAAGAAACGCTATTGCAACAGTTGCAGGGACTGCTCATGTTCAAGGCGCTGCACGCAAGTGTATCTCCAGCATTCAGCAAGGCGCGCATCGAATCGCTGCAGCGGAATATCAAGAAGGTCAACGATAAGGTCAGAGCGCTCGAGGCCAGCGGCAACGCCAAGCCCTCAGAGCTCATGAAATTATCGCAGCAGGGATTGCTCCACATTGTGGAGTACCGCGCACTCAAGTACCAGCCCGGCTCAAAGACTGAACACTACAAGGGCGTTGCCTCGAATCTGTTGAAGACATATGCCAATGCCGCATCCGGCATTGCGGGCAGAGGTCTCTCTGCCGTACTGATAGCCACATTTAGCGTCGCAAACACCAAGGATGCGGTGTTCAAGAAGGACTTCACGGCAAACTTAAGAAAACTCTCGAAGACTGAAAAGGCAGCTGTCGAAAAAGCAATGCGCGAGATGTCGAATGACCCCGCCCATGCGCTCGCCGAATTCAACCGCGTCCTAAAAAAACGTGGTTTCAAGTTGGACGCGAACTTCCAGCTGCGCAGGGTCGGCGATAAGACGGACTACAGCATCGCGACAAGCAGCACGACACCGGCCCCCGCTCCGAGCGGCTGGGCGCGCTCAATGAAATCGCTGAGGGAGGCACTCGCGGGATTAGCAGAAGGATTGCGCATCGCCCTCTTCCCACGCAACAAGCGTGAGCGAGCCCTCGCTCACCGCGGCGCAGTCGCTCTTGGCGGCGGACGCAGGAAAGCAACTGTCGCTCCTGATCCCGAAGGTACAAATGCTGCTCATGCGCAGGGCAAGAAAAATAAGGCAGCAGCCAAGGTTGAAGCACCCGACCCAGCACGCAACAACCGCCCCGCGGGCAACAATCGCGAAGCTTCAATTGCTGCAAAAGCCAAGAAGCTTGAAGAGGACAGGCAACCGATGACCTTCGATCAAAAACTCAAGGCAAACAAGAAACTCCGCCTCCCCGAGGGGATAATTTATGACACTAGCATCCCGCATCTGGTAAGGGGACAGAAACAGAGCAAACCCGATACCGTCATCATCGTTAAAAATGAAGGTTATCGAAGCAAGCTGCTTCTAGCACTCACCGGATCACACTCGCCGGATCGCATGCCACAAGGATGGAAAATACGTACGCAAGCAGAACAATACGCTCGCACACAGGTGACCAAAGCGGTGCGCAAAGCAGTAACCATCAAGGTCGATCGTTATTCATCAAAACTCAGCAATAAACATCGAAAACAAGTAAATGCGTTAAGTCGCTACATTGATCAGGTCATCGCATATCAGACCAAGCGCTATGCTGAGCGCAAAACCGGCCCACGTCCAACGATAGATAAGCGCAGCTCAAAGGATGTACGCCTGCTAAGAGGCATCAAAGATCACCCCATCATGCAAAATCTTCAAGGCGTAATGACAAAACCCTTGCCTAGGAAGTTACCGAGCCAGACACCAAATCCTGCAACAAAGGGCAAAGGAACTAATGTAACCGCCAGGCGAGCAGCATTCGAGGGCAAGGAAAGCGACGGAGCTCCACCAGCACCCCCCAAGGAACGCAGCCAGACTGATCGTTTGAAGAGGGCGATCAAGCAGGAAGAGGCGTACCATGAATCCGATACGTTCAAGAAGCTTCCGCCGCTAATTAAGAAGATAAAATGGGAGTCTCTTGCAAAGGATAAGCAAAAACTAAAAGATCTCCTTGCCGAAGAGGCAAGTGGAGGCTCCTTCGTTAAATCACCTTCAGCAGCAGATAGCGTGGCAACAAACCCTGGTGCGCCACTTGCTCCAAAACCTATTAAGGGTCGCAGCGACAACAGACCCGTAGTACAGCCGGGCGAAAGGGCAAATACACCTACCGTAGTCACGAGCAACCCAAACATACCACGGCCCGCACATACGCCTACACCATCAGGTCAGCACAGTCCTGAAGGCGTCGCGAAAAAGTTATTCGCAGGCGTGAAGAAAGCCGTCGACGCAGTGAATAAAAATCCTTCGCTCAAATCGATTCTGTTTCTCGGCGCCTCGCTCCTTACGTCGCTCGCTGGCATGCCGGTAGCATTTGGCTTGACTATCCCAGCCGGCAACCGCCGCGTCTCAATCAGAGTAAAGGGGCAGAGCTCAGGAACGTATCTACATGAAGGACAGGAGTTAAATATTGGCAGAAGAGTCAACGACTCTGGCGGTAGAGGGCGTCTCTTCATAGATGTTGAAACGGGCCGGCCCAACATCATTTGCATGGAAGGAAAATTGACAATCATTCGTGCTGATGGCCGCCGCAGGACACTCAATCCTGGCGAATCCCGAGCTCTTTCCAAGAACGACCGAATCCATGACGGCCACAAGGAATACATGCTCGGAGGCACTGAAAACACAGCTCCCAGCAGCTCGCTTGCAGGCTCACCTCATCGCGGCAACAACCGTGTCGTAGGCACACAGCCGGCGAAATGGGACGCAAAAATTCACGCCTATCCGAAGCAGCTCGTTGTGTCTGATCTCGCTAACACCAGATCGCTCATCCTTCATGAAGGACGCCTCAGGAATGCGGATGGAACTGCGGAGGTATCCTTCGTTCGCAATCAACACGGCATGTGGCAAGTCAAGTGCACCAAGGGCTATGCAAAGGTTCAGGTCAATGGACAGTGGGTGGACTTCGCTGCAGGCCAAAGCGTGGGTGTCATGCATGGCACCAAGGTAAGCTT
>Ga0075115_10001542_pt1 | contig 11185 bp, 8 predicted proteins | sample AntAceMetag02UKH_FD_69785 | JGI IMG/M metagenome (GOLD analysis project Ga0075115, IMG submission 69785) | Saline lake microbial communities from Ace Lake, Antarctica - Antarctic Ace Lake Metagenome 02UKH | ecosystem: Environmental > Aquatic > Non-marine Saline and Alkaline > Saline | place... | reverse complement strand
AGTTACCGGCACCAAAGAATATATCATGAAAAGAGCCTCTGAAATAACAGAACATTATGCTAACAGCACCGGAATAACATGCCGGATTATAGATGATGCATTACTTCTCGATGAAAAAAGCAACTTTTGTTTCTGTAAAATTGCTAATGACCACCCAAACAAACGTATTGGTTCCTTATGCAGACGAAATCATTTACATAATGCACGTCAGGCAAAACGGTTTGGCGGTAGTTTTATCTATTTCTGTTCCTCTTTCCTCCTCTACTGGAGCAGTCCTATAATCAAAGACGGAGTACTTATAGGGGCATTTATTGCCGGACCTGCCCTGATGGTTTCAAAAGATGAAGTGGTTGAGGAGTGGGGAAAACTCTACCCATCTCTGTCCGAAAATATATTGAGAGAATATGTTGAAGAGATACCAGTAATCACCCCTGAAAGATCAAGAAGTCTCTCAGAACTGCTCTTAATGTGTGCCGGATGGGTACTCGAAACAAGTAATCGTATGCTGGTTGAAAGTCGTGAATATCAGGATCAGCAGTCTCATATCTCTGAATATATTCATGAACTAAAGAGATCTTCCAGTGACATATCTACAACATCCTATCCCATAGAAAAAGAAGAGGAGTTGCTTTCAGCAATTTCACGGGGAAACAGGGATCAGGCACAGCGACTTTTAAATGAGATACTGGGAAATGTTTTCTTTTCAAGCGGAAGGGATTTTGAGATCATAAAATTCCATATTCTTGAATTAATTATTCTTCTTTCCCGTGCTTCAATTGACGGCGGGGCAGACCCGGATGATATTTTGACTTACAACTACCGCTATTTACGGGAAATAGAACAATTCACTAATGTAGACAGTCTGGCATATTGGTTATCCGGTGTCTTAAACATGTTTGCTTCTCAGGTATTTAACCTACAGGAAGTAAAACATGTAGACCGGATGGAACGAACCCTCCACTATATAAATTCCCATTATACAGAGAAAATCAGTCTTGAAGATGCTGCATCGTACGCTGCATTAAGTCCTGCCTATTTCAGCAAAATTTTTAAAGAAGAGATGAATTGCAGTTTTACCATATATATAAACAAAATCAGGATTGATCATGCAAAAACCTTGCTTCGCACAACCCCCTGTACACTCATTGAGATATCCGGATTAGTAGGTTTTGAGGATCAAAGTTATTTTTCACGGGTATTTAAAAGTATAGCCGGAATATCTCCAGGTAAGTATCGGGAAAATTCAAGTAAATTTCAGCGTGACAAACAGGAAATCCATACATAATAACTGCTTTATCCTTCAAGTTCAAAAGAAAATACAATTTTTATAAAAAATTTCACAGACTGTTGCCTTTTTCAAAGGTATTGTAGAACATCATAATACTATCTGAGAGGGGGAAAGGAAGTGAAATTCTTCCGCGAGCCCGTCACTGTAATTTCTTATTGTTGTGGATATTATTCAGTATTTAAGCAATCAAGAAAGAGTCAGGTTACCCCGACCGGATTTATTTCGCTATAAAGCTTCGTGGAGTGAGCTGTATGCAAAAGGAGAAAAAATCATGGCAGATATGAACGCTCTATCCGAATTTTTGCAGAAAGGTAGAGCTAAAGAGGTAAAAGAACTGGTACAGGCAGCACTGAACGAAGGGGTCAGCGCTAAGATCATCCTTGAAGAAGGACTAATGAGTGGAATGAGTATTATTGGGGTGAAATTCAAGAATAATGAAGTATATGTCCCCGAAGTACTGATTGCAGCACGAGCTATGAATGCGGGAACTGAACTTCTGAGACCATTTTTAGTTGATGCAGGTGTTGTTTCCAAAGGTACTGTTGTACTGGGAACAGTAAAAGGCGACCTTCATGATATCGGGAAAAATCTTGTTGGAATGATGATGGAAGGGAAAGGTCTTGAAATTATCGACCTTGGATCTGATGTTTCTCCCAAACAATTTATTGAAGCGGCAATTAGTAATAATGCAAATATTATTGCCTGTTCAGCGTTACTGACTACAACAATGACGGGAATGGAGGATATTGTGAAAGAGGCGGTAACTGCCGGTATACGTGATAAAGTTACGATTATGATCGGTGGGGCTCCGGTAACTACTTCATACTGTGAAAATATTGGTGCTGATTATTATGCTGCAGATGCGGCTTCTGCAGCAGAAGTTGCTGTAGATATTTGTAAGGCATAATAAGAGGCTTACGTGACCGAAAAAAAAACTGCAACTACACCCGTACCCCTATACTTAATAACAGGATTCTTGGGATCTGGAAAAACAGCTCTCCTGAACTCTTTATTGGCATTATATAAGGATAAAAAACCCGGTGTAATTGTCAATGAGTTCGGTGAATTGGGAATTGACGGAACAGTACTATCCTCGCAAACGGGAATCGTTACAACAGAATTGAACGGCGGACAGATTTTCTGCAGCTGTTTATCCGGAACATTCATAGATTCGATTGCGGCGTATAATAATACAGATATTGATGTGTTATTTGTTGAAGCCTCGGGCTTGGCAAAACCTGCCCCCTTAATAGAGATTATGCAGTTTGCAGACAAGAGAACACAAGGGAATATAGAGTATAAGGGTATGATTTGTGTTATTGATGCCTCTCGATTTGAGATTCTCAGCAAGATTCTCCTTACCATAGAGGAACAAATTCGCTACAGCAATACCTTTATCATTAATAAAACGGATCTTGTAGAACCAGAAGTTATTGGGAGAATTTCGCAAAGAATCAGGGAGCTAAAACCAGGTGCAGTTATCTCCCTCACAAGTTTTGGTGAAATAGACCAGAATTTCCTGAATATGGATTTCACCTCTGTATCAATTGATACCATTGATGCTGAACAATATGAGGGATGGGGGCATGATGGAAGACCTGTTCCGGTAAAACTTGTACCCGCAAAACCAGTATCTTTTGATTCTCTGGAATCATTTATAAAGGTAATAGCACCTAAATCCTTTCGGTTAAAAGGGTATGTCGAAACTGAAGATAATGGTTTGGTTTTTGTAGATTGTGTGGCTGAGATGATCCATACTGAACCTTTTCATACTGACAAAGTGGATATACACCCCAAAACCGGCCTTACGGTAATATTCCCCGGCAGCAGCAGCGAGCCGGATACGCTATTTCGAAATTGGCGTGAAGCTACAAAAACAGGTGCTTTCATCAGCATCTAAAGCAGAGAATATTATGAACCCGAAATATATTAAACTTGAGGTACCATTCTCACCTTCCTACAAAAAATATACAAAGCTGATACGCCTTGAATCTTATCCTGATGCTGAAGAATCAGCACGAAGCCTGTTTGATAAAACAATTGAGAAAATGCAGCCCAAAAGCCTTATAGCTGCCGAATATATTGAGAATAGATCTAAAGAGGATTCTGAAGTGATACTTCAGGTAGGATCAAGGACTTTCAGGGGGAAAGTCCTGTCTGAACTTGATAGTGTGCACCGCCTTTTTCCCTATATTATAACCTGCGGGAATGAAATGGAAACCTATGACACCTCCTCTCTGGATATGTTGGCACCTTTCTGGCTGGATACATTAAAAACTATGGCTCTTAGTGTCGCAAGGCTGCATACTGTACAGTATATTAAGAAAACCTATGGAATTGAAAAAGTAAGCAGTGTGAATCCGGGTTCAGGTAATGTAGATATTTGGCCGGTTCAGGAGCTGGGCGGTATTTTTGATCTTCTTGATCAAGGAACCCCTATCGGAGTGACGCTCACTCCCAGTTCACTTATGATACCGAACAAAACAATCTCGGGAATGTTTTATGAATCAGAAAACACTTTTACGAGCTGTAAATATTGTGAAAGAGAAAATTGTCCGGGGAGGAAAGAACCTTTCAGTGGAAAACGTTTATAAAAATTTGCGCATACCTTCTGCAGCTCTGATTCCAGATCCCCAAGCTGCAGTTATCCCACGGCTTGTTCCAGCTCCGTCTCCGGCAAAGAATACTGAACCATTTACTCTGAAATGCTCATCCAGATAGTGCGGTTTATTTGCATAGAGTTTTATTTCCGGGTAATACATAATAGTTGAAGGATGCAGTACCCCGGGTACAATTGTATCAAGTTTTTTCATAGCTTTCCAAATCGCTCTTAGTATCCGCGCTGGCATTGCAAGGCTGATATCTCCGGGGCAGCAACTTCTTAGACTAGGTTTAAAGTCATAAAGATCAGCATTAAAGCTATGTTCTTTTGATCTTGATCCCATCCTGAAATCACCAACTCGCTGCATGAGCGGTTTCCCGCCGCCCAGTAACATAGCCTGGACACCCAGATTCTCGGCAAACATCTGTCCGCTGGCAAGAGGTTCGGTTAACCCTACTGTTTTAAGAATTGCAAAATTTACCAACCCATTCTCTTTTCCATGGCTTGTGGAATAGGCATGCCCGTTTACTGAACAATAGGGCTCGCCATGTATCGTTGTGTAGTTTTCTTTTACTACATGAGCATCTCCGCTGTTTGTACAAAAGGTTCTCACTTTTTCAGGGAAATGAAATTTCGGATCATAGTAATCACGTACTATGGGGTAATGTTCAATTCTGGTCTCAACCCGAATGCCAATATCCACAATATTATCAAGATACTGAACTTCCAGGGTATCCATTATTTTCTGCAGAAATCTGAATCCTTTTCGTCCGGGAGCAACCAGCAGAGTTTTATAACCGATAGTTCGGTCGGATGTTGTTATGGTTTTATTACTATTGTCAACATCCTGCATCTCTTCACCAAGTGATAACTCCACTCCTCTGGAACTCAGCTCGGCAAGAAGCTCTTTAATTAAGGCTAATCCGCCGTCGGTTCCCAGATGTGTCTGCTCAATTTCTATAAGATTTACATCGAGCCTTTCAGAACGCTGCTGATAAATTTCAAGCTGCTTTTTTTCCAGGATCGCCGGTTTCAGAAATGCTGATACTCTTCCCAGATATTTTTTTGCCTGAGCCTCTTCCCAATACTCAAGAGGAAAACCAATTGGAAAGGTGAAATTCATTTTACAGTCGTTTCGCATTCCACCTGTAGAATATTTTTTCTGATCAAGAATCAGTATTGAAGTGTTGTTTTTCTGTTGTTTCAGCTCAAATGCTGCACCCATTCCGGCCGGACCGGAGCCTACAATTACTACATCATATGTTTTCATACCGCATGGAATATACCTGATTAATCGAAAAACTGCAAGCATCATCCAATGCCGATCATCATCCAATGTCGAATACAAATACTTGATATTCACCTCTTTTACGGTTATTATTGTTCCTGCTTATGATACAAAAAAAAGATGCAAAAACTACAGATCACCGCATTCTCCTGCATTCCTGCTGTGCTCCCTGCGCTGCCCCTTCTAGTGAGCATTTAATTAAGAATGGGGATACAGTGGTGTTGTTTTTTTCAAATTCAAACATTTATCCTCATGAAGAGTACTTGAAACGGCTTGAGTATGTGAAAAAGCTCGCAGATCATTTTAACATTGAAGTTATTGAAGATACTTGGGATCATGCTGCATGGCTGGAAGCTGTTAAGGGTTTAGAAGATGAACCCGAAAAAGGTACCAGATGTAATGCCTGCTTTGCCTTCAATTTAAAAAGAACTAAGGATAAAGCTGATGAACTTGGATTGAATAGGTTCACCACGACATTGACGCTCAGCCCTCATAAAATTTCTGCGGCAATCTTCAATTCAGGCCGTAGTCTGGATGGTTTTGTTGAGGAAAACTTCAAAAAAAAGGATGGCTTTAAAAGGAGTCTTGAGCTTAGTAAAGAATTGGATCTCTACCGGCAGAATTACTGCGGTTGTGAATTCAGTTTGAGAAATATGACCGATAAACCATGCAATCAAAAAAAAGAAACCGACAGTTAGTGTTCCCTGCCGATCTGATATATACAACTATATACAATAATTTTTTTTCTACAAAGATTTAAGATACTCCTGCATAATGCTGCTGCAGTTACTATGCTCAACATCTATTATCTTCATTTCACGAAGTGCATTCTCAACTGAATCAGATGCATGTGCGGTATTAATCATTACATTTTGACCGAATTCTCTTCTGATAGTACCACCAGGTGCTTTTGTGGGATCTGTCGGCCCGAGCACCTCTCGTATCTTGTTGATCGCATTTTTCCCCTCATATACAAGAACCATACTTTTAACTTTTCCGGGGTTGAGCATATCTTCTTCAGAGGTGCAGTTTTCAGGCCGGTATCCGGTCATAAACTCAATAATCTGATCATACTGATCTATTGCCATATCCTGTCCAAACGTATCAGAAAGACTACTCATAGTTTTTTCACTCAGCTTAACCCCAAACTCCATTTCAAGCAGACGCCCTGCTCTTTTAGCAAAAACTGGCGATAGTTTTCTGCGTAGCACATCTCTGACCGGTCCATAAAATTCAAGAGCCTGACCAACACTCATCTTCTGAATCTTACAGCTGATAATTCGCAGTCCGGTACGGCTGAACATATCGATAATTGTTCCCGGTTTGGAGCTTGCAAATTTCCAGTTATCCGGTTTGATAATTACCAGAGTTCTCTCAATTTCACTGGGGTCGGAATATACCATATTATTGATGATTGTATCTTCACTCTTTATGAAATTACTGATTAATTGAAGATGCTGTTTTGCTGTTATGGGGCTCCGCGGCGTTAATACTGCTGGTTCGTAGTAGAGAACTTTATTAGGATCATCATGAGATGTAACAAAGTCAGCATAGGTGTCACGAATAGTTTCACCTGTTAACTGTTCAAGGTTTATCTCATCCTTAAATAATGGTCCTGCAACTGCAGCAAGCTTTTTACAGGCATTCTCACCCTTGAAAAGCAGGAGCAGAACTCTGTGTTTTCTCCCTCCGCTGGGAGAAAATGCGTCAATAATATATTTCTGCATCAATCTGGCGCCTTTTACGTCATCACCTTCATATGTTGAAAGTACTGAGGCAGCATAATCTTTGGCAAATTCTGCAGTGGGGGCAAACATTTGTGCACCGACTAATTCCAGATCTACTCGTGACAGCAGTCGTGAAACTACCCCACCAGTTCTACTTTTTGCGATTGTGTACGGTGTAACCAGTACATAAGAGAGATTGTCTTTAGGCATGTTGTTCCCCTTCTACTATAACCCGATCCAATTATTAATAATTGGCTTTTGCGACCCTGTTTCTAATGTTATGCAGGATTCCCCAATCCTTTTTTTTGCATAAATTAGTGTAGCATGCAATAAAAATATTCTATTATTGAAATTACCACAAGTTCTAATATATTATTCTATCAAGATTGATTGTAAAAAAAATCAGTGTTAAATCAAGCTACATAAGTTGGATTCCCAGTTCCAAGCATGCTTTACGTACCTCTTTCGGCCACAAACTAGCTTGTACTTCACCAATATGAACTTTACGGAGCAGGAACATACACAATCTTGACTGACCGATTCCACCCCCGATTGATTCGGGAAAATCGCCATTCATAAGTCTTTTATGAAAAAACAAATTCAGCCGCTCTTCTGCCCCTCTAAGAGATAATTGGTGTAACAGCACCTCTTTATTTACACGAACTCCCATTGATGAGAGTTCAAAGGTTCTTCCGAGAACAGGATTCCAGAGGAGAATGTCCCCATTTATACCTTTATATCCACCTTCAGTGGGTGAACTCCAATCATCATAATCAGGGGCTCGACCGTCATGCGGTTTTCCATCTGATAACTCCCCGCCAATACCAATAATAAATACTGCACCATATTTTTCAGTTACTTTCGACTCCCGCTCAACAGGTGTCATATCCGGATACATTTTACAAAGGTCTTCTGTTTGTAAAAAGGTTATCTCTTCAGGCAGTATGGGAGTAATCTCCGGAAAGCTTTCGTATACCAGAAATTCTGTTGCAACCAGAGTGGAATAAATTTTTCGAACCACGTTCATGAGAAAATCCAGATTACGTTTATCTTCAGTTATGGCCATCTCCCAATCCCACTGATCTACATAATAGGAGTGAAGATTATCAGGATCCTCATCCGGCCTAATGGCATTCATATCGGTATAGAGGCCGTATCCCGGCTGAATTTTATAGTCGCCGAGCATCATTCGTTTCCATTTTGCCAGAGAATGGGGAATTTCCGCCTTAATTCCGTCCATACCCTTTGGTATGAAGGATACAGGTATTTCTACGCCATTCAGATCATCATTTATGCCGGTTCCGGCCTCTAGAAACAGAGGAGCCGTTACTCTGCGCAATTTCAGTTGAGCTGATAAATAGGTCTGAAAAAAAGTCTTGATATCAACAATTGCTTTCTCTGTCTCCTCAAGTGAGATTATTGATTTGTAGTTTTCCGGATAATAGTATTGAGCACCCATTATTATGTTCCTTTCTATTTTAGTTAGTTTTCTATAATGGGGGGCATTATACAATGAAATGTATAAGAAAAACAATCAAAGAAAATGCGGATCCTAAGACCCGCATAATTTGTAATCCTAATGAGATGATTTAAAGCGAAATGCCTCCGTTTATTTCTAAAACAGAAGATAATGCATCATCTGTATTATCGATTATAGAAACATCAAACGAAGTATCCAGAGATAATCCCATGCTGAATATGCCTATACTCTTGTTAAGAGAAACTTTTACACCAATCTCATACTCCTGCAGTGCCGAACCAATAAAGGTTTGGTCAAATGATCCTTTAAGTGTAACATTGTCGAAGAAGATATCTGATACACCAAATTTTAAATCATACCCATACACTGTTTCTGAAGCTGTTTCCGTACTCCATGCATGATCAAATCCCAAATCAAGTTTATATCGGCTAAGTTTCATGCTGGTATTAACTCCATAGGAGAAACCCCATGCCGTATTGGTACTGGCTTCACCGTCAACAAGTGTATAGACAACATAGGAATCTTTTGTTTTAGCACCAATTGATGCACCAAAATCACCAAGTTTAAGCTTCCCGCTCTTCCATTTCAGATCAGCAGTATGAATCATTGATATATCATTTTTAGTTGATGCTACAAGTGCGTCCCGAGCTGCTCCGGCATCTAAAAGCAGAGCCAAAGTTTCCGTATTGGTTTTAATCCATTCGAAGGTATAATCCAACGATAGATTTCCCAATATATCAATAGAAGGAGTTACAATTCCGGCTGTACCTGTATGAAGAATATTTGCTATATCATTCTCTGTGGGATCAGCAGCAGATCCCAAAGGTATACCAAAAAGCGGTAGAAAATCATTAAAAAGAATATCCGGTATATTATCCTGTGCACGATCGTACCCGGCAGAAAACGCAAAATCTCCAAAGTTCATTGCCCAATACGCACCAAAATCCATTAAATCGGTAGAGAGTGAGGCCCCGAGACTTTTATATGATTTGTCAGTTTTATGAAACCATGCCTGAAGCCCAAGCGCTGGTATTTCCAGATCCCCACCATAGGTTAAGCCCCACAACTCCCGGGTTAAGGCAGCTCCAACAAGTCCATCTGAGAGTGGGAAGTAGTCGAATACAGGAAAAACATCTGTTACGGCTTGAACATAGATAAGATAAGGAGAAATATCAACAAAACTACTTAGACCTGTTGCTAATTGTGCTAAATCTATAACACTACTTGCATCATTTACATAGAGTGTTAGTCCCAGACCACCTGTCAGTTTAAAAGGTGCAAACTCAAAACCTGTCTCAATTCCCACAAGCATATTTTCTTCAGGTTTTATTGTTCCGAGATCATAGAGAGTTCCTATAGGTGAGCTTCCTGCAGTAGTTATATCGTCATAGCTACCTTGAAAGGAGCTGATAAAAGATACATTTGTCTGAAACCACCAATAATCAAAAACATCCAATCCAAAATTCAACCCAAAAAAGTTTTGCGGCCAGGCTGCCTGGTATAAGCCCAAATCAGTGAGTCCCTTACCAACGGCAAGACTGAGAAAAGGAATATCCAGTGAGATAGCAGTTCCACGGAAATTCAGGGATTTTACGGTCTGATCCTGAAATGATATGCTTTGATCTCCAAATGTATAGGAAAGAATAGGGTCAAAGAGTGACAACTTTACATAAATATGATTTGAGTTTTCATAGTGCCTTACATCAGCCCCTGTATAGGTAAATTCATTATCGAAATTCCAGGGATGCCATAAACGCAGAATATTCTGATAATCTGATATCAAGGTTGATGGATAAGCATCTAAAACTTCGGTAATTGCCAATTCGTCGCTTATCCCCAAAGATAGTTCAAGAACAAGGGGGCCTGCTCCTAATTTTGTTTCTGCTCCCAGATCCAGACTCAGCATAAGTTCCTGTGTAATATCATTGAATAAATCGGTTAAGACCAGAGAGTTCTGAGTTTCACCAAAACTCACGGTATATACGATATCCAATCCAGCGGTATAATCCGCAGAAGCGCTAAAGAATGGAGGCCGGGACTTTATCAGAGTAAATTCTACTTCTTTGTGTTCGGTATTATTATAGATATCAGTTATGGTAATCTCTACAGTTGCCTCCGCTTCCTTTGAGTCTTCATCTGGTGTTACTAAAAAGGAGAGGTAATTATCAAAAACACCAGCTCGGGCGATAGGTTCTCCATTATAATTCACTTCAAAATCTAATATCCCACTCTCCTCTTCAAGCCAGAATACCACCAACTGCTCGGTACCAAGTCCTAATTCCGGGGTGTCAAGATTTGCCAGGGTAAGAACTGGCGGATCCATATCAGCAAGCAATACTGCACTGTTTAACCCTTCTGCAGGAATTCTCACTATTGTTTTGTTTACAGTACGTATCTCGGTGAAATATTCCAGCTTATCATCTGAAAATACCGTATAGGGCACAAATGCGCTCCATACACCCTCTGTTTCTGTGAATCTTGCATAGGAGGGAACTTCTTCCCCCTCAATCATTACATAAAATCGAGCCTCTTCGATCTCTTCATCACCTTCAGCAACCTCAAGAACAGGTTCTAAACTTACATAGCTGGGAATCTCATTGGGAACGGTTATAGAAAACCCAAAGAGGGGGACAGCTCCGACAACCAGTAATGCTAATAATACAAATAGTGCTTTTTTCATAATAGTTTCCTCCTCTTAATTAAAATCCACCCATTCCACCGCCCCAGCCCAAACCGGGAGTTGCAGGTCCTCCACCGGGTCCCATTCCGCCTGGACCCATACCCGGAGGGAACCCCCCAC
>Ga0075115_10001538_pt1 | contig 11197 bp, 12 predicted proteins | sample AntAceMetag02UKH_FD_69785 | JGI IMG/M metagenome (GOLD analysis project Ga0075115, IMG submission 69785) | Saline lake microbial communities from Ace Lake, Antarctica - Antarctic Ace Lake Metagenome 02UKH | ecosystem: Environmental > Aquatic > Non-marine Saline and Alkaline > Saline | place... | reverse complement strand
AGCCTTTTTCTGCTCAGGATTTAGCTCGTCGTAAAACCTCTGAAAGCCTGTCATATATATAGTATTCTAACCCATCTATAATATATGTCAAGCAGCGGGAATTAGAAGCAGGGGTTATTCCCTCGTAATCCCCTCATGCAGTGTCTTTCCGATCAGGTGGGTCCTGAAAAAAGCATCGAAATTTTTTGCGGGCATGATGCCATTTTGCCGTAAAGCAAAATGACGAGCAAAAAATTTCGCTGGGCGAAGGCCGCCTTGCTGGGACGGCCGAGCGTCTTTTTTCAGGACCCACCTGATCGGAAAGACATCACGTCTCTTGATTTGACATATTATCAGTCTTTCAGTATACTATTTTCTATGAGAAAAAAGCGGGATGCGTGGAAATCGAGGATTGGGATTATAATGGCTGTTGCTGGGAGTGCAGTGGGGCTGGGGAATTTTCTTCGCTTCCCGGTTCAGGCGGCGCAGAATGGCGGCGGGGCGTTTATGATACCCTACTTTATATCACTCCTCCTCTTAGGTATACCCCTCATGTGGATCGAGTGGACTGTAGGAAGATTTGGCGGCGGTTTTGGCCACGGCACTGCGCCTGGAATATTCCACACCATGTGGGAGAAGAATAGATTTATAAAATACTTCGGTGTCATAGGTATATTCGGGCCGCTCGTCATCTTCATATACTATAACTACATCGCATCCTGGACACTTGCTTATGCGTTTTTTTCAGCAACTGGCAAATACGGGCTTGTCGCTGACCAGGGAGGTATGCTCTCTCTCTTAAAAGGATTTCAGGGCGTTGAAAAAAACTCATTTTTTTCAAGCCTGCAATACGCATATCTATTCTTTCTTATAACATTCATCATAAACTTATTTATTATCTATAAAGGCATATCCGGCGGTATTGAAAAACTCTGTAAGATCGCAATGCCCGCGCTTTTCATATTCGGGATCATTATAGCTGCAAGGGTCTTGACGCTCGGCGCGCCTGATCCAACAAGACCCAGCTGGAATATACTTAACGGGCTTGGATTTTTATGGAACCCTGACTTCAGCGCGCTAAAAGACGCAAAGGTCTGGCTTGCGGCAGCTGGCCAGATATTCTTTACGCTCAGCGTAGGCATAGGTGTAATACTCACATACGCAAGCTATCTCAAGAAAACAGATGATGTGACTCTCAATGGACTTACAGCGGCAAGCACAAATGAATTTGCAGAGATCATTCTCGGCTCATCTATCATAATACCGGCTGCGTATGTATTCTTCGGGCCGCATCAGATCCAAAGCATTGCAGCTGGCGGCGCATTTAACCTGGGATTCGTGACAATGCCACTGATATTTCAGAAGATCGCGCTCAGCGCATTCTTCGGGTGCATGTGGTTTACGCTGCTATTTCTGGCAGGTATCACATCATCTGTATCACTGGCCCAGCCCAGCATTGCATTTATGGAAGATGAATTCAACATATCAAAGAAAAAGGCCGTTATAATCTTTGGTATTGTATCATTCATACTCTGTCAGCCAGCTATATTTTTCCTGAAGCATGGGGTCGTAGGCGAAATGGATTTCTGGGGCGGGACATTCTGCCTTGTGCTCTTCGCTACTGTAGAGACAGTGCTCTTTGGCTGGGTATTCGGCATAGAAAAGGCATGGGAAGAGATCCATCACGGCGCAGACCTCAAGATCCCTCAGATCTACAAATTCATAATAAAATATATCACTCCGCTATTCTTATTTTGCATCCTTGGATTCTGGTTTTATCAGCATGGAATTCCAACAATACTCATGAAAGGCGTAAGTCAGGCAGACAAGCCTTATGTACTGGGCACAAGGATACTTCTTGTTGCCATGCTTATAACCCTATCTATAATGGTTAGATTAGCGTGGAAAAAAAGGCCTCAAAGGAGAGTTAAAAAGTGAATATCTTTGGCTGGCTTATATTAGGAATATCCTGGATCACTATTATATCCCTCGCTGTCTTCTGTTTTAGAAGAATTCTTTCTAAAAAGAACTGATTTCTATTCTATTATTATCGCCTCAACAGGACATTCGTCCTTTGACTGTTTTGTGCAATCTTCAGCCTGAGCCGGAACAGCATCACCTTTTATAATCGCCTTGTCCTCTTGCATTTCAAAGACATCAGGACAAGTGCTTACACATAATCCGCATCCAACGCACAGCTCTGCGTTTACCTTTACCTTCATCTTCTATTCTCCTTTCTAATAATAAATTCTCTGAACATCCTGTCTGGTATATCGAAATTAGCCTTTTGGTTTCTACCTATAATACCTTTTTCTTCTAATCTGTAAAGGAAATTTTTTATATTCGCAATAGGAAATTTCTTTGCGTGTCTTCCCACTATCATCAATCCCCTGAAATCCTTTAATGAGAGAGGGTGATTTTCTTCGGCAAGTATCTTAAGTAGATCCTTTTCCCTATCACTGGCCCGGGAAAGAAGACTATTAAAATAATCCTTTCCTAATTCCTTCAATGTATTTACAAGGGCACCTTCCCAGGCATCGGCCAAAACCTTTCCCTCTATCTGCCCATCATAAAGATGACTCGAAAGAAGCTGGACTTCATACGGATGGCCATTTGTGTATTCAAAAATCCTTTGCTTTATAGTCTCGTCAAACTCTACCCCTGTGTCCTGGAGCGTCTTAGCTACCAAGTCTACGGCATCATCTTTGTCTAAATTCTCCACAGTCAGTCTCTTTCTAAAAAACCTGCCTATAGGGTCATGCTTGTCTAAAAATGTCGCCCATCCCCCTGGTGTAGAAGAAAGTACAAAGAGAAACTTTGTGTTTTGAATGATCTCATCCTTACTCAATACTGCCCTTAAGATATCTATTGTATTTGAAATAGGCGCTATATTCTGCAAGTCATCTAAAAAAACTACGGCCAATTTTGCATCCAGTACCTGCCAGAGCTTAAGAAGAAATTTTGCAAATTGTGACTGAGCCTGTAGGAGCGCTTTTTTCTTTGAAAAGAGGTTCAGGAACTCTTCCGGATCTATATTAGGCCTTGAAAAGCCCATAAGCATCTCTTCTACAATCAGATACATCGCATCCAATGGTTTATCATTCTTTGTAAACCTTGAAATAGCGCAAAAACATGCTGGATGACCAGTCTCCTGTGCCATCCTCCTGAACTGCTTTAAGAGCGAGGTCTTACCAATGCCCCATTCACCTAATACCACCAGATGATTTGGTCTGGCTGACAGAGACCCTTCAAGGTTAGACCTAAATAAAGATAAGGCCTCTCCCCTCCCGCCAAATACGCGTGGCTCCCAGCCTGATTGTGGAGTAAAAGGATTGGGTTTTATCATATTTATTTACCCAGTAACATATATATAGAAATCCCTAAAAGCATAACACCAAATAAGCGCTTTAAAACCAATTGTGGCAATAAATGCGCCGCATGGGCCCCGAAAAAACCGCCTATAAAAAATCCCAGACTTATCAATAGCCCCAGCTTTATATTTACATTGCCTGCCTGATAATATTTAATAACAGCAAATATCCCCACGGGAAGTAAAAGCGCCACAAGCGCAGTACCCTGAGCATAATGCTGCGGGAATTTAAAAAAATACACGAGCATCGGCACTAATACTACAGCGCCTCCTATGCCAAAAAACCCGCTGGAGATACCAGCTATTATTCCTATTAGAACATTGAATAAATAAGTCATATATGGTAGATTATATTCATGATTATAAAGCGAGATAAGGACATTATCAAGTGTTATTTTGAAGACGAGTCCGGCCTTTTGGGCGGATATGCTGACGATGTAATATATCCAGAGAGTGAAAAAGACGTCATCAATTTTTTACAAGACTCCAGCTCAAGACATACGCCTGTAACTATTTCCGGCGGTGGCACAGGGGTAACCGGAGCAAGGGTTGCTTTCGGGGGATCCGTCCTGGCCACTGACTCACTTAATAAGATCATAGACATTGATACAAAAAATTTATTTGCCACCCTCCAGCCAGGCGTAAGATTATCAGATCTCCAGATAGAACTTTCCAAAAAAGGTCTCGTATACCTGCCTGACCCCACAGAGCCAAATGCCTTTGTGGGAGGCACAGTCTCGACAAACGCATCAGGCGCAAAAGGCTTTAAATACGGGCCCACGCGCAACTATATAAAGAGACTAAAGATAATACTTTCCAGCGGAGACATCCTGGATATAAAGCGCGGGGAGTTTTTCATTAATAAAGGCGAAGACATATCTTTAAAATTTAAGAAAAGAGATCTAAAACTAAAGATACCGACCTACTCCATGCCTGCTATAAAAAGCGCTGCAGGTTATTATATAAAAGATAATATGGATATGATAGACCTTTTCATAGGCAGCGAGGGAACGCTCGGCCTTGTTACAGAGATATCCTTATCCCTCGGGAGAGCACCTGAGAGGGTCATGAGTTTCTTTAGCTTCTTTCCGGATGAAAAATCTGCCTTGGAGTTTGTAAAAGACGCTAAGACCTGCAATACACTGTCACTGGAATATATGGATGAAAACTCTCTGGACCTCCTGCGGCAGAGGCATAAGAATATACCTTCGGGCTCAAAGGCAATGGTGTCTTTTGAAGAGGCCTATAAAAAAGAAGATGAAACCTCGATCATGGAATCATGGATAAAAATGCTTGAAAAACACAACGCCCTTACAGAAAAATCATTTTTTGCAGACACTGAAAAAGAAAGGGAAAAACTAAAAGAATTCAGGCATGCCCTTCCTGAGATGATAAATGAGATTGTGAAAAAAAACAAGCTTCCAAAGGTCGGGACAGATATAGCTGTGCCAGAAGGCGGATTTTCTGAAATGTTTGAGTTCTATAAAGAAAGACTCCTCTCTTCAAAAATAGCCTTTTTGATATTCGGCCATATAGGCGAAAACCACCTGCATGTAAATATGCTTCCAAAGACAGAGGCGGAATTCTCAAAAAGCCGCTCTATTTATTTGGACTTTGTAAAAAAGGCCGTGGGCCTGGGCGGCACTGCCTCAGCTGAACACGGAATAGGCAAACTAAAACACGCATATCTCGAGGCCATGTATGGAAAGCAAGGCATAGCTGAGATGGCGAGCTTGAAAAAATCCCTGGACCCAGCCTGCATCCTGGGCCTGGATAACATGTTCCCAAAGGAACTCTTAACCTAACTTTACACTCCCGCCTAAGGCGGGTGTAAAGTTAGCAAGGTAAAATCTCATGAAAACCATCATCGCTGTTCCTGATTTTACAAGAAACGCTCATCTTAAAAAAATACTACCAGGGCTTATTAAAAGGCTGAATGGAGATATTGAGATAATAATAGCAACAGGCCTGCACAGGCCCCCCACGAGAAAAGAAATAAAAGTTGGATTAGGCCTTGATAAACCGCGTAGGTTGCCCTTTGGGCAACCTACGCGGTTAAATAAGGTAAAGATATCAGTCCATAACCACGGAAAAAATCATGTCGTGTATTTCGGAAAGACAAAAAAAGGCATACCTGTATATCTGAACAAAAAATTAAAAAATATAGACTCAATAATAACAGTCGGGGTCGTAGAGCCTCATCTATATGCTGGTTATAGCGGCGGTACAAAGGTAGCAGCAATAGGCCTTGCCGGCGAAAAGACAATAAACGCAACCCACCATCCAAGATTTCTGGATCATCCTGGAACAACTCTATGCTCGATATCAGGAAACCCCTTCAGGGCATTCATAGAAGAAGTGAGTAACCTTTTACCTATCACCCATTCCATAAATATAGTAAATGACGAGAACGGAGACCTAAAGAATGTCTTTGAAGGAAAGCCAGGCCCCTGTTTTAGAAAGGCAGCTAGTTATTCCAAGAAATTATACGAGAAAAAAGTCAGAAAAGGATACGATATTGTAATATGCAACATCCCAAGAGAAAAAGGAGAAAATATCTATCAGGCATCACGCGCATTTAATTACGTGGCAAATACAAAGAAAAATATCCTGAATAAAAATTCAATAATTCTCGTAAAGGCGGATCTAAGTGAAGGCTTTGGAAAAGGCCTGGGTGAGAAGCGGTTCATGAAAACTATTTTCAAGATGAAAGACCCAAGAAAGTTAATACTTAAGATCAAGAAAAAAGGCTGCCTCGCAGGTGAACACCGCGCCTATATGGTAGCAAAAGCAATGCTAAAGGCGAAGCTGGGTTTCATATCAAAACGCGCTTATTTATACAAAAATAAAGGCCTCCCTTTTCTATTTTTTAAAAATTCTGGGGAGGCTGCTAAATTTATAAAAAAATCCTTCAAAAAATCAGCTATATACTGTCTAAAAAATTCTTTTACTACTATCCTCGTTAAAAATCATAACTAATACCCATTGCTATCTCTTCCCCATCTAGAAAAGTGCCTTCTAAATTCAACTTTATACTTTCACCCAGCCAGTAGTCCATGCCGAGTATAAGCCCATAATATTCTTCGGAATTGATGCGCTTGCGGTCTTTTTCGTTTTCCCACTTTATAAAATCCAGGCTTCCGTATCTACCGCCTATATAAGGTACAAGATCGCCAATGGCCTTAGAGACAAGTAAAGAGCCCTGCCAGTCATCGATTATTGTCTCATGTTTGATCCCGCCCTGATTCTTTGGATCTGGGTGCACGCTTATATGCTGGAAACCCGCAACGCTCTTTATGCCCCAATCCTCATTCTCATATAACCTTACCCTGAATCCATAACCACCGGCAAAGTTCGTACTATAGCTTAAATCATCGCCTATTGACCCTCTCTTCCACTCGACATTCCCCACGCCTATCTTTCCATCCAGCGACAGCCATGAAAAAACACCAAGGCTTGCTGTAACAAAGTATCTATTACCTTCTGTGGCTCCTTGTTCATTGTCAAGATCTCTATCTATAACAAAATCACCCTCTGCCCCGCATGTCCAATGTTTTTCCTCGGGCATATGCGTGCCATAGCTGGGAGCAGCATGAACTACAGTAACCAGTAAGCAGTAACTAGTAACCAGAAATAAAAAAACAACTGATAGCAGATATCTTTTCAACATAACTCTTTCCTTATAGTTTAATTTGAACCTGCCAGTGCATCAAGATTATCCCAAAGTTTTGTCCCGCCTAAGATAACCACAATGACCTTTTTCCATCTATTATACTGGATATATCCGGCAAAGCAATGTCTTGCCTTTTTGGTATAACCGGTTTTACCTACTATCAAGTAAGGCCTTTCTTTCCATAGGCTCTTATTGTGATTTTTCAATTTTATCTTTCGGCCGGTAGTAATTTCGCTTATCTCGGATGTCTTGGTATTCATGATCTCAACAAATTTTTTGTTCTTCATCGCCTCTCTTACAATCAAAGCCAAATCGTACGCCGTAGAATACTGGTCATTCGCCGGAAGGCCGTTTGAATTCTTAAAATTTGTGTTCTTTGCACCGAGTTTTCCGGCCAATTCATTCATCATGACTGCGAACGCCTCTTCCGAACCTGCGATGCTTTCGGCCAACGCAATGCTGGCGTCATTCCCTGAATTCAAAAGAAGCGCCTTAAGCAAGTCCTCCGTATAATAAAGCTCGCCCTGTTTTACATGTATCTTCGAAGGTTCTATTGAGCTGGCAAACTTACTAATGCCGACCTTTTTCTTAAGATGAGAATTTTTTATAACCACGAGGGCTGTCAGTATCTTGGTCGTAGAGGCAGGCGGAAGTTTTGTATGAATATTCTTAGAGTATATGATCCTCTTGGCCCATGGGGAAATAAGTATTGCCGAAGTTGCGCTTACAGAAACATCTTTTTTTGAAAAGTTTCCTAGATTTAGGAATAATAAAGATACTAAGAGGAGGCGTACTATCATTTACTATGCAGAATACCTTTCATGAGCCTCCATAGTGGCATCTTTCAAAGCAGTTTTGCTACGCCGCAACTCAACAGCAAGCCTATTGGTTATTTCAAGATGCTTATACGAAAGAAGCGCATAGACCATCATAGACATCGCCAGAAAAAATAAAAAAATATTAACTTTTGTCATGAAGAGGAAATAGCCAAGGAAAAATATACCCATTATGACCAAATACCTGTTTATCCTGGCGATCGCTTCTATAAACATCTCATCATTTGTTATCTGTTTCATATTGTACCTCCGTGTATTTATTTGTGATTGGCATGCGCCTGTCTCTGCCAAACGAACGCGGCATTATCTTTATGCCTGGCGGCGACTGGCGGCGCTTATATTCATTCGCATCGATCATCTTCAAGACATTTTTTACTAATCCTCTGTCTTTGACCTTTTTTATAATATCAGAAAACGACACATCTCTTTCAATATACAGGTTAATGATCTCATCCAAAATATCATATGGGGGCAATGTATCTTGATCTTTCTGATTGGGCCTTAATTCTGCTGACGGCGGCCTTTTTAATATTGCCTTTGGTATGATATCCTTTTCTCTTTCTTTATTTTTAAACCTGGCCAATGCATAAACAAGGTTTTTTGGCACATCTTTAATTACGGAAAATCCGCCTGCCATGTCTCCATATAACGTGCAATAGCCTACGCTTGTCTCGCTCTTATTTCCTGTATTGAGGAGAAGACATCCAAATTTATTAGAGAAGGCCATAAGTAGATTGCCTCTGATCCTTGCTTGAATATTTTCTTCTGTTACATCGCTCTGCATCCCGGCAAAATGACTACTCAGCGTACTTGTATATGCTGTAAAGATCTCACCTATTGGGATCTTTACAGATCTTATACCAAGGTTTCTTGAGAGCCTCTCTGCGTCCAGCTGGGTCTCGGCTGAGGAATATTGCGAAGGCATAGACAGCGCCAATACATTTGCTTTGCCAAGAGCATCTACAGCAATGCAGGCAACAAGCGCAGAATCAATACCGCCTGATATGCCCAGCATGACCTTTCTGAAGTTATTTTTCCTTACGTAATCCCGAACACCCAGCACAAGGGCTGAATATATCTCCTCTGCCTGGGCCATCTTTTTAGCTAGGCCGCGATCAGCTAAAGCGCATTTTTTCTTTTTAATCTTATAATCTATGATTATATTCTTTGTCCTGGATATCTTTTTAGGTTTTAGCAATAGGTCTACTATAAGCATGTCTTCTTCAAAGGGCTTTGCCATTGCAATCAACTTCCCACTATCATTAAAAACACCGCTCCTTCCATCAAAGACCAACTCGTCCTGTCCGCCTATAAGATTGCAATACACTATAGGTATTTTGAATTTTTTGGCCTTTTTGCTAAAAATGTCTTGCCTCTCATTTATCTTATCCACATGATAAGGAGATGCGGATATGTTTATAAGAAACTGCGCGCCCTGTAGTGACTTCTTTAACAAGGCATCCTCTGATGCCCATAGGTCTTCACATATGTTTATGCCAAAACTAAAATCCCTTGCCTTGACGATAGCGTTATTCTTTCCCGGCTCAAAGTATCTCTTTTCATCAAACACACCGTAATTCGGCAGCCTTATCTTATGATAGACAGCCCTGACCTTTTTATTTTCCAACACTGCTGATGCATTATAAACACTATTTCTATGTAAATCTGCGAATCCTACTATAGCGATTATATCCTTGGTGGCTGATGTTATAGTATCGAGACATCTAAGATTTTCTCTTATGAAGTGTGGCTTTAAAAGCAGGTCTTCTGGGGGATAACCTGTTATGACAAGCTCGGGGAATACTACCAGGTCGCAATCTTTCTTAACGGCCTGCTTTAGGCAAAATAATATCTTTTCAGTGTTGCCCTTCAGGTCACCCACTGTAGGGTTTATCTGTGAAATTGCAATTCTTACTCTGTCCATAAGGCTTCCTTATTGCATATCATAAATATTTAAGCTATAATATCATTGATAATAAATTGTATCACAACTTTAAAAAATAGGCAAATATATGTATAAATTAACGATGTTCGTTCTGATTGTGCTTTTATGCTGTGCTGTATCACTGGCAATGGCCTTTGAGATAAAAGAGGAAGATAAAAATGAAGATGGCAAGACTGATCTATGGATATACTCTGATGATGGAAGACCTACAAAGATAGAAAGCGATAGGAATTACGACGGTGCCTTAGATATGTGGATAGTTTACGGAGAAAAAGGTACTAGGGTTACAAAGGTTGATTTAAACTTTGATGGCACGAGCAATATGAATTCATACTATGTATATGGTCAGCGTGTAAAATTCGAGATAGACACAGACTATGACGGTAATATAGATCAGAGGTCTCAATACCAGGATAACAGGGTCATAAAGCTGGAAAGAGACACTGATGGAGATGGCGTGTTTGAAACAGTCTTTGATATTGGCGCCCGCCAGAGCATTAAAAAGATAGAGACCATAGAAAATATACTACCTGAGCAGAAATAACCCGAAGATCACCATCATCACACCGCCAAGCTTTGCAAAAGTAACACCCTCTCCTAAAAATATAATACCAATTATAAAAGAAACCAGAGGATAGATGCCTGCGATCGGCACGACCTTTGAGACCTCGCCTGTCTTAAGCGCATTATAGAAAAGTATCTGGCCCAATATACTAGCCATAAATCCGCCAAGGACCAGATAGACTATTGTGCGCGGGTCAGCCTTTAATGCCGTCCTTAGAGCGCTATTGTTAAATAATGCCAGGATGAAGATGCCTACAATCACGCCGCAGGAGCGCAAGAATACGCCTGCCAGAGGCGTTGTCCTGGAGACCCCCATCTTTTCAAGTATGGGGACAATGCCCCACACTAAAGCTGTCATCAACGCAAAATAATATGCCTTCATAATATCCTCCTGTTGTTAAATTAATGTAATATTTTCAATGTTACGTGACAGTTTTGCACTACCCAGGCCAGTGGGTTTCGGGGCATCTTTTCCGCGAGCGGGCATGGTGTCTTTTCGGTCCGGTGGGTCCTGAAAAAAGGCGCTCGGCCGCCCCAGCGAGGCGGCCTTTGCTCAGCGAAATTTTTTGCTCGCCATTTTGCCTTACGGCAAAATGGCACCATGCCCGCAAAAAATTTCGATGCTTTTTTCAGAACCCACCGGACCGAAAAGACGAGCGAGCGGAAAAAATGAGAAAAATTTCCACGCTGGGGAAAATTTTGCGTCCCCAAAACCCACTGGCCTGGATAGTGCAAAATACCCGAAACTGTAGCCAGGCATTTCAAATAGTACACTATTGTTAGATTAATCTCTTCTATTATACCACAAACATATGTATAATAGACCCATG
>Ga0075115_10001535_pt1 | contig 11200 bp, 11 predicted proteins | sample AntAceMetag02UKH_FD_69785 | JGI IMG/M metagenome (GOLD analysis project Ga0075115, IMG submission 69785) | Saline lake microbial communities from Ace Lake, Antarctica - Antarctic Ace Lake Metagenome 02UKH | ecosystem: Environmental > Aquatic > Non-marine Saline and Alkaline > Saline | place... | reverse complement strand
ATCCGCCTTGGACAACGGCGATAAGATAAGGTTGCTTAGACCGGGGGATTTTATTTTTCCGGCAGATCTGATTAAAAATTTGTTTGCATTGTTTGGCCCAGAGGATAGTGCGATCAACGGTTTGGCGGGCCTGGTCTTGGCTGGCTTTTGGCGGAGTGAAATCATCCAAAACAACCAATAGGTCGGTTTTTAGAGCCATTTGAAGGTCAATAGACATTTTGGGAGTGAAAAGGAAAGTTTTTTGATGACTGAGTTTGAATTTGACACCCAAATCACTAATTGGGTTTTTGAGGCCGGAAGACTTGGCCAAGGACATGACCTGAAAACCACCGGAATCAGAGATGGTGGGGCCGTTCCAGTTCATGAATGGTCCGATGCCACCGCTGTTTTTGATGATTTGTTTACCGGGTTGATTTAACAAGTGAAGACTGTTGACCAAGATGCCCGGTGTTTTGGTATTGAGGATGTCAAGTGAATCTAAAGATTTGATTACGGCTCGGGTGGCGTCGGGAAAGAAAATGGGTAAAGGTAGATTGTTTGTTTTTGACCTAAAGACCTTGGGGTTTTTCATTGAGTATTATTATATAATATGAGGATGCCGCGGTGGCGGAACTGGTATACGCGCAAGACTTAAAATCTTGTGGCCTCAAAAGCCATGCGGGTTCGATTCCCGCCCGCGGCACCGCGTGACAACACCGACATTTGTTGGGAGACGTGGTAAATTTCGGGGATTGGCGCAACTGGCTAGCGCGCTGCGTTTGGGACGCAGAGGTTGCAGGTTCGAATCCTGTATCCCCGACTTAAGCGGGGCTAGTTGATCGGTTCAACATCACCCTTCCAAGGTGAAAAGATGGGTTCGACTCCCATGCCCCGCTCTAGAGACAATAAGCCAAGGTGCTGAAACTGGTAGACAGGCGTCGCTCAGAACGGCGTGATCTTTTGATCGTGCGGGTTCAATTCCCGCCCTTGGCACAATAGCACGCAGAGACACTTTCGCCTTTTTGGGAAAAATTAGATATAATTTACATACTTTTTAGCCGAAGTAGTCAAGGTGGTCAAGACACTGGTCTGAAAAACCTGGGATGTTGGTTCGACTCCAACCTTCGGCACCACAGTTTAGCTCGTTCACACTCGTAAATGTGGCGAACCTGCGAGAGTAATTCAGTTGGTAGAATGCCTCGTTGCCAACGAGGTCGTCGCGGGTTCGAATCCCGTCTCTCGCTCCAAAATCTTGAAGGGTCTGTGGCTCAGTTGGTTAGAGCGCTCGGTTTACATCCGAAAGGTCGTAGGTTCGAATCCTACCAGACCCACAAACCTTTTTATGCCGACGTGGTGAAATTGGTATACACGTACGCTTGAGGTGCGTATGCCGCAAGGCGTGGAGGTTCAAGTCCTCTCGTCGGCACTATTTCTGATTGATAATCAAACCGTGATTATGTAAAATATTTTTTATATAGCATTGTTTGATATTATGAAGAAGTACCTTAAAAATAAAGCAGAAAGATTGCGAAAACAAGGTTTGTCATATTCACAAATTTGTGGTCTCGTGCCTGTTTCTAAATCAACTTTGTCTTTGTGGTTGAGAGATATTAGTTTGTCAAAGAAACAGAGAGTTGTATTGGAAGAAAGAAAAACAAAAGCGAGATTAAGAGGGGCAGCAGTGAAAAGAAAGAGGAGACAGAATCTTGAAAAAAAGATTCGTAAGGAGGCGATAAAGAATGTTGGTGTAATTAAAAAAAGGAATTTATTTTTGATTGGAGTGGCTTTGTATTGGGCTGAAGGATCGAAAGTAGCCAGGGGTTGTGTAGGTCAAAGAGTGGTTTTCTCTAATTCAGATTGGAGGATGATGAAAGTGTTTTTGGAATGGCTGAAAGTTTGCTTGAAGGTTTCTGAGGAAGATATTATATACGAGATATATGTACATGAAAAATATTTTGGTAGACGGAGTTCGATAGTTAAAAAATGGTCAAAATGTTTAAAAATTGATGAACACTTATTACAGAAAGTTTATTACAAGAAGCACAATATTAAAAAAAAGTATATTAATTCGGATTATTTTGGTTTGATGAGAGTGAAGGTTTTACGAAGTACTAATTTACAGAGGGAAATAATGGGTTGGGTGGAAGGTATTTTTTTAAGTAATGCCCCGTAGTCTAATGGTAGGACGTCTCTCTTTGGAAGAGAAAATTGTGGTTCGAATCCATGCGGGGCAACAGATTTTTATGGAGTGGGTTGAGGAGAAGACGTGACGGTTTGGTTTTGAGCCGAGGGGGTGGCGACGGGGGGCAAGATTAGAGTTTTGTTTTCCATATTTTTTAACACACCCCATTGGATACTTTTGGCAGATAACCAGCCGGCATAAATGAGCAAAGAGAGAAGGGTGATGATTAAGATGTAACCGACCGTATCCGGTTTTTTGATTTCCATGAGATTATTTTATCCTACTGATGGTATAAAGAGTGGGGTAGGACAAAAAGATAGCCGGAGATTCTTCTAGTAAATATTTTTGGAAGTCCTGATAAATGTTTTTGCGTTCTTGGTGGTCGAAAAGTTGACGGCCTTCTTCGAGGAGTTTGTCGATGCGCTCGTCTTGGAAATTGGTTAGATTGGTGTTGGATTGGGTAGAGTGCCAAAAATAATATTGATCCGGATCGTGGGGGATGGTGCCGAAAGCCAAGACGGCATCAAAATTTTGTTTATCAATTTGGTTTTCGATAGTGATGATAACATTGATGCCTAAGTTTTCTGACCAAGATTGTTTAATTTGTTCGGCGGTGGCCAGAAGTTTCCTGTTGTTGACGGCCAGGTTGATGGAATCGATTTTTTCTCCGGAATCCTTCATCAGTTGCTGGGCTCGTGATGGGCTGAAGTTATATTGTTTAACCGAATTGTTATAGGCCCAGGAGTTGGGAGAGATGGGTCCCAGGCAGCGTTCGTTTTTATCAGTGGATTTAGGGGTGGCGTAGGCCAGGCTTTGGCGAAATTGTTTGTTGTTGAATTTTTGGGTATTTAGAAATATGGCGGAGTATTGGTTGTCAACTTGGACGGTTTGGGTAATTTTAATATTTTTGGGGGAGGAAAATTCATTGGGGAGATAGCTGGTTTGTATTTGGTCAATCTCTCCCAGCTTGAAAGCCGTAATTAAGTCGGTTTGGTTGGGGTAGAAGCGATAGACGAGAGAATCATTTTTTTGCTTTGGGTTTTGAAGGGTGAGGCTATTGATGTAGTTGTATTGATATTGAATTTTTTTGACTTGGTACTGTCCCAGACCGACCAGGTCTTTGTTGAAGAGGGGTTTTTTTAAGAGTGAGAGGAGGGGGGCGAATGTTTTTTCAGAGCTTATTTTTAGAGTATATTTATCAATTGTCTCTATGTTGAGGCCGGGGATTTGGTAATTAACATCCGAGGAGGTGAATTTTTTGCCGTTGTGCCAGTTGTAGTCAGAGTGGAGGTGAAAAATATAATCTTTGTTGTCATTTTCGATATCAATAGACTTGACTAATGGAGAGGCTGCCGTTTTGTTGTTCGGGTTATTTTGGATGAGACCGAAGGTGATTAGCTGAGTGATTTCTTGGGGCAGGCTGTTTTGGTGATAGCGACCCTCGATGCCGATTGACGGTGGGTAGAAAAGAGGCGTTTGGATGAGTGGTAGAATTTTGTCTTTGGACAAAAAGAAAAGTGATCCGGCAGTAATACCAAAAATGAGGAATAGATAATTTCTTTTTAGGAAAGAAACAAGGTGCTCAATTTGAAAATGTAGTTTTTTGAACAAAGAGGATTAGAGTAGGATTTGAATAATTGAAGAAAGGACGAAGATGGCTAATATTACGATGGTAAGAACAAATGTTATTTTTTCCCAGCCTCTTTTTTCAACATTGGTGTCGCTGATGAAGTTAGACTTGTTGTCGGGGGAGTTGTTGGCTTGAAGAAAAACCAAAGCAATCAACAAGAGGGAGAGAATGATTTGGATAATAGATAAAATGTTTTTCACGCTTTTCTTTTTTTGTATAAAATTAAGGAGGAGAGGCCGAGAAGGAAGTTAATGGTAAATGAGCTGACCAGGTAGGCAAAAAATCCGCTGAATTGAAGAGGAGGAATGTCGAAGCCCAATAAAGTGGTATTATCGGTGGAAATGTTTTGCACACTAAAAGAGGCCAGAACAAAGACGGCCAGGTAAAGACCAAAAGTGTTGATGACCAGTCTGATGCCTCCCAGCGTAAGTATGTTAATGGGGAGAAGCAGGAGTTTGATAATGGGCTTGAGAATGGTTTCAAAAAAGGCCAAAATAATGGCCACTTTGATGATGGTTGAAATTTGGCCATCGAAATTTAGATTGTGCCAAATTTGGTTGTGAGCCACCAGGCAGTAGGTCAATATGAGACTTAATTTACCGAGTTTTCTAATCATGATTTTTTTGAACGATTAACCAGTATTATACCGCTAGTGAGAATGATGGTGGTGAGGATAGTCATGGCGATAGCCAGATTATAAAGATGGTTGGGGTTTTTAACGATTTGATTGGTAGGCTGATGGTTTTGGTGTTGAACTTGGAGTTTAAGATGACGGTTTTGAGGTAGTATGGAGGTAAAAAAGTTGGGTGAAGGCAAGTTGATGTTGACGGAGGCAAATGGGGGTAGAACCGGAATAGTGTGTTCCCAATTGAGCGAGGGGAGGGAGAGTTGAAGCTGGGTGAAGGCCTCAAGATGATTGTTTTTAATTATCAATTGTTTGCCCTGGGTGGTGATTTGAGGTGTTTGTGATTGAGACGATAATTCTTGATTGCTAAAGTCAACGGCGACTGTTTTAATTTGGAGGTTGTCTTTGTAGGATCCGGGGGGGGGTGGATAGAGGCTGTCGTGGCCATGGAAGACAAAGGCAAAATGATTGAGGTCAAGGTCATTAAAATAGTCAATGCCTTTGGTGGTTTTGGCCCAAGTGGGATCGATGGAAATCCAGGTCTTTTTTTGTGGGTGATAGTATTGTGGCCAAGCATGAAGGATATCGGTGGTGGGGTTGGTTGGTTTTATCTTGGGGTTGTTGGTGTAGGCAAAACCTTCGACTTCACGGGCGGGAATACCTTTGGCTCTGGCCAGGGTAATAAAAAGATCGGTGAATTCGGTGCAGAGACTGAGATGAGGATTTTGGATGGCGAAGAGGGCTCCTTGGCGATGACTGTTATTGATTTGTTGATAGTTATAGTCCAGGTGTGAAACAACATAGTCATAGATATCTTTGGCTGTTTCCAGTTTTTGGGCTATTTGTTGAATATCGGGGTCGTTAACGGGCCAGTATTTTTGGCTCTGAGTCAGTTGGTTTTGATCCGGAGGAGACTGTTGTACTGGGGAAGTTGAGGAGGTTATTTTGACTTGACCGGAAGCTAGTATTTCAATATTTTGTTTGGGGGACAGGTAATATTGAGCCAGCCAATTACCGTCGTTGTCAATGTGGACATTTTGGGGAGGAGGAGAAATTTGGCGGTAAATGATTTTTTGATTGTCGGTATCGGGGGGAATGGCAATTTCGGTTTTGATGTTTTCAGAGGAAGGGTTTTTTAAAAAATAAGTTAAGTCAAAATCAAAAACCTGATAATCACCAAATATGAGAAGTATTTTTTGTTGAGCCAGAGAGGTTTGGTTAAAGTGAACGGTGTGGACTTGATCGAGACTATTGAGATCGGTGTAAGGAAGGGAAGAAAATGATAGTTGGCCAAAATTTTGGGGAACTTTGACGGTGACTTGAATTTTGGTGTCAAGGTTGTCGTTTTTGTGGTGTGGAAGGGGGATCTCCCAGACTCGGCCTTTTTGACTGGCCAGGTTAGGTAGTTGGTAATTGATGTTAAACCGGGTGGATTGGTCTTTGCCAATAGCCGGTTGGTTGAATTCCAGATTAATGACGGTTCGGTCGGTTTCCTGGTTAATGCTTTTTATAATGTTTCCCTGCTGATCGGTGCCGGTGATGTTGGTGATGTTGGGGATGGATAGGCTGATTTGGTATTCTTTGGCGTAAATTTCAGAGTAATTGTTGGTTAGAGTGACGGTCTGGCGGACAGAGGCGTGGCCCAAGTGGTTTATTTGGTAAACGATTTGTTGTTCAGAAGTGAAGTTGTCGGCGGCTATAGTAGGTGGGGCTAGGCTGAGGAGTGAAATGAGTAGAAAAAGGATAAGCATAGATAAATAAATATAGCATTAAATTGGATGTTGACTTCGGGTATTGTTCGTGTATGATTGATTTATGGCAGTAATTTTATATAAGAGACAGAAGCAGATTTTAAATTTTATTGCGGATAATATAGGCAAGTATGGTTATGCGCCAACCTTGACCGAAATAGCCGCTTTTTTGGGATTATCTTCTTTGTCTACGGTTCATGAGCATCTGTCGGTATTGGAGAAAAAGGGCTTAATTAGAAGATATCGAGGAGCGGTAAGGGGGATTGAATTATTGGACAAAGATTTGTTGGGCGAAATGGGGAGTGGCGGGAGAGGAGAGATGGAGTTACCGGTTTTAGGGTTTATTGCTTGCGGTAAACCGATAGAGCCTTATACCGATCCTAATGCCACTTTGTCAGTAAGCTCTAACTTGGTGGCGACCGGGGGCAAGTCTTATGTGTTACAGGCCAAAGGGGATTCAATGGTAGAGGATGGAATTCTTAACGGTGATTATGTGGTGGTTAAAGAGCAACAGGAAGCCATGAATGGAGATATTGTGGTGGCGGTGTTAATGAATGGTTTTGCCACTTTGAAGCGTTTTTATCGAGAGGCCAATCGGGTTAGGTTGCAGCCGGCCAATTCGTCCATGTCCCCTATTTATGTAGACGAGGTGAAGATTAAGGGTAAGGTGGTGGCGGTGGTTAGGCAATTTAATTAAATTAAAAGAGCAAATGCTTTATATCATTACCACACCAATTGGGAATTCCAAAGATATGGGGGAGAGAGCTTTGGAATTATTGGAAGAACTGGATGTGCTGTTGTGCGAAGATACCAGGAGAACGGGAATGTTGTTGACTGTTTTGGGGGTAAAAAACAAACCGAGACTGGAGTCTTATTATGACGAAGTAGAAAAGGAAAAATTAGGTTTGGTGATGGGATGGTTGAGAACGGGAGAAAAGGTGGGATTAGTAACTGATGGAGGCACTCCGTTGATTTCGGATCCGGGCTGGTTATTGGTAGACAAGTGTCGTAGTGAAAAAATACCGTTGACGGCCATACCCGGTCCAAGTGCGGTGATTAATGCTTTGGTTTTGTCGGGTTTACCAATAAACCGTTTTTGTTTTTTGGGATTTCTACCTAAAAAAGCGGGGGCGAGGCGGAAATTGTTAGAGGAGTACAAAGGAATAAAAGGTGCCAAGGTGGTTTACGAGTCCCCTTTTCGATTAAAAAGATTACTTTTGGAGTTGGAGGGAGTTTTTGGGGTTGATTTACGGGTGGCGGTGTGTCGGGAGATGACCAAAAAATTTGAGGAAGTGACGATGGGAAAGGTGTCGGAGGTGTCTGAAAAGCTGGGAGAAAGAAGGATAAGGGGGGAAGTGGTAGTAGTGTTTACTTAGTTTGACGGGCGATGTGTCGCTTCTCGGCCCAAGCAACGATATCGCGAGTGTGGTCGATGACATCGGGAGAAACAGAGATACTGCTTATGCCCCAGCGGACCAGTTTTTCGACCAGTTCGGGGTGATTACTGGGAGCTTGTCCGCAGATGGAGCTGGCGATGCCGCGGCGTTTGGCGGTAGTAATTAGTTTTTTGAGTGACCAGAGTACGGCCGGATCAAGGGCGTTAAAATCTTTGGCAACTTCGCTATTGTCGCGATCGAGGCCTAGTGTGAGCATGGTGAGGTCATTGCTACCGATAGAAATACCATCAATGCCAATGTCAATGAATTGATCCAAAAGAATGACATTACTGGGAATTTCTGCCATCATGAAGAGTTTGAAGGTGGGAGAGCGAATCAGACTGGCGTCGGTAATTATTTTTTTTACCTGTTGCATTTGTTTGGGGGTGCGGACAAAGGGAATCATAACCCAAAGGTTTTTGAGGCGGTGTTTGTTTCGGACCTGCTTAATGGCCTCCAGTTCCATATTAAAGACGTCAGGAGAACTGATGTAGCGACAGGCCCCACGAAAACCCAGCATAGGATTGGGCTCTATCGGTTCATATAGTTTCCCCCACTTAAGGTGGCGATATTCGTTAGTCTTAAAGTCACTGGTGCGATAGATAACAGGACGGGGAGAGAAGTTTTTGCAGAATTGATAGAGACCCCGGGTCAGCTTGGCAATATATTGTTTTTGGCTGCCTTGGCTGATGGCTCGTTTGGGATGAATGCCGATATTGGCCATCATGAATTCGGCTCGAAGCAGGCCGACTCCATCGGCGTTGGATTTACTGGTTTGTTTGGCCAATTGGGGTTCACCTAAATTGACGTAAACCTTGGTAGCGGTTTTAGTGGTTGTTTTGGGGCGAGGAGGAATTTTTTGGGTGGTGTTTAGAGCACCGCCAGTTAGGTCGCCTTTCCAGATTTGGCCGGTGGTGCCGTTGAGAGTAACAATGTCTCCTGCTTTGAAAGTTTTTGTAGCGGTTTTGGTGCCGACAATACAGGGAACCCCCAGTTCGCGACTGACAATGGCGGCGTGAGAGGTTTGACCACCTTTGTCGGTAATGATGCCGCTGACCTTTTTCATGGCGGGGACAAAATCAGGAGAAGTCATTTGGGTAACCAGAATATGTCCTTTTTTAGCTCGATTAATGTGTTTGGGGTTGTTGATGATAATGACAGATCCAGAAGCAGTGCCGGGAGAAGCGGCGTCACCGGTCAGATCGGCTGTTTGGTTAATGGTTTTTTGTTGGTCGAGGATTTTTTGGTTACTGATGATAGTGGTAATTGGGCGGGTTTGGACGATGTAGATGCGTTTTTTTTCAATGGCAAATTCTATATCTTGGGGTTTGGTGTAGTGGTTGTGAAGTTTTTGGCCAATTTTGGCAATTTTGATGGCAGTTTTATCGCTGATGGTGGGGCGATTTTGTTTGTATTTTGGTACCTTGGTTTTTTTGGTTTCGGTGACAGCTTTGACCAATTGGATTTCTTGTTTAACGATATTTTTGCTAGTGATTTTCCAAGTATTTTTGTCAATAATGAATTGATCGGGAGTAACGGTGCCCTGGACCACATATTCTCCCAGGCCCCAAGCGGTTTCAACGATGATTTGGGTTTTGTTATTATCAACCGGATTGACAGTGAACATAATGCCGGAAATGTCAGATTGGATTTGCTTCTGGACAGGAACAGCCACGCCGGTCTTAAAATGACTAAATTTCTTTTTGTGGCGATAGAAAATGGCTCGAGGAGTGAAAAGGCTGGCCCAACAGTCTTGGACTCTCTTCAAAACATTGGCCTCGCCAATGACATTGAGGAAGGTTTCTTGTTGGCCGGCAAATGAGGCGTTCGGTAAATCTTCGGCGGTGGCGGAAGAGCGGACAGCGACGGAGACGTTTTTGAGAGAGAAGTAACCGGAGAGTTTTTTGTAACTTTTCATGATTTGGATGGCGGTGGTTTGATTTACCTCTCCCTTTTTGATCAGGTTTTTTATCTTTTGGGAAGCAGAAAATAATTGTTTGGGTTTATCGATATCAGTGGTGGACAGAATAGACCTGATTTGTTTCTGGAGGTTGTTTTCTTTGATGAACTGAAAATAGGCATTAGTGGTGACAATGAATCCATTGGGGACAGGGATGTTGATTTTGTACATTTCTCCCAGATTGGCACCTTTGCCGCCCACAACAGGAATGTCGTCGTTGTCTACTTGGTTAAACCAAAGAATGTTTTTGTTGGTTATTGCCATCCTCGATTGGTTGAATTTCTGATTTTTTCGGTTTCATCAGAACGATTATAGTCATCTTCGAAGCGTTTGGTGGTCCCCTTCTCCGGTGTGGAAGCCTCAAAAATTTGACAATCAGTAATAGCTTTGATGCGGTGAAGGGTGTGGGGTTGAATGGTGTAGCCTGTTTGTAGTTTCATCTCTTGGGACGACAGTGAATCTTGGTTTTGTCCCAAAGTAATTTGGGCTTGGCCGGCGATTAGTGTTAGTGTCTCAATTTTTTGATGGTGAGATTGTAAGGAGAATTGATGGCCGGCATTGATAAAAAGAATTTTGGCAGTATAAGGAAGATTGTCGGTGGTGAGGATAATTTCTTTTCCCCAGGGTTTAGTGACAGTGGTGGGCATTGATTAAATATAGCAGAAAAATAGATTGAGGGGATTCCCGATTTTTTAGGCAGAAAATTAGCAGTCTTTGCTTTGAGTGCTAATTAGGGATTAATTTCAGATTTGGCGGAGTTTAGGTGTATTTTTGGTTATCAAACAGTATCGGAATATATCGAAGGGATAAAAACTAAGCCAGGAGAAGTTGGGTTAAAACCCTTTCCAGGACAATTTCTTTGGGGGTGGTGAGTTGGCCGGATTTATTTTTATAGTCAAGGTCAATCAGTTGTAGGTAAGTTTTTATCAGTCGGGGGCGAGGAAAAGATGAATAAGTGGAAATTTGTTTTCGGAGGTTGTTTTTTAAAAGATATAAAAAAAGATCGTAGAGGTTTTGAGTGATAACTTTTTGGTAAAGAGGCAGGAAAACTCTGAGATTTTTAGGTTTGACGGCGTTGATACAGCCCCAGAGGTAGTTGGGCAGGTCGAAGAATTGAGTTTTGGCTTGAGGAAATGTTTTTAGCTGAGCGGTGGTCAGTTTTTTGTTTTGCCAGATGATGATATTGGTGGTGGGGGTGTCTTGCTTGATTAGTTGCACCAGTTTGTCTTTGGCTTTGGTGACGGAAAAGAAGTTATCCAGGAGAAGGGTTTTTTGAGAAGATAGAAGGGTGGTTCCCTGGAGGAAGTTATTAACGGTTTCCAGATCGGTTTTTTTGTAATCGAGGCGAAGGGTATTGGATTCTTTGAAGCTGTCTATGAGTTGGTTTGTGGCCTGACGACTGTCTTGGTGATTGTCACCATGGAAAATATAGATCATGGTTTATTTTACCTTGTTTGTTCTGGTGTGGGTTTTGTTGGTAAAATTTGATAGAATTAGCCTGTTTTAACTACATTTGGCCCCATCGTCTAGTGGTTAGGACGTCAGGTTTTCATCCTGATAACCGGGGTTCGATTCCCCGTGGGGTCACCATTTGGGATGTTGGACCTATCAAATGTACTTTTTAGTGCGAAGATAGG
>Ga0075115_10001532_pt1 | contig 11217 bp, 12 predicted proteins | sample AntAceMetag02UKH_FD_69785 | JGI IMG/M metagenome (GOLD analysis project Ga0075115, IMG submission 69785) | Saline lake microbial communities from Ace Lake, Antarctica - Antarctic Ace Lake Metagenome 02UKH | ecosystem: Environmental > Aquatic > Non-marine Saline and Alkaline > Saline | place... | reverse complement strand
ACCGTCCACCCAAAGAGCATTGCCAGGGGCATAGCCCAAAGCCGGGTTCAGGTTTGTGAACGTGGCAAGCACCAGGTGGGACAGAACCCCATTGGCCCGTGACACCCGCAGCGCCCCAGTCAACTCGAACCCCAACATGTTCCGGGCGTCGGCGTCACCGATATTGGCGAATGTCCCGAAGATGGTCGGGTCGAAGTTCGGACCAGCGTCAGCCACTGCCGAGCCTGCCGGGAGCCGATAGACATGCCCCTGAGCGATCTTCAGGACATCCTCAACTGAACCGGTCGAGGTACCGAGGGTACCGTCCAGGTCGGAACCAGCCACGCCCGCCGGGACGTTGATGAGGGTGTTGATATCGGCCAAAAGCAAGCTCTGACCAGCCACCACCCGCGCCAGAATCGATATGGCGATGGAATTCGCCTCGGGCGCCGTCAACGCCAGGTCCCCACCACCACCCGTCCTGTTCTGCACTCGGTCCACCAGATAGGCGGCCATGCCTCGATACAGGGCATCGGTCGTGATCGGGCCACCACCTGACAGAGCGACAGTGTCGTTCTGGGCTGTGAACGACAGGTAGGTGGTCTGACCTTGCCCGTCGTAGATGAGGTTGCGCTGGGAACTGTTGGGTTTCAGGTCGAGTACCTGGAGAAGGCTGTTCTCCAGATCGGTTCTCGCTGAAACGATGTATGCCGTCGCCATATCTTCTCTCCTCTACTCTAGGCCAGGGACCCATCGTCATTGTAAACCGTGACCAACCGCACATTGACCGCCGGGGCGAAATACGCCCCCCTCTGGTACGTCCAGGGGAAACGGGGCACAGCGTCACTGTCGGGGAACAATGTATTGACCGCCGAATTGAAAGAAGCCAAATCCCCCGTTGCCAAGGATATCAGGTAGGCCCCGGTCGAAACAGTGTGGCGGATACCCTTGATTTCCCGCTGTTGAGCATCACCACCGATGTTGACCGGTCGCCACTCCCCAGCGTCCATCACGCTGTCGAAGACCAACACGGTCTCGGTAAACGCCCCACGCTGAATGGCATCCCAGACACCACCCGGACCCTTAATGAAACCTGGCCCGAGACGGTAACCCCGGCCCGATAGGATCGAAAGTAGCTCAGTCAGAACTCCGGTTGAATTTGAAGCCACACCATTGAGGTCTGAATTACCAAAAGTCACTTGGATGATGGTGTTGACAGCAGCCAGAGTCAGGGCAAGACCCGTATCCATCCGGGTGATGATGCCGCTGGCCACAGCCTCTTGTTCCGTTGGACCCCATTCCGTCCCGGCACCAATCGAACCCGGAGCTGGTTCCACCCGATCCACCAGGTATGCCTTTAGGCCATCGGTGTTACCGTGAGTAGCACCGATGGCTGTGAACCGGACTTCGGTGTTCTGAACCCGGTTGACGTACCGCGTCTGACCTTCGGGCTCATAAATCAGGCTCCGTTGGGACGAATTGGGCTTGAGGTCCAGGATCTGAACCTGCCCATCCGGGATATCGGTCCGTGCGAGACAGATGTAGGGCATCATTGACCTCTCTTTTTTCAGGAACAAACCCAAAGGCCCGCTCTTATCTACCAGAACCGAAATATAGACTGACTAACGGGGTGTTGGATAGCCCAAAAGATCTGACGGGGAACACCTGATTTTCTGCAAACCCTTTGAAAGAAAAAGATATCGCCTTGAACCATGATACACCTCTATGGGTTATTCAGCGTAGAGGTCTATCTGGGCCTCAACAGAAAAAGCGCACCCTGCAAAACCAATACTGCCACCCGAGCTCAAGGAAGCCAGAACTATCTCAGTGATGCCGGGGATCCCAAAAATGTCGAATGAATTACCGGCTGTGACCAGTGTCATAGGCATCCCCAAGCCCCATGACACTAACAGGTCTTCAATCGGATCAATATTCCGAATCGAGACAGACGTAATCGGTCGGGGGGTGACCAGATGTAGTGGCAACGGCTCCTGGACTGTCTCATCCACGGCCGGAGGACGACCGACCGTACTGCCAGTCCCGGCTGGTGCAATCCCCTGCAAAGAGATGGCAGCACCGGCCATACCAAAAAACGTCGCCGGAGGTACCACAAGAATCGGCCCCTTGATAGGCCAATTGGGGTTGTTCACAGCGCCCGCCGGAACTTGGAGCCACCCTACTGTTCGCCGTCTTTCCTGTACCCGGACGAATAGGAAGTCATCATCCGGGCCGAACGGGGGTGGAACTGCTGGCGTCACGTAGTCCTCAATGTCGAGCTGGAAGCTCGTGTTCCCCCGTCGGCACTCCTCCACCCTCCATCGGGCTTGGGCTGCTGGTGATTGGGCAATGGTGTTTGCCCGAGCGACCAGAATTGCTGTCCCACCTGTCCCCCCAAGGCCACTACCGACTAATGCCCCGTAGGCATCATTGATAGTCGGAGCGCCCCAAAGCCGATAGGCCACCACATCCGGGCGGTTGCGCACTACCAGGTCCATGAAGTCCGGGGACCGTTGGAGAATACCCACCCGGGTGGAAAATGGACCGTAGCTGTTAGCCATGTCCTACCTCATCGTTGCTCTTGGCGAATGAGCGGGTCGTAAGATGTTGTGCCCTTGCCCTTGCTGGCTGCCAGCTTCTTGGCTTCGGCCCAGCTGTCTACCCGCTCTCCGCCAACATTGGGTTGGAGGGTCGGCCCCGCCCCAACATGGTCTTGCTGTTTCTGCCCCAACCTCCGACGCCGGTCCTTCATCTGGCTCTTGACCCGAAGGCCCTTGCCTGGCCACCCGTCGCCCTTCAAGACGAAGTTGGTCGGAGCTACAACCTGTTTCGCCTTTGTTCCGCACTCGGGACAGATTTGGGGCTCGTCAAAGGCGCTCAACGGAAGTTCCTTTTCGAACGTTTGTTCACACTCGGGGCACTCGTACATGTATATCGGCATGGCTCATCTCCTCACCTGTACTACAGTACCACACAAAATGAGCTCGACCGCTTACCCATCGAGACAAGATACCTATCTGCAACTGCCCGAATGATGCGTTCCTCTTTCTCAAAGGAGATATGTACTCTCCCTGATTCGATTCTATCGGCTAGATACCGGAGAGAAGCGGTTTTGCCTCGCCCAGGGATAGAGTAAGTCATTACCTTTTCCAAAACAGCCAAAATGTGCTTGCACGCCCAATGGTGGCCTTTGGGGTCCTTGACATCAGGCCTGGATGCCGTTCCCCGAGGGCGCCCCAACAGGAAGCCGCCCTTCTTTGCCCAATATTCAGGACCCTGCCAACGCCAAAATGGGCATGAACAAGAAACCAGAACATCGGCCTTGCGTGGGTCCCTGATATTCTTCTTGGCTTTGACCTTAACCCGGACCCGGTACGTGCTGGAAGTCCCCTTGGCATCGAATAACCACATGGCGTTGCGGGCATCCACCCGCCGAAGACGAACAGGAACAGACTGGGCCTTCTGATGCAATTCAGAGCTACAGCCATTTCGGATATCAGATATCCGGGCAGCAAACCGACTGGATGGAACCATGTGGTGTAGCCGGGTCATGATTTGGTTCCACCGATGGGCCGTCATCCGGATACCCTTGTCCCGAAACCAACGGAAAATATCCTTCGGCCCCTTCAGGCCGACAGAATACCGCTCCCAGAGCGGGGACTTCACCAACTCGACCAAGGCTTCCTGCTCATACTCCCCAAGATCGATGATGGCGTGGTGCCTAATGCTGGCAGCCACATCGGGAAGCCGGGGTGGGTCCCACCCCCAAGTTTTCCAATCCGTGTTGTTGACCAGATCCTTGTTGTTTGGCATCACCTTGGCCGACCCCGGATTGTCCGTCACCTGACCCAGGTCCGGCTTGTTAGCCGGCGTGTGCTCGTCCTGGTCGATTTCCTTGACCAGACTGGGTGTCGCCCGGTCCCTCCAGGTCCCCCGGTCGTCCGGTGGGCGCCGCTCTATCAACAGGATGTCGGAATACCGACCAGCGACCCGACGGACCAGGGGTATCCAGTCTTCGGGCACATTGACGGTGCCGTAGATGCAGTCATCATCCGTTGGGTCTATCATGTACCGGTCCTCTGGGGTCACGGTTTCATCTCCATGGGGTTCCTCATCATCGGGATCGTCATAGATGACCGTGTTGACAACGAAGGAATCAACTTTGGTCAGCTCGGCCGGACTCATGTCCCCCATTTCCCGTTTGCCGGTCAACTGCTCGCACTCGTCTCTGAACTGGTCACTATCACAATCCACATCTTCGAGTAAAGCCGACTGCCGGACACCCTCTTCGGTCAATTCCCTGTAACCCTCCAGGCCAATCTCAGCGTCGATGAGCCGAAACATCGCATCGATATCCTCGTCCGATAGGAAACCTACAGATGCCAGGAAGTCCGGTACTGCCAAGGATTGCCAAGCAGTTACGTTCTCCGCATTATCAGCCCGCTGAAAAGTCACAAGACCCGTCATTGGACTGACAGCATGGACGTAACCGATCTGATAACCCCGACCGATGACAAAAGCGATCTCGGGGGCTACCAATACACCACCACGACGACGGCGAAACCTTTGCGGATTCTTCTTGCGGATCTTCTGTTGGCGTTTGAACAGTGGGTTCTTCCGCTGTTTCTTGTAGCGTAACTTGGCCTTTTGCCTGCTGCGTTGTCGGTTCTTTCGGTAGTTCTGACGGCTCTTGATACGAGAGACACCCTTCTGTCTGCGTTGGCGCTTTTGGGGACGCTGACGGACCTTGTAGGCTACGACCTGAAACCCCTGACCTTCGAACCACTCATCCAGAACTTGATCACAGGGCTCATCGGTGTCCCCCTCCAAATCACCATTAGCCTCCCACTCGAATACTTCGTCAAGATAAATGGCCAAGCGTTCAATATCAGCCTCATTTGGGATGAGAACCTCATCCAAAAGGATGTCAACAGGGATGTCCTGGGGTGTACCCGCTATCAAGATATGAGCGTCAGTTTCGGGGTTGTACTCCAGACTGATTTCGACATGAGCCATTCCCGTGTCTGGGTCGATGGATATAAGCAACCCGTGTCGGTTCGTGGGCAGGTGGATGAACGGAATCGGTTGGGATGCCTTTTTTTTCGATTTTTGCTTCCCCGGCTTCCCCCGTTCTTCTTGCTTTTTGGCCCGATCCTTCAAAGCCCGCTCTCGGGGTTGCTTGATGCCCCCGCCGGGACGACGCTCGAACCGATCGGGGTGATCCCGACGCCGACGCTTATCCCTTTTGAACTGAATACGACGACGCCACCGACGATTCCAACGTTCCGACCGACGACGAACCCTACTCCGGTTCCGGCGATACCACCGTTTGTAGTATCGCTTAGCCTGTGCCCGCTGCTTCTTCTGTCTATCCCGCGACGCCGGATAGGGCTTTCCTCTAACCGCCCCCTCGATATCCCGACGCTTAGGCCGCTTACGGGGTTCCGGGTCTGGGGGCATTTTGCCAGGTTCACCTTTGGTACGCACCTTGTCTTCGTGTATCGACTTCCCACCAGGGGCTGTGTCCGATGGTCCTGGAGCGTTGTAGACCCAATTTTCCATCGGTTTCTTGTGCACCCAAGGTGGTGTTGGTAATGCTCGTTGTTTGTACCGTCCGTGACTTGTCGCCGGAGGCTGATCAGCGTTGGGATCCGTAACTAACGTCCGGACCCCAGCCAGATCCCCAGCGGGGGCCCGATAACCCAAGGACCCGATGACGGAACAGCGGTTTGGCGTACTCACACCCTTACTCCTCATCAGGCCCCTCTTGGAGGTAGCGGTCGGCTACCTTGGTGATCAAATCTGAATAGCGCGGGTGGGCCTTCCCAAAAGCGGACTGGACTGCTTCGTCCACCAAAACCTTTTCGGATAAAGGCAGTCGGGATTCTAGGAAATCGACTCCCATCCGGGACAGAGCCAGACCCGTCCGGTCCAAGGACATCTTCAAGGCATTCAAACGATTCGGAAGACCTACAATGATGTCCCCAGCAACCTGGTAGATGTGTTCCCGCTCCGGAGACTGCTCCGCCATCTTGAGACCCCGTCCGATCAGATGTTCCAGACGATGAGCTTCAATACGAGCGCGGGTCACCCCTTCGGTCAATAAAGCCCAGGCTGCTTGACTACTGGCGGTTTTTGGATTTTCCGACACGAGGCCCTCCTAGAACAGAGTCACTGTCCTACTCTATGGCCTCGATTGAAGAAATAGCGGAAAAGCTAGACCTTCACGCCCTTTTTGGCGAGGGCCGCCAACATGTGTTTGGCGACATTGGGGCTTTCGGCATCAAGAATCTGACGGGCGATGTCTGGTCTATCCGCATATTCCGCTGCCACCTTGGCAACTCGTGTGCGCCAATGGCTCTTAGGCCCACCCATCACCCACCGGGTGCCGTCGGTTAACAGAAGCCCTGGCTCTGGGACACCTGAAGATACCGCATCGGGTAAGAGACCGGCCAAGTCAGAACTAGACCGGGATTCGGACACGTCCCCTGTCGCCCCATCCTTGACCGTTCGGATATCCTCCCCTTCGGTTATTTGGGTGACCCCCAACTGTCTGGGCCTGGGTGGCGGTTTGTTATCCAAAGCACTGATAGCTCGGGAAGCCGCCGACGCATCACTCACTGTCACCTTCGCGGCTTGGGCCGAAGTCTTGATGGACGCTACAGCAACAGCACCTTCATTCTGGTCACCCTCCTGGATAACCCCCATTGTCATCCCGGGGGTCGAGGGCGGCGCCGGTGTGTATTCGATATCGGCCGGGACAGGTGAGGTCACTGTCACTTTAGACGTCGAAACCACAGCTGTGATTTCAGGCACTTCGTGGATGGCTGCCTGTCGGTTGGCAGCCATCTCTTTGGATTGGGCTTCGGCCCGTTTGGTCTGGGAAGCCTCCAAGGTACCCACAACAACCTCATCTTCAGAGGCCTCCTCCATCCTCATGGGTTCCCCACGCTCGGTCCCAGCCGCCGTTGCCGGACGTACCCGTACACCTGCGGGTTGGGGCACGTATACGGACGTCGTGTCAGTAGCATGAACCAACCATCCAGCCCGAATGCCAGCAACCAGCTGGGGCACGTTGAAGGTCTCGGTCCCCCACTTCAGAGTCTGGCCATCGAATTCCACGATAGTCCCTTGAGGTAGATCTTTCTGGATCTCCCCGAGGTGAATCTTGTTCGTGGCTCGAAATGCCTGGAACTCCCCTGGCGTGAACTCTATCTCCATCGTCTTTCCTCCATATTAGCCCATTACACTCTACCGAAGAAGACCCCAAGGATATCGACCATACCAGAGAAAATCGAAAAGACACAATGGATGGGAACTAATTCAGAAACCCATTCGGGAAGAATGGTCGTCCGACGATAGGTCCGATCTCCATCAGGGTGTTGTCAAGCCTATCTCGGAGAAGAGGGAGAAAATCCTTTTGGACACGGACCCTGGAGACAACCGCCGCGTGGTTTTCCCGGGCCGAATAGACCAGGAAGTCCAAGTAACAATGCGGCCCAATGCCTTCCAAGACCCGAAAGGCGTTGGCGAATTCCCCCAACCGTTTGGTATCGGCCAGGTCAATCTGAGGATTCGTCTGATGAGCGGCCATGCTGCCTCGTACATCTGTTGTGCCTCTCATCTATATGGGGGTCTGTATCGAAAGAATATCAGAAGGGAGTGCTATCGCCACACGGTCGGTTCGAACAGCACCTACTTGGAATACTGGCCCCCGTCGATACTAACAAAACCGCCCTTACGCTCGAACTCGTCTCGGGCGATCTTGCGAAGCTCGGCCGTGGAGATACCCTTCTTGGCCCACCGTGCCCACTTCCGCAGAACTTCTTCCTTCATCTTGGTCTTGTATTCAGCATTCTTCATCAACCACCGGGTGTCAGGCCGTCTCATCGCCACAACACTGTCGATTCCGACAAAGAAAACGTTCAGGAGGACGTCCCGCCGTCCGACGGCGATCATGCGGCTGGAGCCTTGGATGCCCCAGAACTCCCCGGCCTTGCCGTACCGGGAACCCTGGCTGTTCAGACCCTCATCAAGGAGGATTCTTTCGATGTCGATGACCGGTTTCTTCCCGCTCAGTTGTTGCCGTAGCTTGAGCAGGAAGTCCTTGTACTTCATGATGTCTGACTGAGACCGGGCATTGAGCAAACCCCGGTCCCGAGAGATACTTTCCAGGGCCCCCAGTGCCGCTTTCTGGGTCTTCGCCGTCAGGACCAGGAGGGATGAAGGGATGTGGGTCACCGCCCACCCCCTGCCCACGAGCGACTTGTGGATTCCCCAATTCCCGGAGACGACCATCGGCACGGTCTGCGGACCGGCTGGCAGATTCAGCTCCACGTCCTGCTTGGTTAGAGCAGCGTGTTTTTGCAACAGCGATACAATGTGTTGGCGCATCTCGGGGTGGTCGTTGGCCAACTTGATGAGTTTGTCTCGGAGCATCTCGTCATCGACGTACTTCTTGTAATCGAGCTGCTGCTTGGACCGGACCCAACGTCCGGCGACCCGAAGTGCGAGTTGATGATTTACCACGGCAAGCCTCCTAGCTTCTACCGGGACAGGGTTATAAGGAAGCTACCGAATTAGAGGGCAGAACAGAGACCCATCTTCTTCCGGTCCAAGACGTGGGAGGGGATATCCATTTGCCTGGCCATCTCGTACATGGGCTTTTTACGGTGGGTCTGATCGGCCAGCTCCGGGAAATCGAAGGCCCGGCAACAGGCGAGCACTTTCTTGTCGGCGTAGGGCAGGTGGACAGTGACCCCAAATTCGTTGCTGCAACGGTGGAGAGCCACCAAGTGCTTGGGGACCATCTCTTTCATGTGCCGGTGGAAGGCAGCGACATCTGGACCTCGGTGGGTGTAGTAACCCCCCAGGAGCTCATCGATACAATCCCCGTCGATGACGGCATCGGAATGGGATGCGATGGCCTGCATCAGTATGTAGTAGTTGTCGGGCCGGTCTGACTCTCGGCCCAGAACCCGGTTGGATTCGGTCACATCCCCCGAAACCCCGGACCGGATATAGACCATGTGGCTGACCTGGAGACGTGCCAGAACTCTTCGGGCGTGGCCCAGGTCGAGGTTGTCCTCATCCCCAGCGAGTGTGTGAGCCACAACGGGGACACCCGCACTGCAAAGCAGGTACAACAGCAAAGTCGAGTCCACTCCACCGGAGTAAGCCAGATGGACACGTCGAGACGACCGCAATTTCCCTACCGCAACATCCACCAAAGCGTTCCTGATGGCCCTCTTCAGGTTCAAGACCTTCTCGTCCACAGGTTGCCTGGTTGGACGCCACTGGAAACGGGATAGTGCTCGGCGGATTCTGTCCCAACTCTCGATCATGGGGCTACTTTACCGCTCTCGATGTGCCACCAACCATCCTTGTCGGGGCACTGGTCGGAAAAAACAATGTTCACGGCCAGCAGGTCGGAGCCGTCTGTGGTCCCGTGGCCTTCGGCCTCTTGTTGATTAATGCGGTGCTTCCCGCAAGGGCAGTGCTCAACCGTGTAGTCGAGACCCTTGTGCCTACCCCCGCAGTGGTGAACCTGATGCTCATCACCTTCATGGTGGATGTGGTGGAACAAGGAAAGGATGTGATCCTTCTTGGAAGCCACCTTGCCGAACCGGCACCCACAGAGATAACGGCTGGCGACTCTTTGAGCCATCGTTTGGGAATTTCGCACAGGTACCCCCTATCCCAGGGGGGGATATAGGGGAGCCACCGAATCAGACCTCGAAATGGTCGGCACGGGTCCAGGGTGGTTCGGACTTGACCTTGAAGGTCGCCTGGGAGCCGACACCGACCGTCTTGTGGATGGCCCCAGCCACAAACGCCAGCGTCTCCCCCTCATGGAGGACTCGGCCGATACCAGCGACCTCGACAGCCAAGGTTCCTTCGAGCACTTCGTAGGTCTCCCAGGTCTTCAGGTGGAAGTGCCGTCGGGAACCGACAGTGTTGACTACGACGACAGCTTCTCCGTCACCTAATTCTGCGATGACCTCGTTGGATCCGACCACAATGACATTGGCATCGGGATAGTCCCGTTGGAGGACCTCTTTGGTTATCTCTGTCCATTCGAGCGTCATACGAGACATTATACCCACTCCTGAAAAAATCAACGGGGGGTTCATTTCCTTTTTGGGCGGGGTAACCCAAACAGAAAAGGAGGACTCACCATGGCCCGTAAAAAGAAGAATCCCAACTACACCGTTTCGGCCCCATCCTGGATCACCTACCTCATTCTCATCGGAAGTTGGTGGCAATACCAGGAATGGAAGAAGAAAAACCCCGGCCCCCACCCGAAAGACGACCCGAAAGACTATTTCAACCTGGACCTGGTCTGGATCGCCGAACGGATTAGCCCCTACCTCAAATGGCAACGGAAATGTACCATCAAGGACCTCCTGCCCCATGTACGCTACATGGCAACCAAGTCTTGTGACCTGCTATGGTGTCGGACAAAAGACCCCCAAACGGCTCAAGACATGTACACCTACACGAAAGCCGGCGAAAAACTCGTCTTCGAGCTCACCGGGCGAGATGGTGAAATATCTGAACCCCTCCTGGACAAACGAAACATATCCGACTGGACGGGACTTGTTGCCCTGGTGGCGTTCCGGCTCTCGGTTCAGGACGGCAATCGCAAGTCCAAGGCCAAGGGCCTCGGCTTAACCGAGGTACAATGCCTCTGTGCAATGACACCAGGGCAGTTCGAAAAACAGGGCATCCCCCGTATCATTGACGGATTCACCGTCAAAAAAAGAAGGACCAGCCTCCACATTCAAGGGAAAGTGACTCCAGTCGCTGAAGGGAAATACCAAATAAACGGGGATCTCGTGTTTCGCGGAGAACAAGACCTTCAAGATTTGATGGGCCAGGATCCCGCCCCCGACCCTGTGACCCCCAAGACCACCCCACCAACCGTCGTCTTCACCAAACCGGGTTCACCGGACCCAGCTACAGACGATGAGGGGGATGCCCTCATCGTCTTCTTGGGAGCCCTCGGTTTCTCCGAAGAGGACATCGCCCTGTGCCAATCCCCGAGCCTCGTCAGCCACATCAAATCCCAAACCCGGACCTGGATTGATGTCCGAAAAGAAGAACTGGAAATCCGGGAACGGCGAATACGGGAACTGGAAGAAAAGAAGGAACGGATGGCACAACAGCTGGCCTCCCTGGAAGCCGAACTTCAAAGTGCCCGCGGAGACGGATTAAGGGACTTTCGCTCGGGCTAGGTTA
>Ga0075115_10001531_pt1 | contig 11220 bp, 5 predicted proteins | sample AntAceMetag02UKH_FD_69785 | JGI IMG/M metagenome (GOLD analysis project Ga0075115, IMG submission 69785) | Saline lake microbial communities from Ace Lake, Antarctica - Antarctic Ace Lake Metagenome 02UKH | ecosystem: Environmental > Aquatic > Non-marine Saline and Alkaline > Saline | place... | reverse complement strand
AAGACCGTATTTTTGAATGTCCACAAGGTGCTCCTGCTATATTTTCTACTGAAAATGAGAATGGTTCTATTCAGGTCCAGTTTGATTGTGAGCATTGTAAAGAGTGTCCTATGAGAGATAGATGCCCAGTAACTCAAAAAAGGACAGAGGATATGCTAAGATTGCAAGAAATAGGCGAAAAAGACGGAAAATACGCTGCTTTAAATTATGAAAAGGTAAAGACATGTCCATTAGTTGAGATCTATTCTCAATAAGCTTTTTTGATCCATCTTTTTAGGTTCCCTGGGGTCGAAACCCGAGGACCGCAAAAGGACTTTTTTCAGCGTAATCAAGGGGCGTTGGGCATGTTTGCCTTTGAACCACTGCTACTATCACCTTGAAGCCTTTGGCTTTCAAGCCAAACGTGGGGTCTTACAAAATATAAAGGGTTAACTTGCTGATTTTATATTATTTTGTTGCTAGAAAAGCTGATCGTCTGTTAAACTCCTGTTCGATGTTCATTAGTCCAACCGGTGGAAAATAACTTAGCACTTATGACCTTTGAATCCCTGAAAGGTTACAAAAATTGGTAACCGTTCACTGGGTTACAACGCCCGTCTTACCGTAACCTACCGAACTGTAAGCGTTTACATGCAGATGCGAGGCGTACGGGTACGCAGACGTACTTCCTGTACTTCAAGTGCCCGACAACAAAGCAGATGCGGTGCCCTGTGAACGCTTACAAAAATTTTTAAGTAATTTTATATATATGTCCGATAAGTATAGATAGATACAAATTTTGCAAGAAACCGTAGGCATTCCGGGAGGGAAGTCATGTTTAACAGATGGTCTATTTTACTGTTTTTATTGGCAATTATGATCTGCCTCGTTAGCTGTGGGCAAAAGGTTAAGGATTCTGTTGCACCCCTCAATACCTCTGTCCAATATGCAAATAGTCCGGCAAAACAAATCGTTGTATTACCTTTGGCGGATTATACCATGGGAGTCCGGCCGGACGATTCTCTTCGCCGGCAGGTCAAGATCTATGAGGCCCTGATGTACCGGTTGGCTGAGAAGGGATTTTATGTCCCGCTTAAAGAAGACGTTGTGCAGTATCTGGTAGATCTTGGAGTCATCCGGATCATTGGGCAACCTTCCATTCGTGCCGGCAGCTCTTGCGGATTAATCACGGAAGAATTGGGTAGCGGATGGTCGGAAACCATGCAGGAAGAAATCCGGAAACTGGTCATAAGAAATGAGCAACTTGACAAGTCCAAAGAACGCTATGAGCTCACAAGGGTCGGTCTTGACCCCGGCACCATACAACAAATAGGGCGCCGTTTTGGGGCTGATTACATTTTGAGAGGACGTGTTGTTGAATATGAAGTAAGAGAAGGAAACACTCTTAATCCACTTCAGGTTGGGATCCTGCCGTTTTTCTTTGACACGAGTTCCGCATTATTGTTTGGCTGCGCGGAATCTGAACGATACGATCTTTGGCAGGATTTAGCTGTTGGCGGCGGTCTTGGAGCCATGTTGGGTAGCTGGGCGGAAACACCTTTCACACCTCCTAGCAAAGAGACCACAATAACAGGTGGTTCTAACCCACGTTTTGCTACGGAATCTACCAGCTCTCATGGCGGATATAGTAATCATGCTGGATATAATGCTGCTGTATGGGGTGCGGCCGGGGCATCAGCCGCATATCTGGCATCTAAGGGAGGCTACGTTCCTCAAGCAGTAGTTCAAATAAGTCTTGCCTTGCAAGACGCAAGTGATGGCCGGGTTATTTGGGCAAACCGGGTGGAAAAACAGGTTGAGCCTCTAAGTATGTGGGCAGATCCGGCAGTAAGGATTCAAATTGACAGAGCAGTTGAAGAAGCTGCGGGGGCATTAATCATTAATCTTGCAGACGCTTTGGCCAAAAGCCCGGTGGAAGGGCTCACTGCTACTTTGGATATTCAGTCTGAATAAAAGGAGAAAAAAAATGCCATACTCAATAGAGCAACCCAAGAATTGGCGCATGAGGTCAGGGAATGCCGGACGCCCCGCTTCTCTCAGTATACTGATTTCTTGTTTTCTATCTCTATTCCTGCTTCATGCCGAATTGGTTCAGGCAGCAATTGTATTAATTCCTGAATCTGTCCAGGTGACTGCTACTCTGGGACAGACTGAAGAGATAGAACAGACGATTAGAATTATTAATGAAGATCCAGATACGTTCGAGTGGACGCTGACGTGGGATCAGGCCTGGATGGAAGTTAATCCAATGACTAGTGGTGGGTTCTGGACTAATGCATATACCATTTACCTTACCATTAAACCTGAAGGACTGACTGAAGGGACGCATAATGGAACCATAACCATACACACAAACTTGGGAGACCTGACAATAAGTGTAACACTTACGATCGAGCAAGCTGGTCAGATCATAGTAAGTCCTAAATCCGTCCAGGTGACTGTAACTACAGAACAGACTGAACCGATAATACAGACAATTAGCATTGTTAATAGCGAATACCAGAACTTCTGGTGGACGGCGTCGTTGGATCAGGACTGGATGGAACTTGATCCATTGGGCGGGGGCGGAAGTCCTACATACGCTCCGCAACTGACCATTCGGCCTGAAGGACTGACTGAAGGGACGCATAATGGAGACATAACCATATACACAGCCTCGGGGAACCAGACAGTCAGTGTAACTCTTGATATCCAGGCTCCGACTCCGACTCCGGGTCAGGTCAAGGTGACTGTAACTCCAGAACAGATTGAGCCTATAACACGGACAATCCATCTTTTTGACAACAACCATGCAAATTTTGGGTGGACGGCGACGTGGGATCAGAGCTGGATGGAACTTGATACACCGACCGGAACTGGAAGCTTTTCATACGCCCTGTTACTGACCATTAAACCTGAAGGACTGACTGAAGGGACGCATAATGGAACCATAACCATATACACAGACTCGGGTAACCTGACAGTAAGTGTAACTCTTGATATCCAGTCTCAGGCTCCGACTCCTCCTTCTCCTCCTCCCACGCCTCCGATCATAGTAGTAGTGTCACCAGGTGAACTCCAATTCTACGTTGCGCAGGAACAGCTTACCAACCCTGATCCGATTACAGTCCAGGTCAACGGCTTTGCTCTTGACGATGGTTGTGCTACCACTACTTTTTCGGACGAACAGGCAAATATGGAGTTTGCCTGGATTGCGTCAAAGAGCGCTCAGTGGATTAGCCTAAATGGAAATCCAGACAGTATAGTGAAAAATACTAATGGAAATGGATCATTCACTGTCGGCGTTGATATAAATCAACTCCTGGAAAACCAGAATATTTATGGGGGCAATGTTACCATATATGATGGAGACGTGACGGTTACTTTATCAGACGATGCGCACACCATCCCTGTTCGGGTCTATGTTAATGCACTGCGTTATGCTGCTAAGAAGTCATTGGCCACGACCGATTGGCTGGATCTGGTCATGAATATCCCTGTAACAGAAGATATTTCCGGGGCGCTTTATGTGTTGGCAGAGCATCCAAGTCTGGCTCCAGGCCAGGTTTTCGCCTATAGATGGGACAGTGAAAATGGAATGCGTTTTGATCTGTTTAGCCAGTGGGGCCATCCAGTTGAAGGGGCGGAGAGTATGTTCTATGCAGCGGATGTACAAAATACCCCTATTGCCATACCCTTCAGTAGCGATGAATATCCAGGGGATCCGGTTATTCCATACGATCCAACAGATGTAGCTGAGACTGATCAGGCCCCTAATATAAAAGCGTTTATTCCTATTACCTTTGGAGGAGGCCTGCGGCTGATCGGAATGGAAGGAGATTGGATTATCCGGGCCATAGTGGGGGATAGCAGTGATATTTATAATTGGTCGTCATGGCGTGAGCTTCTTTACTATGTGTTACATATTCAACCTGTTACCGGCACCTGGATAGTGACAGAAGAGTATTATGGAGAATCATACACGTACATTGATGATACAGGGACAATTTATCCAATGATTCTCCATGAGGAACGAGGTAATATCAGTGGAGTATGGAACAGCCCTATTACTCAAACATTTTTGACTGTCACCTACGCCAACAGCACGGACCAGATTTGTGATACCCTCGCAATTCAGGGACACAGGCTGGATGTAAGCAGTTGTGTGCAGCCAGGTGGTTATATAGTTTCCTTTGAAGAACTCAGTATTTTTGGAAACATCGAGTATAAATATGATATAACCATGCTGGAACCGACTGCTGCAGGTTATCTGGAAGGTACGTGGCAATATCGCTTTGTAGGACAAGCAGATTGGTCTATTCCGCAGAATTTCTCAGCGGTCAGGCAGGAGGTCGTTATTCCTCTTGATCCAAGCTGTAACTGCTATCTCGTAAACGGCACTGTAAATGGATACGCAACTCCGTTTCTGGTAGATACAGGGGCCTTTGCCGTACTTCTTGATCTGGCTGATGCCTCACATATGGGCTTGGTCGATGAGGAGACTGGTGGACTTAACAGCAGATGTGATCAGACGCCTGTGCAGTTAGGAGGGGTAGGCGGCACCATTACAGCATATAAATGCTATGCTGATATTGAAATTGAGGGACGTCTATCCAGGCAAAATGTTGAAGTTTATCTCTCAGAAGGCCAGTCTGCACTACTCGGCATGACCTTCCTGGATCAGTTCCACATATCCACAAATTCGGAAGACGGTACAATGATTATTGCACCTTAGATAATCAGCACTGCTCAAAAAGGCGAGGATGAGATTACTCATCCTCGCCCTTATCATTGCTTACTTTCCTGGCTAACTCTCAATAACGTAATTTCTCAATAAGTTGGGGTAGATTACATTTTGCGACTATTCACTGGATTCCTGCTTTCGCAGGAATGACGTTTGGATGTAAATGCCCGTCATTCCGGCGAAAGCCGGAATCCAGACATCTGCCCCTGAGTTATTGAGAAGTTACTCGATAACACTGAGCTTGGCATAATCGAGGTGCAGGGTCTTTTCACCGGCAACGTCAAAAAGCACCTGTATCTTCTTTGGACCAATGCCCCTGATCACCCGTCCCGGCCCAAAGATCGGGTGTCTGACTCTTTTCCCCGGTGAAAAGATACCGGGACCGGTTTGATCTGCACCCTGTCCAGCCGAGGGACTCCCTTGTTGGACGTGTCCTGAAGGCTTTGGAGATGGCCTGGTGACATCCGGCATATACCGGCTTTCTTGATAAATTTTTTCATCAGTATCAATTTCCTTTTTCCATAACTGCAAGAGGTCGGCAGGTATCTCCACCAGGAACCGTGATGGCCTGGCAGGGAGCAAGCCTGTACCTGAGACGCTTATAAAGGCAGGGTAACAAAAACACAGAAAGTCCTTTGCCCTGGTTGCGGCTACATAAAAGAGCCTGCGTTCTTCTTCTATTTCCTTGGCACGAAAGGAGGCCGCAGGCGAAGGAAAGCGTCCCTCTGCCAGTGACAAAATCAAGACTGCCTTCCATTCAAGACCCTTGGCCGAGTGCATGGTGGAAAGGACTATCCGTTCTTTTTCTTTTTCCGTCTTTTCTTGGTCCGGAGGGTCCAGGGCCAGATCAGCGAGCATAGATACTGCGTCGTCATACCGGGCGGACAATCCTCTCAAGTGCGCCAGTTCCCGCAGACGTTTGGGGAAATCTTCATCATGGATTCTCTCCAGATGTGGGCGATACCAAGTCTCGAGCTGTAAAAGCAAATCCGGAAGGTCCTCCGGCATGTCATGGAGTCTTTTTAATAGACTGCCGAGTCCCCTTACTGTTTCTCCCCAGGCCGCCTTGGTTTTATAGGTTGAAAGATATTCCAGGGGATCCGCGCTTTTTATCAGTTGAGAGAAAATTTTCTCCACGCTCTTGATGCCGAGACGTTCGATTAATAGGAGAATTCTGCTCCAGCTCAGCCGGTCCAGCGGGTTTATAAGAAGGCGAAGGAGAGAGAGAAGGTCCTTGATATGGGCGGCCTCAATGAGACGCATTCCTCCGCGCTTGACAAAGGTTATCCTGCGGCTGCCTAATTCGGTCTCAAGGTGAAAGGAATGAAAACCAGCCCTGAAAAGCACGGCGATATCAGATGGTTTAAACCCATCTTTTAATAATTCCTGGATACGGTCGGCAACAAATTTTGCCTGGTCCACTTCATCCTTGGCCGTGTACAGGTATGGTGGCTTTCCTCCCTTTCTCTGTGCCGTCAGTCGTTTTGTAAATTTTTCCTTGGCATTGGCAATTATGGCGTTGGTGCAGTCCAGGTTGGGCTGAGTGCTGCGGTAGTTCTTCTCAAGTTTTATTATCTGAGTTTTGGAAAACATATTAGGGAAGTTCATAATGTTCTTGAAATCCGCCCCTCTGAATGAATAGATGGACTGGGCATCATCTCCGACGACCATTACATTGTCATGACCGCAAGCCGTAAGGTGTACGATTTCCGCCTGGGTGGCATTTGTATCCTGATATTCATCCACCATTATGTATTGAAACCAGGAACCCATGGATTCTCTGACCTGGGCATGTTCTTTCAGCACATCTCTCCACCTGAGGAGCAAGTCATCGTAATCCATGAGTGCGTGGACTTTTTTATATTTGCGATAGACCGGGATGAGTTTTTCCAGACCCGACAGTTCCCCCATGAGGTGCGGATAGCCTTGTTCAATCACCTTGGATACATACCCTCCGCAGTTCTCTGTCTTGCTCACAATTGAAGCCAGGGTGGATTTCCGTGGAAACCGCTTTCCAGGCCCTGTGAGATCTAATTGACGGGCCAGGAGGTGCAGGAGGTCCAGTGTATCTGACCTGTCCAGTATTGTGAAGTTGTGGGGATAGCCGATCAGGTGCCCATAGCGCCTTAACATTCTGTTGGCGAATCCATGAAATGTGCCTCCTGTTACCTGCTGACACTGGGGCCCTACGATCCGGGAAGCCCTGGCCAGCATAGTGGCGGCAGCCTTTCTGGTAAAGGTCAGAAGCAGAATTTTATCCGGCTTCACTCCTTCCTGGATAAGCCGGGCAACCCTGTAAACCAGAGTACGGGTCTTGCCGCTCCCGGCTCCGGCTATCACCAAAACCGGGCCGTTCATGATCTTTACTGCCCTGAACTGTTCCGGGTTGAGCTCATGCTCAAAGTCAACATATACCCCTTTGGGGTCCGTAAAATCGGTTGGCATTTTCATAAAATTAGGGAGTATTGAGTTCAGCAACCAGAGGGAGGTCCATAATTTCTTTAATGGTGTACTGGAGGGGAAGGGCAAAGAAAAAATTGTTTCCGAGATTAGTTGCTTCGTAGCCAACAACGCCGCCATGGACTTCCACTACCTTTTTCACAAAGTGTAATCCATGGCCGACACCCTGTTTGTTTTCAGAACCAGTCCCGCGAAAACCCTCGTCAAAGATGCGGGAAGCCTCCTCTGAAGGGATGTGCGGCCCGGTTGTATAAACATTAAATTTGATTCCCGGCTTTCCTGGACCGAAAAAGTTTTGTATTACTTCCTGTCCGTAGGACATGAACTTGACTGATTCTCCGTGTTCGTTAATTATCTCCTGGCAGTATTTTTCAGCATTGGAAAACAGGTTTGCATAGACCTGGGAAATAAGCCCTACATCCACTGCCAAGGGAATATCTTCGTCAGGTATCCCGCCAAGATGATAGTCTATACGTATACCCCTACGTTCAAGCCGTTGTTTGTAACGCTCAAGTTGTGGGTCTAAAACCTCTTTCCTGAAACGACACATTTTGCGCCGCAGCACAAGATATCCCTTCTCAAAATGATCCCGTCTGAGCAGGCTCTCAAGAAAAAGACTGGTGTTTTGATAGTGTTTATCAATTTCTTCATATTGCCTCAAAAGGTCTTTACACAAGTCGGCCAAGCTACCTTGTATTTGGTCCAGATGGCATGTCTCAACGCACTCTTTTCTGAACCCAACTTCTATCCTTTCCCCAAAGTCCTTTTCAATATCTTTAAGTTTCTGGATCTTTTTCCCGAGGTTATTCAGAAAGAGCTTGTACATCATGTTGGGCACCAGGACATTGTGCTCGATGTCTGCCACAAGGGTATTGATGAACTTGATGTGCTTTTCACTCTGTACTGAAATCAATTTGTAGTGCAGATTGTATCCTATTCTGTTTGCGTATTTTTCAAAGAACAGCCTGTCACCTTCTCCAAGCTTGGACAGGGGGAATACTGCAAACAAGCCTATTATTTCTTCTGCCTTCGCCAGGGGTTTGCTTGCAAACAGCCTCCGGTTACCCCTGATAGGTGACACAAACGTATCTCCTGTCTCATAGGCAAATTCGCTGACCCTGATATCCTCAGGAGGATCCATGCCGCAGACCTTCAGCCCTTTGATGGAATCGCAGGCAATTTGGAGCTTTTTGGTATCCGGATCGACCAGATAAAGGCAGGAATCAAACCCCATGAACTCCCTGGGGACAAAGACACAGACCCTGTAGAAATTCTCCAGGGTCTCGAACTCCTGGGCCAGATCGAAAAAGGCCCTAAGTGTTCTTCCTTGGATATGGGTAAAACCGTATTTTTCATAATCCTCCCGCTTCCTGCGTATTCTGGCCAGAATTGTGGCAAGTTCAGGAGGATCTGTTGGGCAATAAATGGTCATGAGATGACTATTATTTTAACAGAATTAACAGAAATTACAAAATACTTCTATGCTGTAGAACTCATGAATCGTAAGTTGTAGCTTCTCAATAAGTTTGGGCAAATTGTAGGTTGGGTTAAGCCGTCGGTTGCAACTAATTTTGTTGGGTTCGCTAATTTTGCAGTGATCTCAGCGCGTTGAGGTTCTATTAAGTCAGGCGAACCCAACAAAAATGATGACTATAACCGCTTAACCCAACCTACAATATTTTAATTCAACATTCAGCATTTAAAATTCAACATTTAAATTGATCCTCTATAGCAGATACAAGCGAAGGTATTGTAAACTTATCAGGTTGAACTGTGACTTTAAGGCCGAAGTCTTCTGCCGTCCTGGCTGTGATCGGGCCGATACAGGCCACCTTTGCCTGCTCAAGTATCCGGTTGCGCAGATCATCAGGGAGCAACTGGAAAAAGTTCTTAACAGTTGATGAACTGGTGAAGGTCAAAACGTCAATGGTTTCCTGTTCCAGGATCTCCAGGATTTCCGGCTTTAGGTCGGGAGCCAGGGTCACGTAAGCAGGAACCAGGGTAACCTCTGCCCCAAGCTCTGAAAGCCGTTTGGGGAGAATCTCTCTTGCCTTTTCCGCCCTGGGGATAAGGATGCGCTTTCCTGATATACCTATCTGACTGAAAGCCTCTATCAGGCCTTCCGCCCTGAAGTTATCAGGCATGATGTCAGAAGTTAAGTGCAGGGCGGAAATTGCCTTGGCAGTACCGGCACCTACAACAGCAATACGTATGTTTCCAAGGACCCTGAGATCAAAATCCAGCCCGAACAGACGTTCAAAGAAAAACCGTACAGCGTTGGCGCTGCTGAAAATCACCCAGTCAAAGGCAGAGAGTGAGTTAATAGCCTGGTCCAGAGGTTTCAAATCCTTTGGCAAACGGACTTCTATTGTGGGGCACTCTAAGCAATGCGCGCCTCTCCGTTCCAGCAATCTCACAAGATTACTGGCCTGTTCCCTGGTCCTGGTAACAAGGATTCGTTTACCCAACAGGGGTAGGTTTTCAAACCAGTTTGCCTTATCCCGCAGGGCCACCACGTCTCCCACCACGATAATTGACGGAGGCCCAAGACCCGCTTCTTTTACCTTTTCTGCAATATTTATTAAATTTCCTGTAATTGATGTTTGAAGAGGGGTGGTTCCCCAGCGAATCACTGCCACAGGGGTATCAGGACTGCGCCCGTATTGTATGAGCCGCTCTGCGATATTGGGCAGGTTTTTCATCCCCATAAGAAAGACAAGGGTCCCCACGCCTTTGGCAAGACCCTCCCAGTCTATATCCGCCTCTTTACTGTCTAATTTGCGGTGGCCTGTGATAAAGGCTACTGAGGCGGTATGTGCCCGGTGGGTCAGGGGTATTCCGGCGTAGGCAGGAACTGCAATACCTGAGGTTACGCCAGGCACCACCTCAAAATATATCCCAGCCTTGGCAAGTATCTGGGCCTCTTCGCCCCCTCGGCCAAACATAAAGGGGTCCCCTCCTTTCAGGCGGGCTACACACTTTCCTTCCAGGGCCTTTTCCACGATTATCCTGTTGATATCTTCTTGAGTCACTGTGTGTGAGCCCATGCGCTTACCAACATAGATACGTTCTGCACGAGGAGATGCAAAGGGCAAAAGCCTCGGGCTTGCAAGACGATCATACACAACCACCTCGGCTTCAGCCAAAAGCTCCTTGCCGCGAATGGTCAAAAGGCCCGGGTCACCAGGGCCGGCTCCTATTAAATAAACCTTTCCGGATGAAGAATTCGGCTTAATTCGCTCCATAAACTCCCCTTAATATCTCTGCACCTCCGGCAGCCAGGACCTCTTCTCCAAGGTTGGTTCCAAGAGCTTCGGGCTGATTAGCAGTTCCTTTCTTTTTCATCCTTATAATGTTGGTCCCGGCTTCGTTACCCACCATGCCTTCAAGTTCAAGTATTTCTCCATTGAGCCGGGCAAAGGCACCTATGGGCACCTGGCATCCACCTTCAAGCCTGAAAAGAAAGGCCCTTTCAGCCCTCACGCAGATGGATGTCTCTTCATGATGAATCGAAGTGAGAATTCGCCTGACCTCTGTATCCATGCTCCTGAACTCTATGCCAAGTGCCCCCTGGCCTACAGCAGGAAGCATCACTTCAGGTTCCAGAAATTGAATAATCCTTTGTTCCAGCCCAAGTCTTCTGAGCCCTGCAGCCGCCAGGATAATGGCATCATACTGTCCCTCATCAAGCTTACGAAGCCTTGTGTCGATATTTCCCCTCAGGGAGGCCGTTTCGAGATCAGGCCTTGCATTCTTAAGCTGGGCTATTCTTCGAAGACTGCTCGTGCCCACTCTGGCACCCTTCTGTAATTCTTCCAGCCTGAGCCCGGCCCGGGAAATCAGGGCATCCCGCGGGTCTTCTCGATCAGGAAAAATGGTGACTTCAAGCCCTTCAGGGAGCTCGGCAGGGACATCCTTCAAACTGTGTACGGCGATATCCGCATTTTTTCTAAGAAGGGCGTCTTCGATCTCTTTTACGAAAAGACCTTTGCCGCCAACCTTGGCTAGTGGTACATCCAGGATCTTATCCCCTTTGG
>Ga0075115_10001530_pt1 | contig 11222 bp, 14 predicted proteins | sample AntAceMetag02UKH_FD_69785 | JGI IMG/M metagenome (GOLD analysis project Ga0075115, IMG submission 69785) | Saline lake microbial communities from Ace Lake, Antarctica - Antarctic Ace Lake Metagenome 02UKH | ecosystem: Environmental > Aquatic > Non-marine Saline and Alkaline > Saline | place... | reverse complement strand
CAATGACCACCCGTTCCGGGCGCCCGCAGTTCTGGCCATCGTTGGAGCTATTCTGTCTTTTTCCTGGAGTACCATCCGGGTTGTCGGCTGTATCAACTACGAACGTGAGGTCGAGGGTCACCTGAAACGGGCAGCCGATGCCAACCAACCCCAGCTCGTCCTGGATGAGATCAAGACCGCTCTCGACGGGATGGAGAAACGGGGCCTCTGCAACGAAATCGAATCGAATCCGAAGGTCAAGTGCTACACCAGCGTCGTCTACAGGACCCCAAACGAGGACATCAGCTTCTGGCGCACCAACATCATGCAGACTGTTGCTGACCTCGAAAATCTCCCAGCCGAGTCAAGTCACCTGGAGGTCAGCAACACGTTGATGAAGGTCCGGGAGACCTTGCTGGACGGGGGCAGGACGGTGACAGAACCGGCGGGTGTCTCCATCTACCCCGACAACACAGTATGGGCCTGGATTGGCTGGTTCGGGTTGCTTCTAGCCATCAGTGGGGTGGTCTGGCTCGCAATCCGAGTGGAGGTGTGACCGCATGTTGTTCTGGGCTTACCTACGCCGCATTCTGCACCATCTCTGGGGTTTGCACACCCGGCCGTGGGCTCTGTGCTGCGGTATCGAGTGCTGGACCACTGACGATCCTACCGTGACCTGCATTAAGCGCCGGTCAGCCCTGGACTTCGGTTGGCACAAACCGGCCAAGGCTCGAAAGGTCATTGCAATCGGCTGCACCCACGGTAAAGTGTTTTACGGACGCTTCCCGGAAGACATCCGGGAAAGCATCTGGTTGAAGTGGGGACACTACACAGATGCCCAATATCCCGAATATTTGTGTCCCCCATCGGAGCGCCCGTGAATACCTACGAAGAAGCCCGAAACCGCCTCATCGTTGCCCTGGACGTACCGTCCGTGAGCCAAGCCCTGACCGTGATGGATGGTCTCCGGGGCCACGTCGGAATCGCCAAGGTCGGACTCCAACTGTTCGTTTCCGGAGGTCGGAGCGGGGTTCGAGCCATCCTGGGCAAGGCCCCCGTGATGCTGGACCTGAAGCTCCACGACATCCCAGCAACCATGATCAGGGCATTCATCGAAGCTGCCGAGACCGACCATGAGGCCCTGGCCTACCAGATCCAATACCTGACTGTCCACACGGCGGCTGGACCGAAAGCTCTGGACGGGTGCCGAAAGGCGGCCGACAGCGTGAAAGCCAAAACCGGGCATGCCCCCAAGATTCTGGGGGTCACCGTCTTGACCAGCCTAGATACGGGCGCCCTCAAAGCCATCGGTATTGATCATGGCAACGTCGAGCAGACAGTTATCCGGCGTGCTCGGTTGGCCAAGGAATGTGGCTTGGACGGTTTGGTCTGTTCCGGCTGGGAGGCCCAACGGCTCCAGACCGAAGTCAGCGACATGGACATTGTTGTACCGGGTATCCGCCTGGCCGGAGGCGACACCAACGACCAGGCTCGGGTGGTGACCCCGCTCAAAGCCATCGACGCTGGGGCCGATTACCTCGTGGTGGGCCGACCCATCACCGGGGCGGAAGACCCCGCCGAAGCCGCCGATGGTATTGTGGCCGAAATCGAGCAGGCAATGTTCCCACATGGCTGACGAACCCCCGAGGAACCTGAACACCTATCGGATCGAAGCGGCTCTGGCCAAAGCTTTCCCTGGTGTTGAGCTCGATATTGGGCACAGCCTCTCTACGCAGGTCTGGCGAGGAACGGTATGGCAGTTCCGCATCGAGGTCTCTTTGCAGGCGAAACGGATTTCCTTCGTGGACCCCAAGCCGGGGACTGGGCATATCGCTGTCTGGCAGCGTGACAACAACAAAGACATCAAGCATCCGGTCAGATCCCACCAACTCCAGACCGAGCAAGATCTCCAGAAGCAATTGGTTTGGCTTCGGGGGTATCTGCTCGGCATCTCCGAAGCCATCAATCGAGCGCTCAAGGAGCCGCCTCCGGAACCGCTGGCCGACATTTTCAAGGACACCCCATGATCATCTACTTCGACATCGATGACGTAGTGGCCGACCTGAAGCGGGGTTTCGTGGAGCTTTACAATCGGGTCAATGGGACCAGCTGCATGCCCGAGGACATCACCGGCTGGAACTTCGCTGGGGTCATGTCACACTGGGAGCATTGGTGGGACTACACTGAAAGAGATCCTGGCTTTTGGCGGTTTTTACCCTTGACTCCTTGGGCCAGGGGTATGGTTGAAAGGGCAGCCAACTCCGATCACCCCTGGTGCTTCTGCTCGTCATTGCCTATCCGACACCCTGGGATTCTGGATGACCGGCGGATGTGGGTCCAGCGAAACTTCGGCTATATCGACCCCGAAGTCTCGAAGCGTCTCATCGTGGCCAAGCGCAAGGAATTCGTGGTCCACAAGGGTGACGTTCTGATCGATGACAGCGTGACCAACTACAATGCCGTCCAGGCCGTTGGCGGTACGGTATTACTTCTTTCTCAACCCTGGAATAAGGGACATGACGCCCGGATGAGCCCTGAACAGATCATGGAATGGCTCCGGGACCTCCGAAAGGACAGATGATGTGCACAGTAGGGGTGGTAGGCCATGGTTACGTTGGACAGGCTGTTGCTATCGGATTCTCTCCCGTGACCGACGTGAAAGTCTGGGACAAAGACACCAAGCGGTCCCCCCACACCCTGGAGGAGATCGCTGGTCAGGACATCATCTTCATTTGTGTCCCGACCCCAACCAATACGGAGGGCATCCACAAGATATACAACGTCAACAACGCCATCGCTGCGATTCTGAAAATCCGGCAGGGAGACCCACCGGTCATCGTCATCAAGAGCACGGTGCTGCCAGGGACCTGTGACCTGTTCTCCCAGTCCTACGATGTGCCCATCGTCTCAAATCCCGAGTTCCTGACCGCCAGGACGGCCGTAGACGACTTCCGCTGCCCGGCGAGTATCGTGCTGGGGTCAGACGACATCATCGCTCTAAACACCGTTTACGGGCTTTACAAGACACGGTTCCCTGACACCCCCATCATTCTGTACGAGAATGCCAGGACAGCGGAGCTGGTGAAGTACGCCCGTAACTGCTTCTACGCTGTCAAAATGGCCATGTTGAACGAGATGGCCGTGTTGTGCCAGCACCTGGGCATCCACTACGACGACGTTAAGGAAGGCCTGTTGGCGAGTGGCTGGGTCAATCCGATGCACTGTGACGTACCCGGACACGACGGGAAACCCGGTTTCGGCGGGGCGTGCCTGCCGAAAGACGGTCGAGCTCTGGTCGGTTTCGGGTGTGATGAGGGCGTGCCCCTGCGGGTGCTGGATGCAGCCTTGGAGTCGAATGAGAAGGTTCGCCATGGAGATTAGCACGGACTGCCAGCATCTGTGTGTCCCTTTTGGCCCCTTTGCTGTTGTGGTGCCGAACGCCCTCGTTCTGACCGATGGGGGCAAAGAGATCGGCCGGGTAGAGGCTCGGTACGACTTCTCCGAGGTTCCTCCAGAGCTTCATGACACCGCTCTCCAGCTGCTACGCCCCAGGGGAATGCTCTGCGAGATCGGCCGTTTTCTGCACCCGGAACCGGAACCGGAACCGGAACCCCCGGTGCCCCCACCAGAGCCCAAGCGAGGATTCTGGCACAAACTTTTCGGAGGGTAGTGGTGGTAGCGGTGGTAGGGTGGTGAGAACAAAGGGAGTAGCATGGACCCCCATAAAGAATATCCCAAAACCGTCGGAAGAACGGAATTCTGGAAACAAATCAAGAGGACGGTCAACGGCCAGGCAGTAAGCGAACAAGACATCCGGATGATTGTCGCCCAAGTCAAGTCCCATTTGGACCTCTGCAACGACGACCACTTGCTTGATTTGGGGTGTGGCAATGGGGCCCTCTCCAGCCACTTCTTCGGGGACATCAGAGAGTACACGGGAGTTGACTTCTCGGAGCATCTGCTGGGTGTGGCTGAGGAGTTCTTTCATTCCGACAAGGCCACGTACGTCAACGATGACGTGGGGGCCTTCGTGAGAAGCCGTGGTACTTGCCCTGCCTACACCAAAGTGCTGATTTACGGGGTGATGTCGTACTTTGACCGGGAACGTCTTTCAGATGTGCTTGCCCTGATCGGTGAGTCCTTCAAGATGGTATCCCGTGTTTTCATCGGAAACATCCCCGACGAGCACATGGCGAAAAGGTTCTACTCGAATCGAAACAACACCGACTACGACTTGGAAGACCCGTCTTCCTCCATTGGCGTCTGGTGGCAACCCCTTGAGTTGTCTCGGATATGCAAAAAAGCAGGATACGAGACCACGGAATTGCGGATGCCGGAAGAGTTTTACGGAGCGGGGTACAGATTTGACATGCTGTTGGTTAGGAGGTAACCGTGGAGAACTTGTACCAACTGTCAACGTCAAACTTCTATGAACCCGACCTGGATAAGGTGTTGGGGAAGGTGGATAGGTTCCTCGGAGACGAGGGCTTGATTGTCGGGTCTGCGGTGGAAGAGATGGAGAAGGAATTTGCCAAATACCACGAGGCCCGGTTTTGTGTCGCCTATTCTACTGGGTTCTGGGCCTTGGTTTCAGCCATCGCCAACAGAGCTCTCCAAAATCGGGATGAGGTGCTCCTCCCGTCATTGACCTACAGAAGACTTGCCGATGCCGTCTACTGGACCGGCAAGACCCCGGTATTCGTGGACATCGACCTCAACTTAGCCTTGTCTCCGGGCAGTGTAGAGGAAAACATATCCGACAAGACCGCTTTGATACTGGCGGTCCACCCCATCGTGAATTGCTGTGATGTTGAAGCACTGTTGGACATCTCCAAGAGAAGCGGCGTCCCGGTCATTTTCGACGCCGTGGAGTCGGTCCATGAGACGGTTGTGGGAAAGCGTGTCGGATCTTTTGGGGTCGGGGAAGTATTCTCCCTCCACGCCTCGAAGCTCCTGAACGGATTAGAGGGTGGCTACATCTGCACCGATGATGAAGCCTATGCCTCTCGTTTGAGAGAATGGAGGATGGGGGGAGGCACCGGCCTGAATGCCGTCATGAACGATATCCACGCTATCTTCGCCCTGGCTTCCCTAGAGGAGGTGGAGTCCAACGTAAAGCACAACAAGGACATCTACAGGCATTACCAAGAAACCCTATCAAAAATCAGCCATGTACGTCTTCTGGAGTTCGATGAGAGGGAACAGACTTCCTACAAGCATATCGTGGTTGAAGTGCTGGACGGGTTTCCCGTGTCGCGAGATGAGTTGGTTGAGCTGTTCAATCAGCAGGGCATTCTGGCACGGGCGCATTACTGGCCGCCCCTCCACGAAAAACAGTACCGGTATCCGGTCCGAACTACCAGCATGGAGGTGACGGACTGGGCTTCAGGGAGATTCCTGAATCTCCCTTGTGGGTACAGGGTGACAGTGAGGGATGTCGATTATGTCTGTGATGTCCTAAGCCGTCCTGGCAGGGGGTAGGGGAAAGCGGTTTGTACTACTACCCCAAGTTGCAATCCATCTTTATCGCCAACCCGAAGACCGGGACGTATTCTGTCTTGGCTGCCTTGAGCCCCTATCAAGGTCGGAGGAGGGATATCATCCTTCCGGGGTTCCGTCCGTTATATGTGAGGCTCGAACATCCCGAACATCCGACAGCTCAGCAAGTTTTGAGTTTCGTGGGGAAGAAAATCTGGGAGGGCCTGTTCACTTTCTGTGTTGTCCGTAACCCGTGGGACCGTCTTTTGAGCGTGTACTCCTACGGGAAGTCGAATGGACCCCGCCACCCTCAATCTTGGACCTTTGAGCAAGTCGTTCGTTGGGCATGTGACCCAGATGACCCGTCTTTCGGCCCATGGCAAAGGGTCAAGGACAGCCAGTATCGGTCCATCGTGGGGAAGGATGGGAAGTGTTTGGTGGATGCTGTCCTGCGGACAGAACAGCTCACAGAAGCCTTACAGAAAATGGCCGAGAGCCGATGGGGGATTTCTTTGGATGTAGGGGTCAAAAACACCTCTGCTCACGGAACCCGTCAGGAAAGGTATACCTCAGAATTGCGTGATTTGGTGGCCAAGAGGTACCGAAAGGACATTGACCTTTTCGGTTACCAATTCGAGACTGGGGATGAGTATCTCCCTTCGATTCGTCTTTCGAGGGGAAGCCTTCTACTCCCGTGTGTTGGAGCTGAAAGACCATGAAGAAAGATTACGAGGCGGTTATCCGCCAGATCTACAAGACTCGCTTCTTTGTGAACCATGGCCCACTGGCTCAGGAGTTTGAAGCCGCCCTCTGTAGCCACTTCTCTTCCAAGCACGCCATCACTATAGGCAACAGTACCTTGGCCCTCCTGATAGCAGTCAGGGGGTTTCTCACGGACAAAGTTGGCATTGCGCCGGGCGCCGGGTCGGAAATCTTGGATGCTCTCAAGATGGCTGCAGTGGATTTCGTTGTTGGTCTGGAAGGTGCTGAATCCGCAGTTGTAGAAGGCTGCACCCCGCCATCCGGGGTGCAGCGGGTCGTGACCTACTCCACCTTTCTGCCGAAACAGGGCACTCACAAAAGCAAAGATGGGTTAGTGTCCGTCTATTCCCTCGGCCCAGAGTCCAACACCTCTACCCTTCAGGGCGGGGTCATCATCACCGACAATGACCATCTGGCGGAAGTTTTCAGAAACATCAGAAGCAGCTATGGCACGAGAGGGAAGAAGGATGTCACGGCAACCTGCAACGGCAGGTTTTCCGAGTTCCAAGCCGGGCTCGGGCTGCTCAGGTTGAAGAGGATGAGTCGTTCTTTGGGCGGTGTGGTGAGTTTTTTGACCTATAGCGAAACCGCAGCCCTGTTTACCGACTTGATTCGGGAAAGGAAACCGTTTGCCGTAACCCGACTGGGAGATGGGGAGATTGCTACCCTGATGGGGCAGCCGCCGCCGTGGGTTGCTCCAAAGATTTGTCGTGCTTGGGGGTACTCCCCTAAGAAGGAACGGGATTTGGCCTTCAAGGACTTGGGGCAAGTCCTTGTGACAGCATTGCGGAAATCTGACATTCTCGGTTTTCTGAACCTGCAACCAGGGAGGGAGAACCAGATCACTTCATTTCGTAGTGACCATCTTAATGCCAAATGGTCACTTCTTTCACCCATCCTCGCTGAACACGACATCGACCTCTCGAACAAAACCATTATCGACCATCAGTTCTTCCGGAGTCGAGAGTTTGGGTGTATAGAAAACCTGCAAAGGATAGTCAGGGATGCCCCCCTCCACATAGTGTCCCCACATGCAAAAGTCGTAGCGGCCAACCTCCAGCGGTTCCTGACTAACCCCATACGGTTCACAGTGACCGACAGGGGTATCTTCTTCCGTGACCGGGACCCCGAGATCGAGGTCATCAAACACAACGTAAGAGAGGGCGAAGTGGTCCTGTTCGCTTGCGGCGGCGGTTACAAGGACTTGGCGGTGATGCTCAGGGACGACGTGGGGGTCGCGGCCATTGACATCGGGTCCACGATGGACGCTTGGGCGGGGCTCGCGGACCGGGGGTGGCTTCGGAGAAGGGGCATCCAGGAGTACCTGATATTGGGGGAAGGGCCATGAAGCTCCACTTTACAACCTGTTCCGGGTAGAGTGTTGTGTATGCATTTTTCAACCTACAGCGAAACCGCAGCCCTGTTTACCGACTTGATTCGGGAAAGGAAACCGTTTGCCGTAACCCGACTGGGAGATGGGGAGATTGCTACCCTGATGGGGCAGCTAAGGATTGCTTCAAAGATTTGTCGTGTCTGGGGGTACTCCCCTAAGAAGGAACGGGATTTGGCCTTCAAGGACTTGGGACAAGTCCTTGAAGTGGCGCTGCGGAAGTCGGACATTCTCGGTTTTCTGAACCTGCAACCAGGGAGGGAAAACCAGCTCTGCGCTAGACTTTTTAAGGCTGCCAGATGGTCGATTCCTCAGTCTTGGCTTATGAAGCACAGCATTGACCTCTCGAACAAAACCATTATCGACCATCAGTTCTTCCGGAGTCGAGAGTTTGGGTGTATAGAAAACCTGCAAAGGATAGTCAGGGACGCCCCCCTCCACATAGTATCCCCCTATGCAGAAGCCGTAGCGGCCAACCTCCAGCGGTTCCTGACTAACCCCATCCGATTCACAGTGACCGACAGGGGTATCTTCTTCCGTGACCGGGACCCCGAGATCGAGGTCATCAAACACAACGTAAGAGAGGGCGAAGTGGTCCTGTTTGCCTGTTCCGGCGGTTACAAGGACTTGGGAGTGATGCTCAGGGACTCGGTGGGGGCCTCAGCCATTGACATTGGAGCCACGATGGACGCTTGGGCGGGGATTGAGAGCCGGAAGTGGTTCAGGCGAGGGGGTTGCCAGCGTTACTTGGTGTTGGGAGGACGGTCATGAAACTCCACTTCGGCTGTGGCCGGAATATCCTTGAAGGATGGCTCAACCTTGACCTCCCCGGTACCAATGTGGCGAAGCCATTGCAGTTCGAGGATGGTACCGTTGATTTCATCTTCCACGAACACCTGTTGGAGCACCTGGATGAGGTGGACGGGTTCAACTTCATCAAAGAGTGTCACCGAATTCTGAATCCCGGAGGGGTTCTACGGATTACCTGCCCCTGCATTGACGGGATTGTCTGGGTCTACCAAAACTGGGATTCGATTCCCCCGTCGCCTTGGAAAAAGAGGCATGGGGACCGCAATAGGTTCATCAACAACGCAATTCATTTCCAGACCGCTTGGTATAAGGGCAAACGCTTTGATCTTCGCGGGAACCCCATAAAACTGAACAACCCGGCGACGGCTCACAAGTTCCTGTACGATAAAGAAGCCCTCCGTCGAAAACTCGTTCAAGTGGGGTTTGCAACTATCGTACGGTCCGTGAAAAGGGAAAGTACCCACCCGGAACTCCGGGGCTTGGAGAGCCGGTTTGGGGGCAATTTCAAGCATTTTCCCAAGGAACTGGAAATAATCTTGGAGGCCACGAAATGACTCTGCACACGGTGTACATTACTGGTTGTTTGGGTTTCATGGCATCGCGTTTCGTAGAGAAATGCCTTGAGAGGGGGTGGAAGGTTTTCGGCGTAGACAGATGCACCCACGTGTCCAACACCGACCTAATCGAAGTGTTCGGAAGGGCCCCCAACTTCACCTTCCTCCGGGCGGACATTCGGAACATCAAACACCTGCCGGACTGTGACTACGTCGTGAACTTTGCGGCGGAATCCCACGTTGGGAGCAGCATCATTCGCAGCAACGACTTCATGGATTCCAACGTGATAGGGGTGAAGAACCTGTTAGACCTTGTCAGGGACAAACCCATCAACACGGTCAACCGACCCATCTTCTTTCACATCAGCACGGATGAGGTCTATGGCGACCTCGAATCCGGCCACTCTACTGAAACCGACGTTCTACATCCCAGCAACCCGTACTCGGCTTCCAAGGCGGCAGGGGATATGCTGGTTATGGCTTGGGCACGGACGTACGATGTCCAGTACAACGTACTGCGGCCGACCAACAATTACGGGATAAGGCAATATCCCGAGAAACTGATTCCCATTGCCGTGAAAAACCTACAACGGGGGAAGAAGATCCATCTGCACGACAAAGGGGAGCCCACGAGGAATTGGCTTCACATTGACGATACAGCAGATGCCGTTTTGGCAATTGTGGACGCGGGGGTGACCAACGAAATCTACAACGTGTCCGGAGGTTTCGAGCAAACCAATGCGGAGACGGTCCGAAAAGTCATTAGAGCCTTTTTCGGCACCGACGAAAACTGGAAGACCCATGTCAGTTTCGAGTATTGCCGAGAAGGCCAAGACGTGCGTTACGCCCTGGACGACTCGAAACTACGGACACTTGGTTGGTCCCCCCAGAAGGTCTTCGACGAGGAAATTCAGGGCATCGTAGAGCACTTCAAGGGGAACTTCCGATGGTGAAACGGTACCGGTACACCCAAACCAAAGATACAGACCCCAAACGGGTTGCGGAATTGCTGGCCCTTTCGAGAAAACAGCACCAATTCACCAACAACGGCCCGGTGAAAACGCTCCTAGAAGAACACCTCCAACAACGGCTTGGGTTGCACGGGAAACGCGTTGTCTGCTTTAGCAGTGGGACTTCTGCCCTCCACGCTCTGATGTTCCACTGTGGGGACGATGTCTCTTGGGCAGTTCCCGCGTACACTTTCCCCTCCCCTGTCGTTGGAATCGGGGCAAAAACCCTTATCGAGGACATTGCACCGCCGACCTTCACCCTGTCGCCCGAAAACCTCCCAGAATGCGGAGGTGTCATCCTTACAAACCTTTTCGGGGCCTACGTGGATCTGGATTTTTGGGTCAAGTTCTGCAAGCAGAAAGGGTTGGCCCTCATTTTCGATAACGCCAGCTCACCCCTTTCCAAGTGCCGGGGTACCAACATCTGCAATTTCGGCGCCTACAGTTTCGGGAGCCTGCACCATACGAAGTATCTGGGCTTCGGAGAAGGTGGTTTTGCTGTGGTGCCTTCGGAAGAGTACGAAGCCGTCAATGCCCTCTCTTCGTTCGGTTTCGGCCCTGAGAGGCGCCACAAGGCCGTCTCCTCGAACTTCAAGATGTCGGACGTGGCCGCCGCCTACATCCTGGCCCATTTGGAATCCTACAGCGATGATGCCCACCTGGCCGTCCAGGAAGCAGTTGTCTCCGCCCTGGCTGATGTGGGGGTCGAGCTTCTCGGAAACCAGCCGGGAACTGTCTACGGAAGCCTGCCCATCATTTTCGACCATCCCATCAACCTTGAGGATGTGGACAGGAGCGTCATCGAGGTCTGGAAATACTACAAGCCTTTGGCCGACCTCCCCCGCTCCCTGGATTTGTTCAGCCGAATCCTGAACTTCCCCATCTACGAAGGTCTGGGAGAACACTACACGGAGTCCCTGCTGAGGTTTGTTAAGAGGCATCTGACGTGAAACTGGCCATCATGCAACCTTACTTCTTTCCCTATCTGGGCTACTGGCAGTTGTTTCAGTACGCCGACACCTTCCTAGTTTTCGATGACATCCAGTTCGTCCACAAGGGGTGGGTCAACAGAAACCGAATACTGCATCCGGACCCCTCAAAGGAATGGAAATACATCACAGTTCCTCTGAGAAAAAAGAGCCGAGAAACGAAGATCCTGGACATTTTGACCCACCCCACCGAACCGTGGCGGGACAAAATCCCGGCCCAGTTGACCACTTACAGGAAAGCCCCCCACTA
>Ga0075115_10001528_pt1 | contig 11228 bp, 10 predicted proteins | sample AntAceMetag02UKH_FD_69785 | JGI IMG/M metagenome (GOLD analysis project Ga0075115, IMG submission 69785) | Saline lake microbial communities from Ace Lake, Antarctica - Antarctic Ace Lake Metagenome 02UKH | ecosystem: Environmental > Aquatic > Non-marine Saline and Alkaline > Saline | place... | reverse complement strand
TTAAAATTAAATGCAACTATTTTAAGGAGCTGGACTATGGAAATACCCATTGCACTCACTGATAAAATTTTATCATCTCTCAATGATGGAGTCTACATTACTGACAAAAATCGTGTTGTTCGCTACTGGAATGATGCAGCAGAGAGAATTACCGGTTTTTCTTCACATGAAGTTGTCGGGAAATCCTGCTCTGACAATATCCTGATACATGTAAACTCAGAGGGTCAGAACTTATGTGTAACAAACTGCCCGTTAGCGCAATCAATTCAAGACACCATTCCAAGAGAAGCTGATCTCTTCCTGCACCACAAATCAGGCCACCGGGTACCGATTACTGTGAGAACCTCTGTTATTCTAAACGATAAGGATGAAGTAACACACGCAATAGAACTGTTTACCGATATCTCTAATAAAAACATTACAGAAATACGAATAAAGGAACTTGAACGTTTTGCCCTCCTTGACCAACTGACCCAACTGGCAAATCGACACTATATTGAGTCGGAAATTAACAGAAAGGTTGAGGACTTCAGAAACCATTCAATTCCATTCGGGGTACTCTTTTTCGATATTGATTATTTCAAGAGAATTAACGACACCTACGGCCATGATACAGGAGATCAAATACTGAAACTTACTGCTGATTCATTACTTGCAAATGCTGAGCCTTTTGATATTTACGGCAGATGGGGCGGTGAAGAATTTATTGGCCTTATTAAGAATGTTGATAAACAAATTCTCACCTCTATGGGCAATAAACTGCGCGTACTGGTTGAAAATAGTTTTATAAAAATTGATAACAAACCAGTAAGTATTACTATATCAATTGGGGCGACAGTAGTCAGAGAAAATGATACAGCTGAAACTATTATTAAACGTGCAGATAAACTTATGTATAAAAGTAAAGAGTCGGGAAGAAATCGTCTAACATTTGGGTAATAGTTGTAATTAAGTGAATTTTGAAAGATTAATTCTTTATTTTTTCAGATTTTATGGAATAGACAGATCTCCCAATCCAAATTACAAAAAAATAGTTTAACGGCAGCAGCAGAATCCCTATTAATAATACCACAATCCACAGAACAGTATTTGAGACCTCAACAGAAAGGTATTGTATAGTAAAAACTACAATAACACTTACTACATAATAGATTACCAATACTATTTCTGAAAAAAGTGCTGCTTTTCTTAAAACATTGTTGAGATCAGATTTTGTACCATTCTCAAAATCAACCCGCCTGCCTGTATATAAGCCGATAAACAGTGCATAGATCAGAAGAGGAATAATGAGCGTTTTCATGTGAATAAACAGCACAAAAGAAGTGATCAAGTAAAAAACAATTACATACCACCAGCTCAGTGTATATAAATTATTCAGTATATCCCGCAGCCAGATTAAACAGAACAATACACCGACTGTCACTCCTGTTAGAGCCATAGCATTGGCATGCAAACCAAACAGTTTCCCGCACCAGACAAACAACTGATAGGAGCTGAATAAAAATATTAATGAAATAATAACTGCTGCAAATATTTTGTCTGTTTTTTTCATAGAATAATCTAAACTTATTTTACATTAGTTTGTCGAGTAAATTTCAAAATTAAAAAATTCTGAAAGAACCTGTCTATTAGAGAAATTAATCTATAGATAAAGTGTATACGCATTTTCCTTTGCGATAAAGAAGAAATTGAAGGATTAAATTTTTTTTCTTTACTAATGCACATTGATACAGGATTTACACTCTTTAATAATTGTCTTCTTTCAAAGGTTTTATATATTTTTTCAACTGAATTGAATTCTTGATAATTTCAAGCACTTATTTTTTTATTCTACTCCACCAGCATTGACGAAATCATGGTTTTCCACTCTTTCGGCATGGGAACAGGTCTACCTTCTTTCAGGGAAATATATCCGGCTTTTATATGAAGATTACAGAGCAATTCATCACCAAGCATAACCCGCTGTCTAAAAACAACTATGACATTAGCGCACTTTACAACCTCTGTCCGAACAGTAAGTAAATCGTCCAATCTAGCTGGTTTTATATAATCTGCAGTAACAGAGCGTATGACAAAAACCGTGCCGTTACTCGCCATCATCTCCCGCTGGCTCCCGCCGAGGTTCCGCATAAACTCAGACCTGGCATGCTCAGCAAAATCAATATAACGACTATGATATACTACTCCACCGGCATCGGTATCACTGAAATAGACACGAACCGGATAGATAAATTCTTTCCCTTCAAAAGCACCAGATAATGTTAAACTCATGAGTAGTATAATAGTAAAATTAAGCTGACACGTCTATGCTGGTTGAACATATTCTAATAAGTATAGGTACTATCCAGCAACTCCTCAGAAACGGTAGTTTCCATCTTCACCAGCTCATTAAAGATAAAGTCCAAATTCAAAATTGCCATAAGTTTGTGGTTCTCATCAAACAGCGGTTGAGCGCTTGTTATTATCAATCGATCGGTATAATTCGAGAAATAGAGATCAGAGGTAAACGGCTCTCTGGTTTCCAGAACATGTTTGAACCAAATCCGGTCAATGAAATTTTTATTCTTTAAATTTCTAAAAAAAGAACCTTCACCATGTTGTGTATGTACCTGACTCAATCTCTCACCCTGAAGATTTGTAACCGCAGCAAACTGAATTGATGGCTCTCTTTTTAGTAGTTCCTTGAGTGCCGTCTGAATTTTCTCTGCATCAAGATGCTCCATTTCAAGTTTCCCGGAAATTCGAATAGCAATTTTCTCTGCAAAATGATTTGCGTTTTTTATAGCCACGGAAAAATCTGACTCAAAAAGTCTAGGAATAAAGTGTTTTGCCTGAGCAATTAGTTCTTCAGCTGAAATACTCGTAATTCTCCCCTGTTGATACTGTTCCATTACCCAATTGTAAATTTGTTTCACTCCCGGATGCCGTTTCCCAACAGGTTCTGTCTCTTTCTTAACTACTGCCTCTATATTATCATTCAACCATCTGGCAATACCGGCCATTCCTGATTTATCCGTAACCATAACTCGAATAGGACGATTCAGAATTGTACCAGTATCAAAAATATTATAAATCTCTTCATTTTTCAGGATACCGTCAGCATGAATACCAGCCCGGGTAGTATTAAAATCATCTCCAACAAATGGGTAATTGTTAGGAACAGGTGCTAATATCTCATGCTTATAATATTCGGCTATTTCATCAATAACGGTAAGATCCATACCATTTGTACTTCCGGTTAATCCTGCATATTCAATTACAGCCCCCTCCAAAGGTGGGTTTCCGGTTCTCTCCCCAAATCCCAACAGGCTTGCATTAAGAGAAGAGACCCCATACAACCATGCAGTTGATGCATTTGTATGCACTTTGTGAAAATCATTATGCCCATGCCATTCAAGGAACTCAGAAGGATACCCTACTACATTACGCAGAGCATGAATCATTTTAGGAATTGAACGGGGCAGAACTGCTCCGGGATAGGTTATACCATACCCCATGGTATCACAAAGTCGTATTTTAACAGGAACACCCGATTCTTCAGAGAGCCGAAGAAGCTGCTGAGCAAAAGGAAGTACAAATCCGTAAAAATCTGCACGAGTTAAATCTTCAAAATGACAGCGAGGGATAATATTTTGTTCAAGTGCTGTTTTTACCACACCAAGATATTTATCAAGCACAGCGGCACGTGTAGTCTTCATTTTAAGATAGATATGATAATCTGAAACGGATGTGAGTATCCCTGTCTCTTTCAGCCCAAAATCTTTAACCAACTTAAAATCATCAGAGTTTGCACGTATCCACCCGGTTATTTCCGGATAGGTATGGTTCTGTTCAATGCACTTCTCAACAGCTTTTTTATCGCGGTTTGAGTAGAGAAAAAACTCAGTCTGCCGTATTATTCCGTTAGGCCCACCAAGTCTATGCATCAGATGATACAAATAACTTATTTGCTCAACTGAATAGGGAGGGCGGGCTTGTTGACCATCTCGAAAAGTGGTATCTGTAATCCAAATTGATTCCGGGAAATCCATTGAAACCGTGCATCCTTCGAATATAATCTTTGGAATTTCATCATAAGGAAACTGTTCCCTAAAAAGTTCCGGCTTCTTTCTATCAGAGACATACAGATCGTTTCTTTTCTCATACATCATTACACACACTCCATTTTGATACCACTTGAACACCATTTTGACAAATTTGCTATGTTTCTGCCGTTTTCGGGATGTATAGTATACTGCCAAAGAAGTAATTTGTAAATATATAATATTTCTAAAAATCACATAAGCTCTTTTTTTAACCTATTTAAACCAATTTAAACCTATTTAACTTGTGAAATTCGTTTTGTGGTGATACCATGTAATAACACAAACCCACAGGGTGTGTAGAAAAGGGGGATTGGAATGAAAAAAAGAGGGATTGCAGGGTTAATAACTTTTGCGCTAATTGCTGTGTTCATACTTCCGGGTTGCGTCTCGATGGATCAAATTACTACACTGGAGCAGGAAATATCCTCTCTGCAAAGTGAGTTATCAACAGTTGCAGAACAAAACCAGAAACTTGAATCTAATATTGCGGTTTATGTAACCAGACAAAAGCTTACAGATGAATTAAGCAGTTATGTAACAAAACAAAATTTATTAGCTGACCTGGATAATTTTGTCACAAAACAAGACCTGAACGCTGCTCAGAAAGTCAGAGATAATCTTTTAAACGGGCTATCCGACGAGCTGCAGACTGCACGCGGTGAGTTAGAATCCATGGTTGGCAGTCTGGTCAAGGAAAGCGATGTTCAGCTGCTCTCAGAACGTGTTTATGACCTGGAAGAGGATCTCAGCCAGGTAAATTATGTAATTACAGAGCTAATGAGCTATGGAGGCTACACCAGCTCAACTGAGATGATGGAATTTGCATATGGTCTGGTTGATATCTATGATTCGCTCAATGATGTACAGGTTAAGCTTCAGAAACTTAAAGAGGCCATGACACTGTTCGTAGCGGATTAGTTGAACTGATAAGGCCGTCATCCTTCATGTAGTAATTTGATATCACGTTCATTATTCAGAACCCATAGTTTTTTCAGAGTCAATTCCAATCTCTCCCCCAAAGGTTCTCCTCCAGGAGTCGTTACATCATCTTCATTCTCCATAATCGCATAGGGAACTTTCACCCCCTGAATAACCAGATATCCGCTCTCATCACCTGTTAAATCAGCCCAGTCGCTCCCTTTATACATATATTCAAGTTTATGATCGGGTAAACCATGCTCAAGAATACTATCCGGTTTATCCGGGTTAAATCGACTCCGGTTTTTCCGTAAGGATTCTTTCCATGAAACATTTACATACAACACTGCTGCTTTTTTTAGCATATTCGGGTTCAGATGATCAAAAGCTCTTTTAAAGCCTCCATGCTGGGTTCCTCGCGAAAATTCAACCATTGTTGTATATCCGTTTCCAGGCGTATATGCATCTCTCACCCCTTTTTCCCATTCAAGCCCAATTTTTCGTATTAAAAGATCCCAAAGATGCGGATCAGAGAAATAACCCTGCTCATCGGTATGTAAACGGGGATGTCCCATATCAGTGAGTATTGCATCTTCCTCAAACCAGATCCATAACATGGGAAAATCATCAATCTCATACAGGTTTCCAATATGAAACAGTTTTTCACGGGATGCAGAATCAAGCTGCTTTAAAAAACGAATAATCTCACTTTTACCAGCACCGGGACGGGCAAGCAGAAGAATTACGTCAAAGATTCTCTCTTTTTCCACCTTGCATTATCCTTCTTTACACAAATCGTTGTCTAATTTCAGCACTTACATAGTCTAAAATTGATACAGTTATCGCAATAAACCAGACCGCTATTCCTGCTGCCTTGTAATCCAGAAGACGAATATACTGAACAAGTAGGAAACCAATACCGCCCCCGCCTACCATACCTATTACCGTAGACATTCGCACATTGATATCCCACCTGTAAATGGTGAAAGAGACAAATGGCGGAATCATTTGAGGTACAACTGCAAATAAAATTGTCTGTAAACGGGTTGCTCCCGTAGCCTGAATTGCCTCAATAGGTCCCGGATCTATATTTTCAATAGCCTCTGAGTAGAGTTTTCCTAAAGCTGCAATGGTATGGATTGTTAAAGCCAGAATACCTGCAAAAGGTCCCAACCCTACCCACACAACGGCAATAAGAGCCCATATCATCGGTTCAATTGAACGTATGATATTCATAATACCCCTTACAAAATAGTAGATTGCTTTAGATATCCATGAGCCTGACATGAGATTTTTTGCTGCCAGAAAACTAATGGGAACAGAAATCAGTATGCCGAAAAAAGTTGCCATCATCCCCATAAATATCGTCTCAATCATCAACTCTATGGTAAGCTTAAGCGGATCACTGGCCAGCGGCCCTCCCACCTGAAAAGTTTGACGGGCTTCAACCTGATGAATTTGCTGACCGGCAGCACTTGGAGGAACCATCCTGAAAGGGATAATCAGATCAAATGAGAAACTTCCATCTGCATCGGTAACCACAGAAACATATTCACGATTCATTCTGGGACGAAACTGATTCCCCCCACTATCTTTCCACCACAACTCGGTAATTGTATTCGGTCGAAATCCTGTCCCCTCTATTGCAATTGTATCACCGGCAATATCGATATTATTTTCATCTCTTACAGTCATTTTTCCATAAGTCGGAGTCGATTTAATATAGGGAACTCCTTCAACAGGAAGTTCCGGAACAGGAGGATTCTGATCATCATTGACCAGAATTTTTGCATTGGCAGTTACCAGTTCCTGATCATAGGTTATTGCCGCTTCCCAAGGCCAAAGAATTTTTGAGAGCGGTGGCCATGCATCAGAAAGCTCCCGTGCCATTTTAACAAGATTTATTTCGCTAATTTGCCAGCCTACGGTAAAAAAGAGCATGAGTACAACCACAAAAAGAATTGTGCTTCCTCGTCTATCAGGCATATTCAGAAGCCATGCATCTCGAACATTCCAAGCCCAAATAAAAACCAAACCACCAAAAATAAGGATAATATATCCCGGAGATCGGGAGAAAGCTTTAATCAATTTGTCAACAGCGGTAGGTTCAAGATGCGCAAGCAGATTTATTCTCCACATAATAAGGCCAATTAAAGTTATAACAGAGAGCAGCAGCAGAACACCCCTGCGAACCTTTCCAGCAAGAACCTGACCCAATCCGGGAAGAAAAAGTGACAAAACTGCAGCTAATACTGGATGCTTATCTCTTCTCTCAGTGATGTACACGGTCGTCATACCTCACCTCCCCCGGTAATTGAAGCAGCACCTGTACGGATCGCTTCCTCACCATAAATTTCTTTAAACTCATCATCTGTCATTTTTCTTATATCTTCAGCAGTTCCACGATACACTATTTCACCATCTTTCAGTCCGATTACCCGGGTTGCATACCTCTGAACGAGGTCTAAATAGTGAAGACTGCATATTACTGTTATACCAAGCTGTTTATTAAGTTTTTCCAAATAACCAAGAATTGAATGTGCCAGCACAGGATCCAGACTCGCCACCGGTTCATCAGCAAGAATCAACTTAGGATCCTGCATGAGAGCCCGGGCTATTCCAACTCGCTGCTGTTGTCCACCGGAAAGCTCATCAGCCCGTTTATGAGCCTGATCAGTGATACCCGCCATCTCTAAAGCATCTAAGGCTTTTTTCTTGTCCTTATCTGAGAATCGGTACAGCAGACTGGATCCAGGACTAACATAACCTAATCTGCCTGACAAAACATTTGTCATGACACTGGATCGTTTTACCAGATTGAAGTGCTGAAAAATCATGCCAATCTTCCGTCTAAATTCACGAAGCTCTTTCGGCTGGGCTTTTATGATATCACTGCCATCCCAGAGGATTTCGCCCGCTGTCGGTTCAATCAGCCTGTTAATGCATCTGAGAAGCGTGGATTTCCCAGAACCGGATAATCCGATAATAATGAGAAATTCACCCTCCTCAACGGTAAAGCTGACTCTCTTAAGTGCAACTGTTCCATCAGGATAAACCTTTCTGAGATTTTTAAATTCAAGCATGGAAGCCCCTTTAAAAAAGGAGTTCTTTTCGGTTTTGCTCATCGCCTTCCCGTAAAGAACTCCTCAATTTTACATAGTATCCGGCACGACCGAGCCGGCCTGCCGGAATGAGAAGTATTCAATAATAAACATTATCTATTTATTTAATTCTTCTATACTAAGTCCTGAAGCCTGAAGTACCTGACGGAAAGGATCATAAAAAGTATCATCCTGTACCTGGAGGTCGTTCCATTGATAAGCGATATTGAGTGCCTCTTTCCCTTCATCTGTCTCAATAATTTTCAAAAGTGCATCAACAATATTTTTCCGCATTTCCTGTGGCATAGAGGGTACAAACTGTACTCCGTCGTTTGGAATATCAGTAGTTACGGCAATAATTACCACATCATCCATAACATTTGGATAATCTGCTTCAACACGGGTTCGTGCATCAACATAAGTTGCCCCTGCATCTACATCACCGTTGAGAACTGCGGCAACTACTGCATCATGGCTTCCTGTATTAACGATACCTTTAAGATCGGTATCAGGATCAACTCCTGCTGCACGCATAGTTAACATCGGAATAATCCAGCTGCTGGTTGAGAGTGGATCAACGCGTGCAAAGGTTTTTCCGGCAAGATCTGCAGGAGAACTTATCCCGCTGTCTGCTCTAGCAATAAACTGCCCATTGTATGTAGGACTTCCGTATCGAACTGAAACCAGAGCTACATCGGCATATCCACGTTCAGCTGCAAGCACATAAGCAAATGTAGCAAGAGATGCCATGTGAGCTTCAGCAGGAACACTACCCATTGCCTCAATAACACCTGCATACTCAGTTGCTACGTTGGTATCGAAATAATACCCGGTTTCGGCATGAAGTAAGTCTGCGACGGCTTGGGCGCCTGAAGCAACTCTTTCCATCTCTCCTGAGGGAACAAAAGACCAAACTATTGGATTCTCTTCTGATCCAAGAGGAGCTTCTTCATAACCTGCACTAAAAACAGGCATCACAAAAAGAACCAATCCAACTAAAACGAGTAATAAAACAAGTTTTTTCACTTATAAGCCTCCTTAAAAAACTTTTCTTGACATAAAGGTTATTGCACAACGAGTTGGGAAACAACCTCCTTTTGCTTGTCATTATAAACCCCACACCAATATCCTACAATGATTTTCGAAATTAATTTCCTTTAATTTCTTTTTAAATCACTCTTTTGAAGATACCATTGAATAGTTTTCCTTAAGCCTGCATCCAGATCAATTTCCGGAATCCAGCCCAGTTCTTTTTCAATTTTAGAGTGATCAAGTGCATAACGCCTGTCATGCCCGGGACGATCCTTTACAAAGTTAAGCAATCCCAGAAGTCTTTTACGTGAAAGTCCTGCTTCCTCTGCCAGCATGCAGCACAGCATATGTACCAAATCTATATTCTTGATCTCTTCTCCGCTTCCCACTGCAAAGGTTCCGCCAGTCTGCCCTTTTTGGACAATATACCAGATTGCTTTTACGTGATCACCAACATACAACCATTCCCTTACTTGCATACCATCTCCATAGATAGGCAGGGTTTTTCCGGTAAGCATACAGCTGATCATTAACGGTATCAATTTTTCCTCAAGTTGATTTGGACCATAATTATTTGAACTATAAGATATCGTTACAGGCAGACCATAGGTATGGTAATAAGATTTCACCAGATGATCCGCGGCTGCTTTTGATGCAGCATAGGGATTGCGCGGATGATAGGAGGAGACTTCAGAAAATTTGCCGGAAACCCCAAGAGAGCCAAACACTTCATCAGTACTTACCTGATGAAAAAGAACATCATCTCTATCTTTCCAATATGCACGTGCCGCTTCAAGTAGTGTGAAAGTGCCGTTCACATTAGCCCGTATAAAACTACCAGGATCGAGTATAGAAGTATCAACATGGGTTTCTGCAGCAAAATGTATTACTGTATCAATTTCATACAATTCAAAAATCCGGGAAAGAGCATCAGAATTGTTAATATCACCCTTCTGAAAAAAGTATCTTTCTCCGCCAAACTCTTTCTGTACAGGGGTCAAGAGATCATAGACAATCACCCTGCCGATAAAACTGCTCTGATATAAAAGGTGATGTACGAAATTTGAACCGATAAAACCGGCACCGCCGGTAACCAGTATATTTTTTAAAGCTCTCATATCCTCAATTATACTTTGATTTTTGTTTTTTGTGTATATTATCTTCCAAATGAACCTTGCGGGAAAACAAATTCTCTATGTCAGAAACGGTAATTTCTGAAAGATTGGAGACATGGAGATCACATTTACTGCTTCTTACAGATTCCCCTACACCCACTGATTTCATTCCCGCTGCTATAATCCCCTCAATTCCTGGCTGGGCATCCTCAAATCCAACACATTCATCAGGTAATACATCTATACCTTCAGAAGCTTTGATAAATATTTCCGGATCAGGTTTTCCAAATTCAACGGCTGAAGCTGATACAAGATAGTCAAAACAGGTGGTTAATCCCAGCTTATCAATAATATATCCGGCATTCCTGCTTGCAGAGGCCAAAGCACTTTTTATTCCCCTTTTCCGCAAATGAGATAGAAGTTCAATAGTACCAGGCATAATATCACTAGCCGTGAGTCCATCGAGTAATTTCAGATATCGTCTATTTTTTTTCTCAGTCATAACCTGAATTTCTTCTTCAGTGAGTAATTGGTTATTTTCACCTGCAATAATAAGCAAGGATTCAGATCGTGAGATTCCTCGAAGCCGATGATTTATCTCTCTGTTAAAAACCCAGCCCATCTCATCAGACAGATATTTCCATGCCTGATAGTGATAATCATCTGTAGAGGTAATAACTCCATCCAAATCAAAAACTGCTCCTTTGAATTCCGGACCTGTTTTCACTTTTATCGGTTCATTACCAATCATAAGTTTTTTGTTTCGATGTACTACCTCAATACTTTTCTGACTTCCCGAAAAACTCGGTTCTTTACAAACATATTCAGTCCATTCTGAATTTATCCGGACAGACAGTAATCCGGAACTTATCTTAAGAGAAAATTTCAATTCTTCCCAATTTACCGGAATGTGGTGTGGATAGACCCATGGGATTCCTTCTTTATACCGTAATCCTGCAAAGCCATATACAACCAGC
>Ga0075115_10001518_pt1 | contig 11258 bp, 8 predicted proteins | sample AntAceMetag02UKH_FD_69785 | JGI IMG/M metagenome (GOLD analysis project Ga0075115, IMG submission 69785) | Saline lake microbial communities from Ace Lake, Antarctica - Antarctic Ace Lake Metagenome 02UKH | ecosystem: Environmental > Aquatic > Non-marine Saline and Alkaline > Saline | place... | reverse complement strand
GGTATGCCGGAGCACCCGCATAACTCCCTCTGTGTTAAGGCATATGCTATTCCGGAGCTTGTTCATTCCAAAGACCGGTTGACCAGCCCCATGCTTAAGGTAAACGGAGAGTTCAAGGATATTACCTGGGACGAGGCGTTTACTGTTATCGCTGATAATTTGAACAGAGTTAAGGAGAAGTACGGGCCGCAGGCGCTCAATGTCCATGTTGGTAATGCCTATATCGGTACCCAGACAGAGAAAATAGTAAGGCGTTTTAGCGATCTTTTTGGCACGCCCAACTACTCTACGGGTGGTTCGTACTGCTTTCTGGCCAGTACTCTGGGGCACATGATAACATGCGGGGCACACGTGCTCCCGGATTTTGAGGGTAATCCCAGGTGCATGGTTATGTGGGCTAGCAACCGTACTCAGAGCAGTCCTCCCTACGCCGAGGTGATTAGCCGCTGGGTAAGTGATAAAACCAAGTTAATAGTGATCGATCCCAGAATTACCAAACGCGCTAAAGAGGCGGATATATATGCTCAAATCAGGCCGGGAACGGATTGTGCTCTGGCACTCGGTATGCTGAATGTTATTATCGCTGAAGAGCTTTATGATAAACAGTTTGTAGAGCAGTGGACTGTTGGCTTTGAACAGTTAGCTCAACATGTAAAGACATACTCGCCCGAGAAGGTTGAGACGATAACGTGGGTACCGGCAGGCACTATCCGGGATATGGCCCGCCTGTACGCCACGAGTAAGCCGGCCTGCATCTCGCTGGGTATTCCCACCAATCACAGCACTAACGGGGTTCAAACCGTCAGGGCTATTACCATACTGATGGCTATTACGGGTAACATTGATGTAGCCGGTGGCGATATTATTACACCATCACTGTGGCAGTCAAGCATCCGGGTTAAAGGCAGCATACCTGATTTAAGCACTTCGCTCGGTGCTGACTACCCTATATTCAGGAGATATGCGGTAGAGTCAACAGCTTCGCCTCTTACCGAGACAATACTCAGCGAAGTACCTTACCCGGTAAAAGCCTTGATTTTTGCTGGCTGTAACCCACTAATGACCATGCCGAATACTAACAAGGTAAGACGTGCCTTTGAAAAGCTGGATTTCATGGCGGTTATAGACATATTTATGACGGATACGGCCAGGATGGCTGACCTGGTACTGCCTGGAACGAGCTTTGCGGAAAGGGAGGACTTAAGGCACTGGCGTGCGGATGGGCTAAGCCTGGTAGTGGCGACCAATAAGGTGGTGGAACCGCCTGGAAACTGCATGGAAGACTGGAAAATATGGGCGGCGCTGGCCGAAAAGATGGGTTATGGTGAGTATTTTCCCTGGAAGACGACCGTAGATCTGCTTGAATACCTGCTTAAACCGTCCGGTATTACGCTGGAGCAGCTCAGGGCAAACCCGGGTGGTGTCTACTATGCCGGGAAAAAATATAAAAAATATCTGGAGGAAGGATTTGCTACACCGTCTAAAAAGGTAGAGCTGTATTCCGAACTGATGGAGCAGCACGGGTATGAACCACTACCATCATTTAAAGAGCCGGTGGAAAGTCCGGTAAGCCAGCCTGATTTAGCCGCGAGCTATCCTTTAATAATGATTACCGGTACCCGGACAGCGGGTTATCTCCACTCTGAGTACCGCAATTTGCCCAGCCTGCGTAGGCTTATGCCGGAGCCGATAATTGAAATAAATACGGATACGGCGCATAATCTTAATATAACGGATGGAGACCGGGTTAAAGTTGAATCAAGAAGGGGAAGCGTTGAGTTAAAGGCCAGAGTGCATAATGATATACATCCTGAGGTGGTATCCATGCAGCACGGGTGGAGTGAGGCTAACGCTAATGTGTTGACCAATGATGAGGTCCGTGACCCGGTATCGGGCTTCCCCGCGTTTAAGGGTGTTTTGTGCAGAGTGGTTAAGGTAGGCTAAGGAGGGAATAATAACCCTGTTTAACGTGAAAAGGAAAGAGAAGTAACAGGAGGGAGACGAGAGAAATGGAAAATATACCGACGAATGTTATTCCAATGGTGATTGAAAGTAGTCCCAGGGGTGAACGGGCCTTCGATATATACTCGCTTCTGCTTAAAGACCGTATTGTAATGCTGGGTATGCCCATTAATGACCAGGTGGCCAATGTTATCGTAGCCCAGCTTCTATATCTGGAACGTGAAGATCCGGATAAGGACATAAGCCTTTATATTCACTGCCCGGGTGGTGTTATAAGCGCCGGGCTGGCTATCTATGATACCATGCAGCTCATACGTCCCGATGTATCCACCATATGTGTCGGGCTGGCTGCCAGCATGGGGACGGTGCTCCTCTGTGCCGGGGCCAAGGGTAAGCGCTACGCTTTGCCCAATGCCACCATCCACATGCACCAGGCTTTCGGCGGTGCTCAGGGGCAAGCTTCTGATATAGAAATTGCTGCCCGCGAGATTATGCGTATGCAGGAGATAATCAGAAACACGCTGGCAAAACATACCGGTCAGCCGCTGGAAAAAATAACTCACGATACAGACCGGGATTTCTACCTGAATCCGGAGCAGGCGGTAGAGTACGGGATTGTGGATGAAATCCTGACCAAGCCGGTAGATAGCAAGTAGCCGAATATAGATATATAAAAATTAAATGCAGTAAGTTAGAGTGGAGGAAGGCAAGCAGGCCTTCCTCCGTGCTTTTAGCTCAATCATGCACGGCAAGATGCGGGGTCAGGTATCAAGTAGGGGTCTATACAGCGTCGTTCCGCTAGAACTGTTTCTTTAGCTTGTTCCAGGTGGTGGCGATGTGAACCAGCGGGCTGGATCTTTTGCCATAGATTTTACCCTGTGCCAGGGATTTAAGAAAACTCAGCTTGTCTTCAAATTCGGGCATCTCAACATAGGCGTTACCTATCTCGCCAAGGGTATGGGCGTCGCTACCGGCACTGCCGGGGATATTATGCTTGCGGGCAAAAGCGAGAGACTTTTTCGAAGTGAAGTGGAGCGGGCTCCTGGCATTGAAGACTTCAACAACATCAATCTGGTCTGCTATCTGTGATAGGACTCTGCTGTTTAAACCGGCTCTGGTAACGCTGTCAAAAGGATGCGGCGTGCATACGAGAGCTCCCTGTTGCCGGATGCGGGCTAATGTTTCATCTACTGATAGACCACTGGGTATTGTCTCGTTAAGAAACATACCCATAATCTCGCCATGCGGCGTAAGAATTTCCTCCGCTACGATTACCGGGAAGGGGGCCATGCTTTTGGCTTTCAATGCCCCTTCAGCGGTACCGTGATCGGCTATAGCAATACAGTTGATTCCGACCTCAAGGCAGCGCTCAATTATCTTCTCCAGCGGAGTACCACAGTCCATAGAGTAGGCAGAGTGTATATGCAAATCGGCTTTTAGCAATTTATCACTCAGCTTACCCTTTCCAGATAACTGCCGGTACGGGTGTCTACCTTTATAACGTTGCCGGTGTTAATAAACAATGGGACCTGAATGGTGATACCGGTCTCCATTACGGCCGGTTTGTTGCCGCCGGTAGCGGTATCTCCTTTAAAACCGGAACCGGTCTCGGTAACCGTAAGCTCCACGGTAATGGGAAACTCCACGCCAACGACCTCATCCTTATAGCTTGATACCTGTAAGACCATACCTTCTTTCAGATAGTTAAGGCCGTCTCCGAGCCTCTCTGCGTTCAAGGCTGTCTGTTCGAAGCTTTCCTGGTCCATGAAGTTATATATATCGCCATCATTATAGAGGTACTGCATGTCGCGTATATCAAGACGGGCGCGGGTAAATTTCTCGTTGGATTGGAAAGTCCGTTCAATAGTATGACCGGCATTTATATCGCGAAGCTTGATGCGGGTCAGAGCAGTCCGTTTCATTTTAATATGCTGGTAGTCAAGGACCTGATAGAGTCCTCCTTCCAGTTCGATAATAATGCCTTTCCTTAAATCGCCACTGCTTATCATGTTGTCCTCCGGGCTTTTGATAGTACTTTTACGGCGCCATTTTCTATGGTTACGTCATCCTCTATCCTGACTCCTCCCCAACCGGGAAGATAGATACCGGGTTCAATGGTAAAAACCATACCATTGGTAAGGCATTCGTCGGCACCCGGGCCCAACCGCGGGAATTCATGGCAGGCAAGACCTATACCGTGACCCAGGCTGTGGCCGAAGGCTTCGCCGTAGCCTGCCTGTTCAATGACCCTTCTTGACAGGCTGTCAGCCTCTTCGCCGGTAAGTCCCTCTTCTATTTTTATGATAGCTTCTTCTTGAGCACGGCGTACAGTGTCATATACCATGGCATAGGTGTCATCGGCAGGGCTGATACAGAAAGTACGGCTGATATCGCTCGAATATCCTTCATATCTGGCACCCATATCTATGATAACGGGTTCGCCTCCACCGATAGCGCGCGATGACGGCTGGGCGTGGGGCAGGGCGGCGTTGGGACCGGAAGCTACGATAACGTTAAAAGGCATGCTCTCGCTACCATTCTCTCGGAGAAACATCTCTATAGACCAGGCCAGTTCCTTTTCTGTCATACCGGCGTGAATTATATCTTCAATATATTCTGTAGCGCTGACCGTTATTGCCACCGCTTTCTTGATGAGCTCAATTTCCCCGGCTTCCTTGATAGCCCGGAGTGATTCAACCATTCCTTCACGGGGGATAAATTCAAGTCCGGGTCTGGCCCTATTAAGTATATCAGTAAACTGGTGGTAGGTGGTAACGGTAAAGTATTCCGCTTCAAAGCCGAGCCTGTTGATGTTTAGCCCGGATACAAGCCCGGGCAGCCAGCTATCGGGGCTCCCGGCTATTTTTATTATCTCGTAATCAGGAGCCTCTACCTTTACCTGTTCTATATAGCGGAAATCGGTAGCCAGAAATTTATCCTGAGGGGTAATCAGCAAAAAACCTGCCGAACCACTGAAGCCCGACAGATAATACCTGTTTTCGGGTTGAGATACCAGTAGGGCGTCTATTTCCTGGTCTACCAGCTTACGGCGTAGTTTTTCAACACGACTGGCTGTCTGCAAGGTCGTCATTCCTTTCCTGAGCCATGGGGTGAGCCGATAGATATACTTTCCTGGCGCGGCTCTGGGTTACGTGCGTATAGATCTGGGTAGAAGTAAGATTCGTATGTCCCAGGAGCTCCTGGACTACCCTCAAATCGGCGCCGCCATCCAGCAGGTGAGTAGCGAAGGTGTGGCGCAGCAGGTGAGGGTGAACCCACTTGTCTATGCAGGCACTTCTGGCATATTCGTTTAATAATTTCTGTACACTTCTTTCGGTAAGGCGGTCTCCATAATAGTTTAAAAACAGTGCTTTCGTATTATTACTGCCCATTAGTTTAGGCCGTCCCTGGTTAAGATAGGTTTTAAGAGCTCTTGCCGCCGGCTTGCCCATCAGGACCACTCTTTCTTTGGCACCCTTCCCCCGGACACGTATTTCACGGGTATCAAAGTCAATCTGGCCAATATCGAGATGTATAAGCTCGCTTACTCTCAGCCCCGAAGCATATAAAAGTTCTATAAAGGCACGGTCGCGCTGGCCGAGTGGTGTGGTTAGGTCTGGGGCCAGCAGCAATTTATTCACCTCGGTAATGGTGAGGAACTCGGGCAGACGCTTATCCAGTTTAGGTGATGAAACATTTTCCATGGGGTTCACGGATAGCTTTTCTTCCCGTAAAAGGTAACGGAACAGGGAACGAATGGCCGAAAGCTTGCGGGCGATACTCACCCTGGCAATACCCTTCTCCATAAGCCAGGTAATGTATTCACGCACCAGAATCCGGTCTACCTTGTCTAGAGAATTGACATTTTTCAGTCTGAGGAACTGGAAAAATCCTGTCTCCGGGCCGCGGCAGTAGTTACCCAGCAAATCGTTTTTATAGTTACGTACCGTATAAACGGAGGCGTTTCGTTCAGCCTCCAGATACTGGATATAGCTGTCAAATAGTCTCTTCACCAGTCCCCCAGTTCAGCACTTATTACGAGCCATAGCTAACAACGAATACTTATTACAAAAATCCGGTGTTTAGCTTACCGGTACCTAAAATATTTACTCTTAATACTAGCCCAGGGAATACCTTTCTCTGCTCTCGATTAAGCGTCATACCGGTGCACCGGGAGACTGGAAGAAGCGTGACTATTTATTAATCTTTTAAAAACACAGTTTACCCGGGTTCATAATGTTATTCGGGTCACTCTTATTCTTGAGTTTCTTCAGATATTCGGCGTAAGTCCCGGAGCGACTGTACATAATTTCAGCCCAGGGTCCGTAGGGTCTATCAAAGAAACCACCCATATCAACCACTACTTCGCTGGCCTCTTTGTAGAGAGCCTTAACCGCTTGACTTTCCGCCGCGTCGTCAAGGTTGCAGTGAAAGTCAAATTCGCAGTATATGGTTCTCGCCCGCTCTATGGGCAGCAGATAGCCGCCGATATCACTGGTCGGGTAGTTGTATTTACAGGCTACGTCGTAGATAGCTGCCTCCAGTAAGCCTACCGTGTCCGGGCTCGAGTGGAACATAAGCCCGTGGCATGAGCCTTTATAACCGAATCGCTTCTGCATCCGGCCAGGCAGTATCACTTCCTCCTTGATGATATTGCTCAGTCCGGTTATAGCACCTACGGTATTCTTTAGCTCGCAACCACTTTCAACCGCTACGTCCTTCAGGTCCAGTTCCTGGTAGGCTAGTTTCTCATCGGCGCGTCTTGCCCAGCCGGTGAGGCAAACAATTATCGTCCAGGGTGGCAGGTTACCTCTGATGCTTTCAAACTGCATGACCTGCTCTTCTGTCCAGGGGTTGGCGCCTCTATTCCCGACGTAAGTTCCCTTTTTCAGCTTATCGTCCTCACCCGGTATGTCTACCACCAGGGCGGCCAGGTCAAAGCTGTTAAAGGCAAAACATTCCAGTCCCAGTTCCTTGCGCTCAATACGCTGTATGATATGGGTCGCCTGGCTTACTGTCTCCGCCGGTATAAAGATGACTTTTTGGGCGGTCGGTAGTGGCAGGAGCCTTATTGCCATCTGTGTCACGATGCCGAAGGTGCCCTGAGAGCCCATGTAAAGGCGATAAAAGTCAAATGCCGGTCCGTCCGGGGCCATAGCACGTGATTTCTGTGTTGGCGGATGACCTATCGTGAACAGCTCGCCGGTAGGCATTAACATGTCGTAGGTACTGAAAAGCTCATTACCGAAGACGAAATCAGGAGCGGTAACCACCGGGTTCCTCTCTATATAGTCCACCAGCACCGAAGCCGAAGGCGGACTGGTAAGCGGTGCGGCTACTCTCAGGCCGTATTTTTCCAGTTCCGGTTGAAGCTGGGCATAGGTTACTCCGGCTTCAATCAGGGCGTGCCAGTTCCGCTCGTCTATATAGGTAATCTTGTTGAGCCTCTGCAGGTTTACCAGGATACCGCCGATACTGGGAACGGCACCGCCGTGAAAGTCTGTCCCCGAGCTATAGGGGACAACCGGCATCAGGAGTTTGTTGGCCAGTCTGACTATTTCCTGGACCTCCGCTACAGTACCCGGCGTGACTACATAGTTAGGCCTTGTCTGCGGGACAAAACTCTGGTCGCGTGAATATTTATCCAGGACTAAGGGGTCATCGGAGGCATTATCTTTGCCTACGATAGCTGCTAATTCCTCAAGGATGCTATCACTCACTTCTCTACCCCCTTTCTTGAGTTATGCTGATAGTAAACAGCACTCACCAGTATTTGTTTCTTGGACATTATTGCTCCAGCCTGACAAGCTTCCCCGGGTTCATGGTGTCGTTGGGGTCAAAGACGTTCTTTATCTGGGTTACCCAGTGCTTGGCGTTGGGACCTACCCTTGGGGAGTATATGGTAAGCACGGGTTCCATATAGTAGTATCCCAGGTCAAGCAGGTCTTGCTTGGGTGTGCGGACAAAGCCGTCTATATTCATATCGCGGGCTGAACTCGCTTCCTCGTAATCAGACTGGTCAAAGACCGTATCGTCTTCAAACAGCGCGTAATACCCCCGCTCAAAGATGTAAACCCAGGGGGTCTCCTCGTCGAACATGTAGTGGGAATGTCTCATGACTATATCCTGAGACCGCTCGTAAAACTCCCGGTGGTTGTCTATGTGACCGCAGCCGAGTTTGATAGAAGAAAAGCTGCCCCGGCGCTGGAAACGGCTGCCGCAGCCGTCGCGGAAGGCATCGCCATGCCAGGTTGCCATCTCTTCATTAAGGTCATCTCTGAACTTGCCGCCGGTCTCCTTGACGATATCCCGGAGAACGTTCTCTTCGTGGTCCAACTGCCTTGTCGACGAGATACCGGCGTTGATGACGTAAATCATGTGTCGGGGGAAGAACCCCTCGTGCCATCTCTTTTCCGCAAGCTCTTCGGTTTGCTGTGTCATACCGGTAACCCAACCATTTGAAGCCCCGTTAAGGTGGGTGCCGATGCCGGAGTGCGCGATTTCGTACATGGCTTCATTCATGGGCTCAATATCGGGGTATTCTACGTAGTAAATCCTGTGGTTGGCAGGTAACGGCGGCCTGTTGTAAACGGTCTCCTGTGGCCATTCGCCTCCGGCCCAGGGATGCAGCTTCATGGTGGCCTCTACGATAACCGCCATACCGCCATGATTGCAGAACTCAAAAATACCCTTGAGGTCAGGCCCAGGTCCCTGGCACCAGAAGTTGCCGCAGGCGGGTATGGTAGCCGAACCGGTCTTCAGAATATCACCGTTGGGTAAAACCAGGGTGAGGTTGGCTATTGAGCGCAGACCGACACCGTAGGCCAGCGAACTCTGCCAGGTACCGCTGTTAATAATGTTGGATAAGAGTCCGCAGCTACCCGGGGCTAACGGGGTGCCCCCGTTCCACAGCCCTCGCTTCATGGTTTCAGCCTGAATACGGGCGAAACTAACGTAGGGCTGAATGGTAGCCGTCATGGTATCTTCGTTGATTTCAAGAATCTTGTCCATTCGTTTCAGGTCAAGAGAAATGGTGCCCGGTTCACTCGGTATGCAGAGGGATACCATGTTAGCACCGGTACTTATGGGGATTACCTTTAGCCCGTACCTGTTAGCGATGCGGACTACCCCTTGCACCTCCTCCGTGCTTGCCGGTAATACCACCAGGTCCGGAATAGCGGAGGGGTCTTGCTTGTATCTCTTCATAATTCCGGGGAAGGCCCCGTCCTTGGAGTATGTCTGGCGAACCATGGGGTCATCGCTGATAAAATCAGGGCCGACCACCGCGGCTATTGCTTGATAAACATGAGGTTCAATCAATTCAACTCACCTCCTTTTCATAACCCCTGCAGTACAAGGTCCAGCAAATCATACATTTTCATCTTGTTGCCGTTTCTCTGGATAGCCTCGCCCAGGTTTTCTTCACAGTGGGGGCAGTAAGTAACCAGGGCTTCAGCACCGGTGCTCTCTGCCTCCTCAATGCGCTTGTCCGCTGTCCACTGTGCCAGTTCCAGGTATCCATCCCGGAGCCAGCTACCGGCACCGCAACACCACGAATCATCCCTGTTTCTATCCATTTCGGTTAGTGTAATACCGGGAATACTGTTCAGGATATTCCTGGGTGGCTCATAGATACCGGAGAAAGCTCCCGTGCCGCTGATACCATAATCGCTGATTCTGCCGAGGTGGCAGGGGTCGTGGTAGGTCACGTTCAGGTTAACCGGCTTGGTTAGTTTGAGTTTACCCTGGGTTATGAGCTCGTCTGTGAACTCAAGGATATGGACAACCTCAAAGTTCATCTTTTCACCTACCTCGGGGTAGTCGCGCTTAAAAGTGCTGTAGCAGAAGGGGCAGATGGTAACCAGCTTTTCGATTCCCATATCATTGAACATCTTGATGTTCTCTTTGGCGAAAGCGTGGAACGAGTCCACATCGCCCATTCGGAGCGAGGGATTGCCACAGCAGCGCTCTTTCTCGCCGAGGATACCGACGTCAACACCGGCCTTGATGAGAACGGTAGCAGCGTCCTGAGCCATTTTCTCGGCTGAGGGGTCGCGGAGCGGGAAACAGCCGACATAGAGCAGGGTCTTGGTCTTGGTGCCTGTGCCGGAGATACCGTCGGCCAGGCTGGCGGGCAGACCCTTCATCCAGTTAATTCTCTCGGCGTCGTGTTTCCGGAAGGGGTTCATGTATTCTCTGAGGTCATCCAGGAAGGTTTTAAAGCCGCCGGGCGGGTTCAGGCCGTCCTTGAGTGCCTTGGCCCTCATTGCCTGGATAACCCGGGTTGGTTGCATCTCAGTAATACGTCCGCAGTTATAATCACAGGCGCCGCAGAGCGGGTCCTGATAGATTACCTCAAGCAGTTTATCTGACCACTCTATTTCACCTTCAATCATGGCACGGGCTAAATCGCCCATTTTCCCTTGAGAGGAATAGGCATCAAATTTATAACGTGTCAGAGTCGGGCAGATATCATCATAGTCTGCATTCTTGAGGTGCCAGGTGAAGACATGTTTACATGTGCTATCGCGAAAGCAGTTCCAGCACCAATGTCTGTACTCTTCCAGTTCCTTGATCATTTAGACTCCTCCTTTTGAGATTAGAAGCAGAGCTTGCCCGGATTCATAATGTTGTTGGGGTCCAGTTGCGCCTTTACTTTCTTAAGGTACTCGGCATAGTTACCGCTACGCCGGTACATCATGTCTGCCCAGACTCCATAGGGCCTATCGAAGAACGCGCCAGCATCGATAGCAGCTTCACTGGCTTCATGGAATAAAGCCTTGACTCTTTCCACGTCAGCGGCACTGGCTGATTCACAGTGCAGGTCATAGACGCAGTAGAAAGAGCGCGCCCGTTCCACCGGCTGGACATAAGCGCCAACATCACCCCATGAATAGTTGTATTTGGCAGCTACCTTGGCTATAGCTTCTTCAATCTTGGAGAGTGCAGCACCGGTACTGTAGAACATTAGACCGTGGCAAGAGCCTCTGTAACCAAATCTCTTTTGCATTCTCCATGGGAGGAGCATTTCCTCCTCGATTATTTTTCCAAGACCCGATATACCGCCTACGGATGGCTTTAGCTCAAAGCCAACTTCAGCAGACAGGTCTCTGAGGTCGAGTTCCTGGTATTGAACTTTCTCCTCGGGATGTCTTGCCCAACCTGTAAGCGTAATTACCAGGGTCCAGGGGGGCAGGGCATGTCTCAGTGTCTCGAAACGCTTTCTTTGAGCCTGAGACCAGGGCTTGGCACCAGTGTTACCGATGTATGAGCCTTGCTTCAAGCTCTTGGTATCG
>Ga0075115_10001517_pt1 | contig 11258 bp, 8 predicted proteins | sample AntAceMetag02UKH_FD_69785 | JGI IMG/M metagenome (GOLD analysis project Ga0075115, IMG submission 69785) | Saline lake microbial communities from Ace Lake, Antarctica - Antarctic Ace Lake Metagenome 02UKH | ecosystem: Environmental > Aquatic > Non-marine Saline and Alkaline > Saline | place... | reverse complement strand
CACCGGTGTCTATAAAGATTCCAGTGAGAAAACCCCCCAACTTGTTTACACCGAAGAGCAAAATGTCTCTTCGGACATTATTGGTATGCCCTCTGCCGCCGCTGTAATTGAAGGCTCGGAGATTCACACCAGAACAGGCTTCATTACGGTTCACCCAGACCAGGAAAAGTATCCGGATGCTGAAGAAATAACTGTTCCTGTTACCAAGGTGGTTGTTTATGGCTGGTATGATAATGAACTGGCAAGCTATACCAATATGTTGACGGAACGGATTACTCAGGTTGCCGGATCCATGTAAGCAGATGGCTGATTATCTACTTGAATTTTTAGCAAATACCACCTCAACACATCAAAGACTTAAAGGAGAACAATAATGGCATTACTAAATCAGGCAAACAGGTATGTGAAGCTGGACCTGAACGAAGAAAAACTAATTGCAGACGACGAACATGTGCTGTGCGCCTATATTATGAAACCAAAATCAGGCTATGACTCCATGGAGGTTGCCGCCCATTTTGCGGCGGAATCATCCACTGGCACAAATGTGGAGGTTTGCACCACCGATGATTTCACCAAAGGGGTGGATGCTTTGGTTTATGAAATAACCAGACAGGATGATGGAGATGATCTGGTAAAGATCGCTTACCCTGTGGATCTTTTTGATCGCAATATTATCGATGGCAAGGCTATGATTGCCAGTTTTCTCACTCTGGCCATAGGAAATAACCAGGGTATGGGGGATGTGGAATATGCCAAATTATTCGATTTTTATGTGCCAAAGTCCTATCTGGATCTTTTTGACGGCCCCACTGTTAACATTAAGGACTTCTGGAAACTTCTCGGTAGGGATGAAGAGAACGGCGGCATGATTGTCGGTACTATTATCAAACCCAAACTTGGTCTTCGTCCTCAGCCCTTTGCCGATGCCTGTTATCGTTTCTGGCTTGGGGGTGACTTTGTTAAAAACGACGAACCCCAGGGGAATCAGCCCTTTGCTCCTCTGTCAGAGACAATAGCAGCGGTTGCCGATGCCATGCGTCGTGCTCAGGATGAGACAGGTAAAGCCAAAATTTTTTCCGCTAATATTACCGCTGATGACCCAGCTGAGATCATCGCCCGGGGTGAATATATTCTGAAAACCTTTGCTGAAAACAGTTCCCATGTCGCTTTTCTCATTGATGGCTATGTGGCGGGGCCAACAGCTGTGACCACCTGCAGGCGAAATTTTCCAGATAATTTTCTCCATTATCATCGGGCGGGTCATGGTGCAGTAACCTCACCGCAAAGCAAACGTGGATACACCGCCTTTGTCCTTGCCAAGATGGCTCGACTTATCGGTGCCTCTGGTATTCATACCGGCACCATGGGTTACGGAAAGATGGAGGGTGAGAAGGCAGATAAAAATATCGCCTATATCATTGAGCGGGAGGAGACCCAAGGGCCTTATTATTATCAGAAATGGCATGGCATGAAGGCAACCACTCCCATGATTTCCGGTGGCATGAATGCTATTCGTCTGCCTGGTTTTTTCGACAATCTTGGTCATGCCAATTTCTGCCAGACCTCCGGCGGCGGGGTGTTTGGTCACCTTGACGGGCCAACCGCCGGGGCAAAATCATTACGCTATTCCTGGGAATCCTGGCAAAAGAAAATTGATTTACTCGATTATGCCAAAGAGCACGAAGAATTGGCCAGGTCGTTTGAATCTTTTCCCCATGATGCGGATATTCTCTATCCTGACTGGCGCAAGGTTCTTGGTAAATAACCATGAATAGTTTAACGCCACTCAAGGCCGTTATCTGGGATGTTGACGGGACGATGATTGACAGCGAGGAGATGCATCGCCGCGCTTTTAACCTTGCCTTTGCAAAACATAATCTTGGTTGGGTATGGACCGAAAACCTGTACGCCCCCTTGCTGAAAATAACCGGTGGCCTCGAAAGAATACGCTATTACAACCGGGCAATGGCTGAAGAAGGCTGTGCTGCCAACCCGGATGACCTGATTCGGACGGTGTATGCCGGCAAAAAGGATTTTTATTCATCTTTTCTGGTAAGCGACTCTATACAGCTCCGGCCCGGGGTAAAGAGAATACTTGGGGAAATACAGGCAAAGGATATTTCATTATGCATAGCTACGGCCACCAGCAGCAGAAATATTGACACATTGCTGAAAACACAATTAGCCGGCCTGAATATCAATTGGGCAGCAATTGTGGCAGGTAATGATGTGGAAAGAAAAAAACCGGAGCCGGATGTGTATGAAAAAGTCCTTTCTCTTACCGGCCTTGCTCCTGAACAGTGCCTTGCCGTGGAAGATTCCGAAAGTGGCGTTGCCGCAGCTGTGGCAGCCGGAATTACAACGATTGCCCTGCGCAACAGCTATACAAGGTGCCATGACCTGTCCGGCGCAGCTGTTATTCTCTCTGGCCTGGAAAACCCGGAAGATCCCGGCCCGCAAACAGGTGGCGAGGCTGTGACCGTCAATCACTTTTGTGACTGGCACCGACGGGTCTTAGCATGAATTTTTTAATAGAAGAGGAAAGAAATGAAAACATCAACACGCAGTCAACTTGCTAACGCCATCCGGGCTTTGAGCATGGACGCCATTGAAAAGGCAAACTCCGGTCATCCGGGAGCGCCACTTGGCATGGCGGATATTGCCGAAGTAGTTTGGAACGACTTCCTGCACCATAATCCGGTAAACCCTCACTGGGTTAATCGGGACAGGTTCATCCTCTCCAATGGCCATGGTTCCATGCTGCTTTACAGTCTGCTCCATCTCAGCGGTTATGAATTGACCCTTGAGGATATCCAATCGTTCCGGCAGCTTCATTCCAAGACTGCCGGTCATCCTGAATGTGACCTGGTACCTGGAGTTGAAACCACCACCGGCCCGCTTGGCCAGGGTATTGGTAATGGTGCGGGCATGGCCCTGGCAGAAAAAATGCTGGCCGACACCTTTAATCGTGGCGATCTGAAACCCGTGGATCATTTCACCTATGTTTTTATGGGGGATGGCTGCCTGATGGAAGGGGTAGCTCACGAGGCGGTTTCCCTGGCTGGTACGCTGGGGCTTGGTAAACTGATTGTCTGTTGGGATGATAATAATATCTCCATTGATGGTGAGGTAGGTGCATGGTTTTCCGAAGACGTTCCGGCTCGTTTTGAGGCCTGTGGCTGGCAGGTTATCCGGGATGTGGATGGTCATAACCCGGATGCTGTCAAAGGTGCGGTTGCCGAGGCGAAAATCCAGACCCTGAAGCCAACCCTTATCTGCTGTAAAACTATCATCGGTTTTGGCTCTCCCGGCAAAGGCGGCACATCAGCCTGCCATGGCGCACCTTTTGGCCCCGAAGAGATCGAGGCCACCAGAAAACAATTGAACTGGCCTCATGCCCCCTTTACCATCCCCGAAGAGATCTACAAGGGATGGGATGCGCGACCAAAAGGTGCGGAACTGGAAAAGGACTGGAACGAAATGTTTTCCATATACAGTAAGCAATACCCTGATCTTGCCGTGGAGCTGCAACGAAGGTTGGCTGGAGAGCTACCGGATAGCTTTTCCACCCTGGCAGAAGAGTTTATTGCTGAACTTGAAAAAGAAGGCAAGGACCTTGCCTCCCGCAAGTCAGCCCAGGTTGCTCTGGAGAAATATGCTGCCTACCTGCCGGAGCTATTGGGAGGTTCTGCGGATCTCACCGGTTCTAATCTGACCAACTGGTCTGGCACAGTTCCTGTTGAGCCGGGCAAACCCTTTATCGGCAATTACATCCGGTATGGAGTTCGGGAATTCGGGATGACGGCCATGATGAACGGCATGGCACTGCATGGTGGATTTGTTCCCTATGCCGGAACTTTTCTGGTGTTTGCCGATTATGCCAGAAATGGGATTCGCATGGCCGCCCTGATGAAACAGCGGGTTATTTTTATTCTGACCCATGACTCCATTGGGGTTGGCGAAGACGGCCCTACCCACCAACCGGTGGAACATGTGGCAAGTCTCAGGCTTATTCCCGGCCTTACCCTGTGGCGACCAGCCGATACCGTGGAGGCAGCTGTTTCCTGGCAACAGGCCATTGAGAAAACAGATGGCCCGACCTGTCTGATTTTATCCCGCCAGACCTTGCCACATAACCCAAGAACCAGCGAGCAGACCACTTGTATCAGCAGGGGTGGTTATATCGTCTATGGGGGCAAGGAAAATCCTGAGGCGATTATCATCGCCACCGGCTCGGAAGTTGGTGTAGCTGTGAAGGCCGCCGCTTTAATGGGGGAGAAAGGCCATAACGTTCGGGTGGTTTCCATGGTCTCGGTTGAAAGGTTTGAAGAGCAGGAGCAGAAATACCGGGATACGGTTCTCCCTCCATCTGTTCCAACCAGAGTGGCCATTGAGGCAGGTAGTTCCATGGGTTGGCATAAATATGTCGGCAGCAGGGGCAGGGTTATTGGTATAGATCGCTTTGGCAAATCTGCTCCTGGTGAGGTACTTTTTGAGTATTTCGGTATTACGGTTAAAAATACCGTCACGGTTCTCTCAAAAATTATTGCCGGACATTCAGCGGGAGCACAGGGTTGAGAAAGCTATTATGGCAGCATTATTGAGGGTATATTGATGCGACGAACAAAGATAATAGCAACCCTTGGTCCAGCGATAGATCAGCCGGGTGTTCTTGAAAAAATGCTTGCCGCCGGAGTGGATGTTGTTCGGTTGAATTTATCCCATGGTGACCGTTTGGAACATCTTAAACGGGCGGAACAGGTCCGCAGGATCAGCAGGAAAATCGGCCGTGAAGTTGGCATAATGGCTGATCTGCCTGGAGCAAAAATCAGAATCACCGGGTTTGAAAATGGCAAAGTGGAAGTGGTTGCAGGAGATTCTTTTATTCTTGACCCTGACATTGACAAAGAACAGGGCGATGAAACAGGTGTCGGTATAAACTTTTCAGAGCTTGCCTCTGATATTGCCTCCGGTGATATTTTACTCCTTGATGATGGCCGCATTCTCTTTGAGGTGGAAAGAACCGCGGGTAAAAAAATTTATTGCCAGGTGCGTGAGGGTGGAACTCTTTCTGCCAGAAAAGGTCTTAATCGCCTTGGCGGTGGGCTTTCTATGCCCCCTGTGGGCAATAGAATGGCGGAGGCGATGGAGCTGTGCCTTGAGGTGGATGCTGACTTTGTTGCAGTATCCTTTCCGGCATCCGGCAAAGATATGGATCTTGCCCGCCGGGAACTTGCCAAGCTTGGTTTCACCGGGCCACTTGTTGCCAAGATTGAAAGGTCGGATGCCCTTGACTCTCTTGACGAAATTATGATGGCAGCAGACTGCATCATGGTTGCTCGTGGTGATCTCGGTGTTGAAATAGGCGATGCCAGATTACCGGAAATTCAGAAACGGATCATCAAACAGGCAAGAACCCTGAACCGGGTGGTGATTACAGCCACCCAGATGATGGAGTCGATGATTCATTCCCCCATGCCCACCAGGGCTGAGGTCTTTGATGTGGCCAATGCGGTGATTGACGGCACGGATGCCGTTATGCTCTCCGCCGAATCAGCAGTGGGTCATTACCCGGTGAAGACCGTGGAGCGCATGGTCGATATCTGTGTTGAAGCGGAAAAACAGCGAAAGGCAAGGGTTTCAAGACATCGTTTGGAGACTTTTTTTACTGATATTGAGGAAACACTGGCCATGTCGGTCATGTACGCCGCCAATCATCTTCATGTCAAGGCCATTGGCGCCTTAACAGAATCGGGAAAAACCGCAAAACTCATGTCGAGAATCAGTTCAGGCGTCCCCATTTACGGACTGAGCCGTAACCGGAAAACATTGCGAAAGATGACGATGTACCGCGGAGTTTATCCGCTGTTTTTTGATATCATGCAGGCTGACAATCGCCATCAGCACCGGGAGGCATCCTGCTTTCTCTCTGGTCTGAATGGAGTGTGCAGCGGTGATTTTATTATAACCTCATGTGGTGATCCACCTGGTAAAAAGGGCGGCACTAACTCCATGAAAATAGTCCGGATTTAATTTGACCTACATAACGACCCAAGGAGAAACCTTATTATGGCTTATATTACCCTAAGGCAATTGCTCGATCATGCGGCGGAAAACAGTTACGGAATTCCCGCCTTTAATGTTAACAATATGGAACAGGTCCATGCCATCATGCAGGCCGCTGATGCCACTAACAGCCCGGTGATCCTCCAGAGTTCCGCAGGTGCCAGGAATTATGCCGGCGCGGTCTTTATCCGCCATCTGATTCAGGCTGCGGTAGAGCAATGGCCCCATATTCCGGTTTGTCTCCACCAGGATCATAGCGCTTCGCCCACTGTCTGTGTTCAGGCTATCCAGTCAGGATTCACCTCGGTGATGATGGATGGATCACTGCATGAGGACGCCAAAACCCCGGCGGACTATGAATACAATACTGCCGTCACCTCGGGAGTGTGCGATATGGCGCACGGTTGTGGTGTTTCAGTGGAAGGAGAACTGGGAGTTCTTGGCTCGTTGGAGACTCTCCAGGCAGGTAAAGAAGATGGTGTTGGTGCGGAGGGCGAGTTAACTCGCGAACAGCTTCTCACCGACCCGGAACAGGCTGCGGATTTTGTCCGGAAAACCAGGGTCGATGCCTTGGCCATTGCCATTGGCACCAGCCATGGAGCGTATAAATTTTCCAGCCCTCCAAGTGGAGAAGTCCTTGCCATTGAGCGAATTAAAGAGATCCACGCCCGTATTCCCGGCACCCACCTGGTTATGCACGGCTCTTCTTCTGTCCCTCAGGAATGGCTGGAGGTTATCAATGACCACGGTGGTACTTTGCCGGAAACCTATGGCGTTCCTGTGGACGAGATCTGTAAGGGTATCAAGTATGGAGTCCGTAAGGTTAATATAGATACGGATCTGCGTTTGACATCCACTGGTGCGGTAAGGCGACATGTGGTGGAAAATACAGATAATTTTGATCCGAGAAAATTCTTTAAAGCAGCCACGGAGGCCATGAACGGACTGTGCCGGAAACGGTTCGAGGCTTTTGGCGCGGCCGGAAACGCCTGCAAAATCAAACCGCTTTCTCTGGAAATAATGGCGGAAAAATATAAGACAGGAATTTTTGATCCGGAGGTCTGTTGATTATGAAAGAGATGATTTTATCACCATCGCTGCTTTCTTCGGATTTCAGCCGTCTGCGGGATGAACTTTGTGACCTTGAAGATGCCGGTCTGAACTGGGTACACTGGGATGTGATGGATGGCATGTTTGTTCCGAATATTACCATGGGTCCGGGAATAATCTCGGCATGTCGGAAAAACAGTAAGCTGTTTTTTGATGTTCACCTGATGATTAACGAGCCGGGCCGGTATATTAACGCCTTTGTTGATGCCGGGGCAGATCTGATTTGCGTCCACGCAGAGGCGGAAAATCACCTGGAACGGACCGTAAGTGAAATCGCCAGACAGGGTGTTAAACCGGCTGTGGCGCTGAACCCTCATACCCCTGTGACCCAGATCGAACACCTGCTCCCACAGCTGCATATGGTTCTTCTTATGAGTGTGAATCCAGGGTTTGGTGGGCAGAAATTTATTCCGTTTTGCCTTGAAAAGCTGCGGAAGTTAAAGGCGATGATCTCCCAAGGCAACGGCAAAGCCCTCATTCAGATTGATGGCGGCGTTACCCTTGATAATGCCGCAGAAATTGTCAGTTCCGGAGCAGATATCCTTGTTTCCGGTTCAGCCTTTTTTGCCTATCCGCCTTATCGGGAAAGGCATCAGGCATTTCTGGACATCTGTGGGGAAGGGTGATTTTGCTGTTGTCAGAACCATAACTATTTGTTTAAATGGCACGGTTTAGTATTAAATTGAAAGCTCACTTCATGCACCATTATTTACTCAAGACGAGGATGAAAGTGAGTTGAATAGTTACAGTTGATTTAACATATAAAACAATATCTGATTCAGGTTCCTTAGGCCTGATTGTCAGATATTCAGGTACAAACAGGAAACGGAAGACGGTGAGAATCCGTCGCAGACGCGCTGCTGTATTCGAAACAGACATGATTATTTCCTTCAATCGCTGGCGCTTGCCGGGAAGGTTAAGGGAATTGTAACATGTCCAAGGGGTTCCCCCCTGTTTCGTAAGCCAGAAGACGACCTGTTTAGTGTATACCTATCGGGGATCTCGCGACTTAGACCCAGAAGGATAACGGTGTTTTCCACTCTACAGGCGGGATATTATTCTTCAATTCCCGTACCTTCTTAGGCTGATTCCTCACTGTTTTCTTTTCTGCTTATCTTGTTTCAGAGATTAGCGTTTTCCCCTCTTTGTTCAATAAACTCTTGGGCTTGAAGTCCATATTGCAGGGTTTGTTGCGCTAACTGTTAAGAAAAACAAGGGGAAATAATGCTTACACACACTTTAGGATTTCCACGAATAGGTAAAAACCGTGAACTGAAATGGGCGGTGGAGGGTTTCTGGCAACAAAAGGTGACCAAAACTGAACTTCTGAACACTGGTGCGACCATTCGTTTTGAAAACTGGCTCTTGCAGAAACAGGCCGGTATTGATCTGCTTCCTGTCGGTGATTTTTCTTTTTACGACCAAATGTTAGACATGGTAGCAATGCTTGGCGCCATTCCACAACGCTTTTGTCCACCGGAGACGGGTGCAGACCTTGATCTCTATTTTAAAATGGCACGCGGCGATAGTGATAAACCAGGCATGGAAGCCATGGAAATGACCAAGTGGTTTAATACCAATTATCATTATATTGTTCCGGAATTCTCTCCTGACCAGGAATTTAGCCTGTCTTCCAATACGCTGTTTGAATATTTTGATGAAGGTGAGAAAATTGGCCTGCATCTCAAACCTGTCCTGATCGGCCCTTTTACCTTTATCCAGCTCGGAAAGAGTATGGTTCCCGGCTTCAATCGCTGGCAACATCTGGAAAAAGTCGTTGCTGTTTATGAAGAAATCCTTGCCCGTTTTTCCCAAAAGTGCGACTGGATACAGCTTGATGAACCAATTCTTACCACTGATATTGAGCCGGAAATTTTAAATAAAATGGCCTCGATCTATCAACGCCTGCAAGAGGCGAGTGGTGGGAAAATAATGCTTGCCACCTATTTTGGCAGGCTCACAGATCCTTCCTCTGTTGTTAATATTCCAGCTAGCGGTCTGCATCTTGATTTGATCCATGGCATAGATCAGTTACCGACAATCCTTGACTATCTGCCCCGGAATAAAACCCTGTCCCTGGGCATTGTCGACGGTACCAACATCTGGCGTACAGAGCCGGAGAATGCTTTGGCCGCCATAGAAAAAGTAAGAAATCATCTTTCTGACGACAGAATCATGGTCGCACCTTCCTGCTCTTTTCTCCATGTGCCGGTCAACCTGAATAATGAGAGTCGAATGAACGCCGAAATTCTAAAGTTGTGCAGTTTTGCCCGGGAAAAATGTGTTGAGCTTAAAACCCTGGCCACAGCTGCGATTGCAGATTCTGAGGACTCGCACTCCATTTTGGCTGATTCCCGAAATTCTTTTCCAGACAAAAGCTCGTCCAGTCTCATTTACAATCAACGGGTACAAGATGATGTGCAGGCTGTAACTCCTGATATGTATAGGCGCAGTACCGCTTTTGGTAAGCGTAAAAAGATTCAACAAAAACAGCTCGGCCTGCCCATACTGCCAACAACAACCATTGGATCATTCCCCCAAACTGAAGAGTTACGTGCGATACGAAAGCAATATCGGCTGGGGCAGGTTACCTCGGATCAGTATGACCATGTCATTCAGCAATACATCCGGGATGCCATACAGAAACAGGAAAAAATCGGTCTGGATGTCCTGGTGCACGGTGAGCCGGAACGAACAGATATGGTTGAATACTTTGCTGCCCGCATAGAGGGGATCTGTATCAGCGAAAACGGCTGGGTCCAGAGTTACGGCACGCGCTGCGTCAAACCGCCGATTATTTACGGTGATGTATCCCGGCCAAAACCTCTAACCGTTAAAGAGACCTTCTTTGCCCAGTCCCTGACCAACAGACCTGTTAAAGGTATGCTCACAGGTCCGGTGACCATGCTCAAATGGAGTTTTGTCAGGGACGATCAACCACTGTCTGCAACTTGCCGGCAACTGGCCCTGATTGTGCGGGCGGAGGTCGCTGACCTGGAACAGGCGGGCATACGGATTATCCAGATTGATGAACCCGCGCTCAGAGAAGGGATGCCGCTGTTAAAAGAAGAACAGCAGGAATACCTTGACTGGGCAGTGGCCTCGTTTCGCCTTGCCTCCAGCGGAGTACGGGACGAAACCCAGATTCATACCCATATGTGTTACTGCGAATTTAATGAAATTATGCACGCAATTGCCGCCATGGACGCAGATGTGATTTCTATTGAGGCTAGTCGCAGCAGGATGGAACTGCTCCATGCGTTTCATACTTTTCTCTACCCCAATGATATCGGCCCCGGCATCATCGACATTCACAGTCCAAGGGTGCCGGAGCAGGAAGAGCTTGTTGATCTGATAAAGAGCGCCCTTGAAAATATTCCCAGGGACAAGCTCTGGATTAATCCTGATTGCGGCTTGAAAACAAGAACCTGGCAAGAATCGGAGGGGATGTTGACCAATATGGTTGCAGCGGCCCGACTGGTGCGTGAGAACTTTCTGGAGGAAGAAGATGGAAGCGTTGCTGGATCAGGATGAACCCGACAGCGCTGAGGAGAAGTGTATGACCATAAAACAGCGGCAACCGGTTGACGGCAATACCATCATTGATTTCAGGGTGCTGGTGATCGGAATCGGCTCCAAAGGCGCGGCTCTCCTTAAGGCTATTCATAATACCACTGAGTTGCAACTGACCGGGGTTCTCAATTCCTCCATGAGTAGAGACTTGCTGGAACTAAGCCGGGAGCTTGGCATTTCTTTCTGGACCAGTAGTGATCAGGCCATGGGAGGAGATCCGCCGGATATTATCCTTGATATGATAGGCGATGAAAAAAGCCGACAGTTTGCCGACAGTCTTGCCGGCGAGAATACCCTGGTACTGCATGGCTCGACGGTTAAGCTTATCCATTTGCTGGTGCGGGGGTATCAGTCAGCTTATGATTATGAAAACAAATACCGGATAACCCAACGGGAGCTTGATCTTTATTCCTGTCGCGATAAGAACATCATCGGCAAATCAAAGGCAATCGACAGGGTAAAAAAGATGATCGAAATGGTTGCTCCGACCCCGACAACGGTTCTTTTTC
>Ga0075115_10001516_pt1 | contig 11268 bp, 13 predicted proteins | sample AntAceMetag02UKH_FD_69785 | JGI IMG/M metagenome (GOLD analysis project Ga0075115, IMG submission 69785) | Saline lake microbial communities from Ace Lake, Antarctica - Antarctic Ace Lake Metagenome 02UKH | ecosystem: Environmental > Aquatic > Non-marine Saline and Alkaline > Saline | place... | reverse complement strand
CGAAAATGATTATAACTATTCTTCTAAAAAATGTGTTTTTAATAAAATAGAAAATTGTTGCAGTGTAGATGGTTGTTACTTGAATATTAATAAGAAAATAAACAACTACATTTCAATAACGCTTGATAAAATAAGTATATATAAAGACAGTCGTTATGATGATTTAATCAAGGTTGATATTACTATAGAAAACATAGGTTATGAAAAAATAACTTATAGGGTTTATGATTCTGTAATTCTTGGAAAAAATAATAATCAATTTGAAATGGGTTACTCATCAGATTTCGATGAACTTAGTTATGGGGATTTGTATCCCGAATATAAAAAAGAAGGTTCCATCTTCTTTGAAACAAAAGAATATTCTGAATTAAACCTTAAAGAGTTACTTATACCTACAGGATTAAGTAGCTATTACAAAGAAGAAAGAAGTATAGGTAATGGAGATTCTCTTTTTTATAATGAGGAGCATATTTTTAAATATGATTTATCTAATCTAAATTTCACTTGAAGATGGAACATTATAATGCTTGTTCAAAAATTAAAAGTGAGGGGCTTCTAGAAGACTGCTTAAGAAACGCCTAATAAAGGGTGTTGAGTCAAATGTATCACAAATTACTTAAAATTCGTAACACAAATAATTCTTTAGATTAATAAAAATAAAGGTTATTATTTAATTTTATCTATTCCTTTTTAAACCAACATTCTAGAAAGTAACAATAAACTTGTGTTGTAACACATTTAGAAAAACATTTATAAAATATAATATTAATATTAAATAATCGTAATTAGTAAGGGGGTAAAAAGTGAAAATTAATATAATCATAATTGGAATATTTCTAATTTCTATTTTAATACTAAATGGTTGTACAACTGAAGAAAGTCATGTATCTGAAGAAGGTATCATTACGGAAGAATCTCAATTAGGAGTACAGAATGAAGAAAAAACAGAGATTGTTTGTAATGCACCACATATAAGGTATGCAGATGATTGTTGCTTAGACGCAAATAGTAATAATATTTGTGATGTGGATGAAGAAGTAAATAATGATGATAATGAAATAGTAGAAGAAGTTACTGATGAAGAAAAATTAGAAATAGTAGGTAAGAAATTAGGTCGACTTTTAGAATTAGGTGATAGTGCAGAAATTTATGATTTATTAACTCCTGGAAGGCAATCTTTCAAAACTAAAGAAGAATTTGTATCATTATATGATTATATAACCTATGGTAGAAGAAGGGTTATAGATACTGATGGAGATACAATTGTTTTTAATAGAAGTTATGGAAATTTTTTAGCTTCAGTTAAATTTGATGAATTAGATATAAGTGAAGATGAAGGTTATGTTAGATATGATATAACTTACAATAATGGTTGGGATGCAAATAGTGGAACACACTATTTTAAAAAGGTTAATAACTCTTGGAGATTTGATGGTTTTAGCAATATTATTTATGCAGGATGTTTCAAAGATTCAGACTGTTATTATGGGAATAATGAAATATTAATGCAGAGTTGTGAAAACACTTGTCAAACAGAAACTGGAATGGACTTAAAAGAAGATGAACCTTTAGTTTGTGGTGATGAAGTTTGTCAATGTTATTGTTATGATGAAACAACTAAGAGGGGTAAAAAAGAATATCCTAATTGGAAAGCAATACATTAAAATAAGTAAAAGATAAATGTCCTGAATGTAAATCTTCAAATTTTAAAGAAACTGACAAGCAAACTAAAATATTTATAAATTATGCAATAAATATACCTCAGGTGGTAATAAAAAATGACAATTGCAAATATGACACACCCTGACAAAGAAACAGAGTTGAAAACTCCAGACCAAATTGCTGAAGAAGACAAAGCTAAGTTAAAAGAAGAGCTGGAAGAACAAAGAAAAATTGAAAAGAATACTAGATGGGTCAAACTTAAACACCCAATAATTGATGGTTTTTGGTTTGCATTAGGTATGTCCTTATTTGCAATTATTATAGTCATTATTCTTCTAATAATTGGAATAATACCAACTTACTAAAGCTTTTTTTTATATTTTTTCATAGTCACTCAGTCTAGCCCTATCTCTCTTAAATAAATACTTAAGCAGTTTATCTCCAAAGAGGGTGTGCAGAGTATTCAATCCAATCCACGCACATTCCTTAAGGGCTTTACTATCACTCTTTATATCAAGAGAGTGTCTTATCTTATTCAACAATTCTCTTTCTTTAACATTCAATCTTACTGTGAATGTCTCACCAGATTGTTCATCTTCTTCCAATGTGTATCTTACAAATGGTTTTCTTTCTAACATATTTTATCACCTTTCATATTTTATTTTTTCTTTCTTTCTCTTTCTTATACCAATAGAGTCAAGTTTAGAATAGTTTAAATCACCTTTTTTTGAAATAAAGATAGTGTCTTTAGAATGTGCGTATTGATTTTCATTAACTTTTTTGTTATGAAAAAGCTTTTCCAGATTGAATACAACTTTAGAATACCAATGTTCAGCTTGTTGCGCCTTAGCTAGATAATGGTTAGCTGAAACACCATTACTTGCCCTTCCTTGTATAAAATCTGCAACAGATTCAGGCACATTATTATAGAGTAAGAAGTTATAATGCCACTTTCTTAAGTATTTAAGAGATAATTGAGAGCCAACTCTAACAAACTTAATCCTCATTGCATCATATCGGCTCACACTTATGTGAAAGAGTTTATTATATACAAACAAAGGTAAGTAAACATTATTAACATTCTTAGTTTTTCTATTATCTGAAAGAGTATAAGATACAAAGTTATTAAAAATTCTAAACTTATCTATATCATATTCATTCAAGAATTGCAAACATTCTATATATCTTATGCCAGAAGTCATTAAAACCAAAAACACTAATTTCAATTCTTTATATTCTTTTATTTTGTTATATGCAGCTAATACTATATCATTACTTGGCACATAAACATCTACCTTATCACTTTCAACTTTTAATATTTCTCGATAATAACTTATCAACTCACGAGATAGCATACGAGATTCATAACAAAATCTTAAATAAACTCTTGCAGTCTTAACTAATTGTCTTAAGCCTTTGCCTTGATTTAGAATATACTTCTTAAGGTCGTAAGGCTTTTGAAAAGTTTTATTATCAAAATGCTTCTTATAATAGGAAGTTAGAATATTAGTATATATTAAACTAAACTTACAAAGCTTAACATATTCAAGAAACTCTTTGCCAAACTCAAAGGTTAATGTAGATTCATGCGCATGATTTTGAAAAGAATTACTTAAATTAGCATTTGTATCGTCAATAAGGGGGAAATTCGAAATAGCCCTGCGCAGATTCGAACTGCGGTCTCCGCCTCCAGGGGGCGAAATGATTGGCCACTACACTACAGGGCTATGGGTTTAATTAATAAATTAATTAATAATAGTAAAGCAATAATATCAAAGAAAACCTCTGTTCTTTTAAAATATTATTAATAATGAACTATATTAATATAATAATAAAGATAGAAACATTAATAAATAAAGTTCCTAAACTTATATTTGGTGTTTTTAGATGATTGTAGAAAGATCTTTGACAGATTATGAAGAAAAAGCAGAAGATAAACCTATTTCTAAAGCAAAAAATACTTCAACAAATGGAAAAAAAGCAGAAGAATTAGCAAAAAAACAAAGAGACATAGGTGTTGCAGAGTTCTTTGCAAGAAACAAACACCTTCTTGGCTTTGACAACAGAAGAAAAGCTCTTATGACCACAATAAAAGAAGCTGTTGATAATGCTTTAGATGCATGTGAAGAAGCAAGCATTCTTCCAGAAATATATGTGGAAATTGTAGATATGGAGAATGATAGATTTAGAATAACAGTAGAAGACAATGGCCCAGGCATAGTAAAAAAACAAATACCAAAAATATTTGCAAAATTATTATATGGAAGCAAATTTCATTCATTAAAACAATCTCGAGGACAACAGGGAATAGGAATAAGTGCAGCTGTAATGTATGGACAAATGACAACAGGCAGAGCTGCAAAAATCATATCCAAAACAGATGAGAACAACCCTGCACACTACTATGAACTCAAATTAGACACAAAAAAGAATGCCCCCGAAATCCTAAAAGATGAAGTTAAAGAATGGTCAAAAGACCATGGAACAAAAATAGTCATAGATTTGGAAGCTAGTTATCAAAAAGGATCTCAAAGTATTGATTCATATCTAAAAGAAACAGCAATTGCAAATCCTCATGTAACAATTGTTTATGTAAATCCTAAAGCAGAACAAAAAATATTTCCCAGAGCAATAAAAGAATTGCCAAAAGAAGCAAAAGAGATAAAACCTCATCCTTATGGAGTTGAACTTGGAACAATAATAAAAATGTTGAGTAGTTCAAAAGCAAAAACACTACAACAATTTCTTACTTCTGAATTTTCAAGAGTAACCAAAAAAGTAGTAGAGGATATCTGTGATAATGCTCATGTTGATCCAAAAACAAAACCCGCAAAAATAAACAGAGACAACGCTGAAAAAATAATCAAGGCTATTGCAAAAACAAAAATAATGGCACCTCCAACTGATTGTATCAGCCCAATAGGAGAGGAAGAACTTGAAAAAGGATTAAGAAAAGAAGTGAATGCAGAGTTCTATGCAGCAACTTCAAGATCACCTTGTGTTTATTCAGGAAACCCTTTTCAAGTTGAAGCAGCAATTGCTTACGGGGGAAATCAACCAGGGGACAAACAAATAACAATAATGCGTTATGCAAATAAAGTCCCCTTATTATTTCAACAGGGTGCATGCGGATTTACAAAAGCCATAACACAAACAAAATGGAAATCTTATGGCTTGAATCAATCACAAAAAAGCATTCCTGTGGGACCAATGACACTTGTTGTTCATATTGCTTCTGTTTGGGTTCCTTTTACAAGTGAAAGTAAAGAAGCAGTAGCTCATTATCCTGAAATAATTAATGAAATACGGTTAGCTCTGCAAGAAGTAGGAAGAAAACTTTCAAGTTATACAAGAAAGAAAAAAAGAATAAAAGAAGAATTCAAAAAAAGAAGTTACATAGAAAAATATATTCCACATTTAGCAGATGCAATAAAAGATTTAGTTGGGTTGAATGCAGAAAAAACTGCAAAACTAGAAACCCAACTAAAAGAGTTACTTGAAAAAGATAGAGGAAAGATTGCAAAAATGGTTTTTGATGAGGATGCAAACAAGGAATTTGATGAAAACCTTGCAAAAGACTTTAAGGAAGAAGTTGAAGAGATTGAGGAAGAAGAGTAAATGAAAAACATATTCATAAAAAATAAGAATGGAGAAAAACTTGCAGGTGTTTTTCATAAAGTTAATGACAAAAAAGAAGTTGTTATTATTTGTCCTGGTTGGCCAGGAGGAAAGGACACAGAACTAATAAAAAGTGTTTCTGAAAAATTAGAAGAAATTAATACTAACTCATTTAAATTTGATTTTTCTGGTCTTGGAGAATCAGAAGGAAAATTTGAAGAATCGACTGCTTCAAAAGAAAAAGAGGATCTAAACTCAGTAATAAAATATTTCAAAGAAAAAGAATATAAAATAGGTTTAATTGGCCATAGTCTTGGTTCATTAATAATAGTTATCTATGCGTCTAAAAATAAAGATATTGATTTTCTTATTAGTATTTCAAGCAAAAGTAAAACAAAAGGCAGTTTAAATAATTATTATAAAGAACAACAAGAAAAAATAAAAAATAATGAATTTTTCTATTATAATGAAAAAAGATATGGAACTAAATTTAAAGTATTCCCAAAATACTTCGAAGATTTATCTAAATACAATGCTTTGGAACTTGTAAAAAAAATTACATGCCCTAAATTATTTATACATGGATCAGAAGATAAATCATTGAACCCTAAAGAAAGTCAAGATTACTATGAGAATGCAGAAGAACCAAAAGAAATAAAGATAATTGAAGGTGCAGATCACAATTTTACAAATGAAAAATATTTAAATGAAATGATTGATTACTGCATAAATTGGATTAAAAAATTAAGAAAATGAACAAAACAGAATTAATAACAAGAATAAGGAAGATTGCAAACAACATCTATGAACATATATTGCAAAAAAAGAAGCCAACTCTTAAAACTCCTATTCGTAGCTTAAACAATGTTATCTACAATAAAAAAGATGGTTACTTTGAATTGGGTGCGAAAGAAAAAACAAGAACATTAACTGCAAACACAGTTAAGAGTTTTGCACAAACTCTGAAAATGATGGATCTTTCTAAACAATTAATAGAATCAGATGATATTGCATCAAAAAGAGAGGCCTATTATATTTCTAAGAATTGGGCAGAAGCAAGATTTAAAGAACAACCAGAATCAGATGCAATAATGGATGATGTTGAAGCAATGTTCAGAGTTAATAGAGAACAACTTGGTTTTATTCCTGAAGAAAAAGGGGGAGATGTTGCAGGAGAATTAATTGTCATAGATAAAGATGAAAAAGAAAAAGAATTAAAAATTGACTGCACAAAATTTGGAAGTGGTGCTTATTCTATTCCTTCATCAGTAGAAGAATTAAAATTTGAAACAAAAGCAAAATTCATTCTTGCAATAGAAACTGCAGGTATGTTTCAAAGATTGGTTAAACATAATTTCTGGAAAAAAGCTAGCTGCATTCTCATAAGTATGGGTGGAGTGCCAACAAGAGCATGCAGGAGATTCATAAGAAGATTAGCTGATGAAAAAAAACTTCCTGTTTATGTTTTCACAGATGGAGATCCTTATGGTTTTTTAAATATTTATAGAACATTAAAAGTTGGCAGTGGAAATGCTGCACACATCAATGAATTCTTTTGTGTGCCCCAAGCAAAATTCTTAGGAGTAACTCCCCAGGATATAATTGATTATAAACTGCCAACCCACCCATTAAAAGATGTTGATTTAAAGAGAATAAAAGATGGACTGAAAAATGATCCTTTTGTTCATGAGCACAAAGAATGGCAAAAAGCATTAAAAGAAATGGCAAAAATGAAAGTCAGAGCAGAACAGCAAGCACTTGCAGCTTGGGGTCTTAATTATGTTATTGAAAAGTATTTGCCAGATAAGATAAAAAATATAAAGAACTTTTTACCATAAACTAAGAATATAATAAGATGAAAAACAAAAAAAAGAGGGTATATTGGAGTAAAGTAAAAACAAATAATATAATCAAAGATATAAAATCTCTTAAAATTCAGGGTGCAAGAAATATTGCTTTAGCAGGGTTAAAAGTTCTTCACAATGAATACTTAAAAGATAAGAGCGCTGCAAACATAAATGATGTTCTAAATAGATTGCATAAAACAAGACCAACAGAGCCAATGCTTAGAAATTCTTTAAAATATTATCTTTACTTAATAAAAAAACAAGATAAAGAACCAGAAGAAGCATATAAAACAATTAAAAATTATTTTGAATACTCAAAAAACAAGATTGCTTTATTTGGTAGTCATTTAATAAAAAATGGAAAAACATATTTTACTCACTGTCATTCAAGTGATGTTGTGGCTTTGTTCAAAAAAGCAAGAGAGGAAAAATTATTCAGAATACACAACACAGAAACAAGACCCTTATTTCAAGGAAGAATAACTGCAACAGAACTAAGCAGAGCAGGAATTCCTGTTGTTCACTTTGTTGATTCTGCAATAAGATTAGCACTAAAAAAGGTTAGTATTGTTTTTATTGGTGCTGATGCAATCACAAATAAAGCAGAAGTTTACAATAAAATTGGAAGCGAGATGATTGCAGAAATAGCTAAATCCAGAAAGATCAAGGTTTATGTGTGTGCAAGTAGCTTTAAATTAGACCCACAAACATTTTTTGGTTTTGATGAAAAAATAGAGCAAAGGCATGAAAAAGAGGTCTGGAAAGCTCCTCCAAGAGGGGTTATAATCAGTAATTATGCCTTTGAAAAAGTTGCTCCAAAAAATATTGATGGAATAATTTCAGAATTTGGAGTTTTAACCCCTAAACAATTTGTAAAAAAAGCTAAAACAAAGAATAAATGGATGTTTTATAGCTAAAAAAGTAATAATATCTGTAATAATTAGTAATATTTTTAAATAAATAATATAAATAAGGTATTATATTAAAAAAGAGGTGTGTAATGGGTCTGTTTAGTAGAAAAAAGAAAAAACAAGAAGAGGAATCTTCAGTTAATGAATTAAACCCTTTTAATAATACTTCTAATACTGAAATACCTAAAATACCGACTTTAGATAATTCTAATCAAGGAGAAATTCCAATACCTCACCCACCTAATTTTAATAAACAACAAAATACTGATTTGGCAGCAGAACTACATCCTAAGGTTCCAGAAATGCCAAGCATTCCTAAAACAAATAAACCAGAATCAAATTCTGAAGATGAACTAAAAAAAGCAATATCTGCAGAAATGCCTAAAAAAACAGAATACGATGCAACTAAAGTAAAGAAAGAAAGAGAATACCTAGATGAAATATTAGATAAAGACCTTAATCTTAATTCACAAGAAGTTGAAATGGAAATCCAAAAAGTGGAAAAACCAAAAGAAATTAAACCAGAAATTCATGATAAAATTCATAAACATGATGAAGTGATTCATATAGAGCATGAACAAGAACCAGAATTAATAAAACCTCAAAATCAAATAAAAAAAGAGCAATCAAATGAATTTAATAAACCAATAAAAAAACCAGCCTTTCATGAAGAAAAAATAGTTATTTTGCCTGAATTTGAAGATGAAGAACAAAGATTAGATCAAAAAACAAAAGAAGTTATTGAAAAATTTAAACAAAGAAAAGTTATAACAGGGGATTTGTTTGTTAATTCTGAAATATACAAAGAAACTTTATCAACAAATCTCTCATTAAAAGAAGATGCAAAAGATATTATTAAAAAAACTAATAATTTAGTAAGCACACTTAATGCTCAACAAAAATCAAATGATAAACTAAAAGAAGAAATAACTTTTATTAGTAATAGTCTTATGATAGTTGAAGAAAAATTGTTTGAAAAAAATCCTTATCTGAGGTGATAAAATGAATAATACTCCAGTATTTATAAAAATAGACAGCTATAATGAAGTGCTTGATATAATTGATGTAGTCAAAGCAAAAATGAAAAAATGTAAAAACACACTCGATGAGATTGATCAATTAAAAACAGAAGAAGATGAACAAATAATGGATTGGAAAAATATAATTGATGATATCTCAGAAAAAGTATATTTTATAGATAAAACCTTGTTTGAACCAGATATATAAAAATGGAAGAAACACAAAAATTTGTATCATTAAATAGAGCAAAAGATGTTAGAATAAATAATTTAGAATCTGCAAAAGAATGTTTGCAAGTAGTAAAGATATATCATCAAATCAAAAAAATAAGGGCTAAAAAAATAATTTTGTTAAAAGAGTTAGAAAAAGAAGGAAAAGAATTAGAATTATTATTCACTAAATTGTATGAATTCTTGCCTGAGCATAAAATATTAGAAATAAAAAAAAGAAGCCAAAAAAATAAAGTAAAAACAAAGAAACGCAGTAAAACTAATAAAAATTTAGATGAATTAGAACAATCATTATCCAAAATTGAAGATAGATTAAGAAAAATTTAAAATATTAAAAAATGTGCAATTCTAACACAGACAAAAACAAAGTTTTTGAGTGCCAGAACTTCAAAAGATGTGAAGTTCTAGCACATCATCATCTTTAAGAACATGCTTAAGCATTAATTTTTGGCCACCAAACCTTGCAGAAGGACCCCAGACCCTAGCAAACTTAAACTTCTTAACAAAATCCCTATGAAGCTTATCACAAACATCTCGGATAGTACAATTTCTATGCATAATAAGTGGAACTTCCATATCTGGATCTTTGCTGGGTTCTTTAAGATAAACTCTAATAAGATCAAGTTTCTCAAAAATAAGTTCTTTTAACTCCCATATATGCTCTGCTTTAGCAGCACTAATACATAAATCTGGAGAATACTTCTTTTTTAACTTTACAAGTTTCTCTTTAGAAATTGTGTCTATTTTATTAAAAATAAGAACTGCAGGAACATAGATTTTATTACCTTCAATAATATCAATAAATTGATCATCATTAATATTATCTCGAACAACAACATCGGCATTGTTTATTCTGAAAGTTTTTAAAATATCAGTCATTGTTTCATCATTAAGAGAACTCAACTTAACAGTTTTACCGATTCTTATTCCATCTTTAGCAGTTTTCTTAATTTTGACATCTGGCTTTTTTTGGTTGATACGAACACGAAAATCATAAATCTCCTTTTCAATAACCTTAATGTGTGCAGGAGAATTAACATCAACCAACAAAATAATAAGATCTGCACTATGCAAAGTAGCTAAAACTTCTTTTCCTCTACCTCTGCCAGAAGCAGCACCTTTAACAATTCCAGGCATATCACAAATCTGAATATCAGCATGCTTATACTTCATAATGCCTGGAACAACATCTAAAGTTGTAAATTCATAAGCTGCAACTTCAGATTTAGCATCAGTTAAACTATTTAATAAAGTAGATTTACCAACACTTGGAAAACCAAGGAGAATAACAGTTCCATCACCGGTTTTACGCACTTGATAACCATGGCCTTTTCCTCCAGAACTAGAACGAGCTTCTCTGGATTCCTTAAGTTTTGCAAGCTGTGCCTTGTAAAGACCAATAGCATGTTGCGTTCTCTTATTATATTTAGTATTAGCAATCCTATCTTCTAACTCTTTAATTTTATCATCATATTTTGCCATTAAAACAAGAAGAGATAATAAGATTTATAAATTTAGTTAAAAGTATAATCTTGATGAAAAAAAAATATATCTCTATAATAAGCATAATATTATGCACTTTTATGACTGCAATGGGCCAAATATTATGGAGATTAGGAGCAAAATCAACAACTAATTTTATTTCATATCTTAATATCTATATTATTTTAGGATTTGTGGTATATGGTATAGGGGCAATTCTTATGATAATAGCATTAAAATTTTGGGAACTATCAAAAGTTCATCCTTTTTTAGCACTTGGTTTTGTGTGGGTAACTATTTTTTCTCCACTTATATTAGGAGAAGTGATAACAACTTTAAATATAATTGGGATAATAATTATAATATTAGGAGTAATTTTTATAGGTAAATAAAAGTATAAAATAAAAACAATAATAAAATGGAAAAAATAATTTTTATAATTTTAACAATAGTCAATTGTTTTATAGGAGCAATAGCTGCATTTCTTTTAAAAAAATC